>ENA-ORXD01001605-ORXD01001605.1-sediment-metagenome-genome-assembly--contig:-NODE-1605-length-17728-cov-3.453742_pt1 | contig 17728 bp, 12 predicted proteins | sample MGYA00237862_ERZ511471 | MGnify/ENA metagenome assembly ERZ511471
AGAGCACAGGCATGAGCCACGTGGCAAAGATAGTCTACAGGAGTGTCCAGGTTCCCGTGCTCCATCCAGGACTTGGCAGGACACTGCTCGCATAACCCCTTTAAAAAGCATCGGGCACAACGGGCAAGGTACATGGGATTGCTTGCCCTTATCTCACTGAGCCGCTGGGAAAAATTGGCCAGAGCGTCCTTGATTGAACCCTTTCTTAGGTCGTAGACCAAATCAGGATGTCGGAGCAAGAGACAAGGTTGCAGGAGACCATAAGAGTCTACGCAAATTTTCTGGCCAGCACCACAGGAGAAAATCTTATCTCCGGACGGCACTAGAAACCTGCTGCAGAATTGCTTCATGTCTTCTAAATACCTATCCCTATTCCTGGAAAGGACAGATAAAGCCTCATCAGGAGAGGGTCTGAGGCGTTTTATCAGCTGATTCTTTGCGATTGAGTCCCTGCGACCTCGGAGGTCGAAAAACATAGAAAAGGTAAGTGGCTTATCCATGGCTGGAAGAGTCGAGGCCCATTTCTCGAAGAGTTCAATCTCGTTACGGTTCGGGGGAAGAAATGCACCCTTGACCACGAAAGGTATCTTCCTGTCCTGCAGGAGTTCCAAGCCATGCCTGAATTTATCATAGGAGCCCCTCACTCTGGAAACCGCCTCATAGGACTCACGTGTCATCCCGTAAACCGTCACTTCAATTTTCTCAAGCGGAGGCACCCTTGCGAAAAGGTCAACGAGCTCATGAGTGATGAGGCAGGCATTCGTGAAGAGAAGAACTTTCATTCCCAGTCGGCGGGCGAAGAGGTATATTTCTTGGAAATCATCCCTGATGAGTGGTTCGCCACCAGTGAATCTCACCGAAAGCGCACCTAGATCCACAGCTTCAGCCAGTATGCGCTTTACTTCCTTGGTAGATATCTCTCGCATCTGAGAGGCATCGTTGGCTGGAAGATTTATATAGCAATGAATGCAGTTGTTATTGCACCGTTCGGTCAGCTCCATGTCAAGCTGACTCAACAGGGGTCCCTGTCCTTTCCAGATCCTATATTCCGAAGCTCTGACTTTTACAGAATAAGAAGGATAATCAGGTTTTATCATCTACCTACCAAATTTTTCATCCTGGCATTTCTCTAACAATATCTGCAGCTCTTGAATGATTTCCCCGCTTTTATCAAACTCCATCTGATAGCAGGGAGTGCTGTGGGTTATCTCTTCCAGCAGTGATATCATCTTATGCCACCAATCGACCGTCACGAAGGGCCTGACAAGACAGCCCATCAACCTGTGAATGATCATTTTCCTATCGTCTATGAGCGTCAGGCGATTTTTCTCTGACTTTCTTAGGAATAATATGGCATTCAAAGGAGCAGAGGCTGGTGAGACCAAGGGAACCTCTCCATGAGACCAGGTGCCATGAACTCTGAATCCCTCAGGCCAGCGTCGAACAATATTCCTATCGTCACAGAGTATCTCGCCCCTGCTTTTCAGCATCTTCACGGTGGTCGACTTCCCGGCCTCAGAGTGGCCTAAAAAGAGAATGCCTTTTCCATCAAATATCATACCGGCAGAGTGGAGGATACAGGCTTTTCGGTCAGCGAGGACCCTTGCCAGGAGTATTTGATCACTGGTGAAAAGCGTCAGCGAACTGAGTCCTCCCTTAAGGAATATATCTGACCTGTTATTGAATATCTGGGCATGTGTGTGATCTTCACTGAAGATCCCCACAGTATACAAGTTGGGATCTTCGGGATTGGGGGGAATTCCAACATAAATCCAGGAGCGACCTTTGCGATAGATTGCCCAAGGTGCCTTACGGTAGATCTCTTCGCCCAAATCTTCGCCCTTCAGATCGGGCAGGGTAAAATGGTGCATAATTGAAATCATGTCACCGTCAGCACTGTCCACTTGAAATTGCCTGAATTTGAAATCGAAGGTGTCATCACTAATGGGCAAGTCTGATTCTACCTTGACCGTGATGCCAGCAATTCGATAATAACGACGGTGGTTGCGTTTCCAGGCATCACTGTAAGCCCGATTTTCCTTGGCTATTTCGCAGAGGTAATCTATCCTGGCTCCATAGCGGCCATGCTCCAGGTAAGCATAAACAGGACACCAGCGGCAATATGCTCTAAAATCGCACGAACCGCAATTTTCCACGAACTCGCTTCCTCCCCGAATCTTGTCGGCCAGGGAAGGTATGAACTCCTCCCAGGCATCCTGGAAGCTACCTTTTCGGAGATCATACCTCAGGTTAGGATCCTTGATGAAGCAGCAGAAGGTCATTTGTCCATAGGGATCGATGTGGAAAGCACGACGATGATGAATGCATCTGGCAAATAGCCTGTTGTCGGAAGGATCTGCTTGAGAGGAATACTCACTCCTAATCCGCTCTTCACAAGGTATATCCGGCTTATCCACTATGATAACTTCATGAGGAGACAGCCTTTGAGCAGCAATCTCGGCATTCTTTTGTTGTGAGCCATTCGCGGATAGGTATAGCCAAGATGCACCCACTCTCAATTCTTGGCTCAGAGACTTGGCAAGGTGGATCATATTCTGGAACTGGTGATAGTTATCCTTCATGGGAATAAGCTGAACAGTGAACCGAGCCCCCGCATCGTTTAAATAAGAAATGCCTTCCATGGTGGCCTGGAAGGAACCAGGGTTCCGGGTGATATGGTCGTGGATCTCTGGAGTGGCACCATAGAGCGCTACCATCTTTCTCCCTTTTCGTTTCATCAATTCAGCGATTTCGGGTGTGATCAGGGTACCATTAGTGTTAAGGGAATAATAGACAGATCGATTGGTGATGTAGTCGAAAATCTCAACAAAATCAGGTCGAAGCATCGGTTCCCCACCAGAAATAGACCACTTTTGGCAGCCCATTCTTCTTGCCTCTTCCACAATCGCCTTGATCTCATCAATAGTGAGCTCCTTTAGCGCCATCGGCGATTCTGGAGGAATCCATAACCAGCAGTGGCGACAATTGTTGTTGCAGCGATAGGTAAGGTCGAGACTGCCATCCAGCGGGAGACGCGGGGTCTTAACGAAGCTTCGGTATTTTACATATTCATCCATGATTATTCCCGACTATTCACTGCCATTAAAGACACATGTTTAGAGTTTAAATATATCATATACCCTGCTTTCATTGCTTTAATGATGCGAAAGTTTGATCTTTTTGGGAATGGTCAAGTGCTTCCGCCCTGGCATGAGCCACAACACAGAAGTACGGTACATATGCATCCATAGCACCTTCTTCAAGGTATGCATGCGCCGGGCACCATAAGCAGAGGTTAAATATGGGACAGGCACGGCAGGTCTCCAGAAACTTCTTGTTTCCTGCCCTCATTTCACGAACTCTCGGAACGAAGTTCTGCCAGGCATCGGCCACACATCCCTTTCTCAGATCGTAGACACAGTCCGGCTGCTGAAGAGATATGCAAAGTCTGAAGTTTCCATCATGACCCAGGACAAAACTTCCGATACCGGCACCGCAATGAAACAGGTGGTTGCATACGTGCTTGCTGCATTCTGGCTTTATGAGTTTATCACAGTTATTCTCCAGTGCTTGAAATCGCTCAAGGTCGGCCTTCTCTAAAGCTACGATCTCCTGCGACGTGAGCCGTTCCGATTTTATCCTTTCGTTCCTGGTCTGGTCACGGTCCAGTCTCAGGTGTAAAAGAGGATCAAAGCGGAAATAATCTCGAGTCCTTTCCCGGCAGAATTGGGCAATCAAGGGAAGTTCATGAAAGTTAGAGCGGATAGCCATTGCTTTGAGCCGCACCTTTATCCCATTTTCTAAAAGGAGGTTGAGCCCATGCATAAATGCCTTATAAGATCCTGGCTTGCGGGTTACTTTCTCATAGGTAGCTTTCGTCACTCCATAGACACTAACCTCAATATCTCTGGGTGGATACTTCTTGAAAAGTTTAACATGTTCTTCATTGATCAGGGTAGCGTTTGTGAAGACCGAGACCAATAGCCCTTTTTTCTTGAGATCTAAGTAGATCTCGAAAAAATCGTCCCGCAAGAGGGGTTCACCGCCTGTTATTAGGCACCAAATAGCACCCAGTGAAACAGCTTCACCTGCCAAGAGCCTGATTTCATCGAGAGATAGTTCTTTCATCTTTGCTTGGCTATCACCAGTCGGTAGGCAAATATAGCAGTGATGACAGTTATTATTGCATCGAGCGGTTATCTCCAAATCAAAAGACAGAGGTATTCTCTTCTCTTTTATTTTGTTCCATAGATTGAGGTTTGAAATAGTCGTAGAGGTGCAAAATGAGGTAACCATACATATCCACTCCCTTGAAGCCTTTTATTCTTACGACCTTCTGTTTTTTTGGGCCCATCAATTTTTAAGATTTGACCCGAGAAATATTTTTGCTGTAAGACCTCTAATTTTAGATGCTCTACTATCAAATACTGTTAAATGAACGCAGGGCCTAAACTCCCAGATGTTCCTTAAGCCTTTGGATCCTCTTATTTTAAAAAAATATCTCCATCACGCTTCATCCAAGCTTTAAAATACCTATTCGGTGAAGACGAGTGTCCTGTATGAATAGTGTTTGCTTCACGTGGGCGAAAATTCATTAAAATGTGAGGTGGGGCACTCCCTTTATTTCTGCCTTGGGAGATGCAGCTCTTGCCTATGTCAATTAACAACCCGATCATAAAGGATAAGGACCCCCTTCTTATACTTCATCTGCTCATAGCGCCTTTATGATTTCAAGGCCTTCTGCTCAAATGGTGAATATGGTTCGAGAGCGTATTCTTCGATGTGTCGATCTGATAGTGCTTCAACTACTTTCAGTTCCTTTAGTTTTTTAAACTGCTTTTCCCACGGCGTGCGGATAATCATCGCCAGAAAAATGTAACAGATGAAATCCGGCTTTATTGAATTCATCTTCGATTTCTTCTTGAGAAAATATGTGACAAAAACCAGCAAACTTTAATGAATCTCCGAATTCTAGAGCTTCTTTGCTCCTTCTAAGTGACCGAAAGAAATTCGCAATTTTTAAAACTAAACTCTGATATCTGGAATTTCCATGGAAAATAAAAAACGATAATAATATTGGACCTTCAGGTTTTATGTGTTCTCGGCATTGCTCCAGAAAACGAATTCGAGTATCGCTTCCTATAATATGCATATATGCACTCATGCCCACAATTATACCATCATATATCCCGAATTTTTCAGGAACATTATCCGGTGTAGTCGGAATTACACTGGCCTCTATACCAACTTTGTCCAATAGACGTCTGCATTCATCAACTAAACGAGGATTACACTCAAAAGCATCTACTTTCATGCCAAGATTGGATAGAGCTATAATTTCGCGACCACCCCCCGCTGCCCCAACTAATACATTTTGGCAATCTTTGAAATACCTATCAATAACTCTTTTTTCCCAGTTAAAAAACCCAGAAAGATTGTATTCATCGTTTTGATAGAGCTGTGCGGATGAGAAATATATCTGGGTTATTTCGGTAAGATTACTGTTATTCATTATACCGAGCCAGAATCCTTCATGTATTATCTCGATAGATATAACTAAAAATGTTTTAAATTTTTGAGTTAATTTAAATAACAAGAGTTTTTCTTTTCCCATAAAAAATACCCCATTAAGCTGAATTATTTATCTTATAGAGATTGTTCCTTGCCCTATAGAAAACCTTTTTCATAAGTATATTATATGCTAATCAACTGCCGGATCTTCGGTACGATGCATCCTTACCTTGTTATACCGTCAACAAATAAAGAGATAATATTAGGGCTCTGTAGAAATCCTAATCTAAAAAGTGTTGTATTGACGACCGAAAGATCTAAGGTACGGTGTCTCCTTACACTGTTATGCTCATACATCGTAAGGAGACGATATAATGTCAGCAAACCGGTATATCAGGTTTGTTGAATTATCATCCGGATTGATCAAAGATTCCAGAATTCCCCTCTTCTCATCCAAATTCTCAAAAAGGACCTATACTCAACACCAGTTACTCATCCTCCTTCTCTTGAAAGAGTATCTTGCAGAAGATTATCGGGATACGGTTGAACTCACAGAGATCATGGATTCTCTCCGGGAGAAGATTCATCTCGATGAAGTACCCCATTTCACGACGATTCAGAAATTCTGTAAACGGATTCGATCATTCATTTTCACCCGGTTAATGAACCGGATCATGAAGATGTTCTACGACTGGGGCGAGAGGATCCCTTGTACCGCGATCGATTCATCCGGGTTCACCAGCTCTTATGCCAGCCACTACTACTCGTGGAGAACCGGAAAGACGAGAAAACGGTTCCTGAAAACATCAATCTCTGTTGATACTGCTCAACAGGTTATCACCGGTCTGAAGATCTCTCAAAACCCAGTCCATGATATCCCTCATGCCGAAAAACTCCTGAAACAATCTCACAGAACCAGACAATCCGAGCTCTACGTTATGGACAAAGGATCCGACTCCGAAGAGATCCACCGCTTAATCTGGGATTCGCTGAACTCTTGTTCTCTCATCCCGATCCGGGATAGAAAACGGAAACGAATCTCCGGGTATTATCGAAGAAAAATGGCGAAATTGTTTGATACCGATCAATACCATCAACGAAATAAGGTCGAAACCGTGTTCTCTGTTCTGAAAAGAAAGTTCGGGGAATCCCTCAAAGCAAGAAAATATCGGCTCCAGGTCAAGGAGATCAAAATTAAAGTGATCCTCTATAACCTCTCAAGAATGCTGAAATCAATCTGCGTTCTGATTATTGTTGAGGATTTCTACAGAGCCCCAAATAGCTTCAACTTACATAGAATTTTTCTTATAAATTACGTTAAAGATGTTCACCATTTTTTTTTGACCGATTCGAATTATTTCACCCCTGATAAGAATCAAATTTTTTGTCAGATTGAAATGAAATATGCTATTATCACGATTCGTCAGGAGCAGGTCTTTTCCATCGAATTCGATGTTCCATTGATGCAATCCTAACCAGCCCGCTTTGGTCCCTGCATCAATATACCCTTCCAGGATCAAAAACCCGTCATCATTGAGGATCGTATACAAATTTTGCATGAACTCAATTGGCGATTGAGAGTGATCTATTGCGTTTTTTGAATATACAATATCAAAGATATTAGGTGAAAACAATGCATCGAGGCTTTCTCCGAATCCGGGGGTGCACCTAATATCATAACCGGAATTACAAGATTTATGAAGACTATTATAAAATTCTGCCAAGGGATCTACCGTTATTACCTCGATATCATTTCTATTATAAAAGAGTGTGGTAAAAAATTGTGAGACCGGACCACATCCGACATCTATACACCGTATTTTCGATTTATGTTTGAGTTTATCAAGTGCAAAATGAATTGAATCGCGTGTTTTATCGTATCGGTTAATAAGTGGTTTACCGGGGGAATATCTCTGTAAATAGTAATATTGTCTTTGCCAGAAGAAAATTTCCGAAGAAAAGTAGGTTTTATCGTTTGAAAAAAGTCTGTTTTTTAGATATTGAACATAATAACCGAGTAACTTCAGACTTGGATGTTTTATATCATATGCGACTTGCCTTATTATGTGGCTGAAGGCTGTAAAATACAACATAATTGTTCAAAATATTTATAAGAATTTATGATTAATTTTTTGTTCCGACAAATTAAAAATCGTAAATGTTGACACGAATAATATTCTTAGCCCTTCCTCAACTCACTATTTAGAGAGACGTTATAAACCGATCTTTTTATCAAAGATCTCAGAAATAACGAGCCCAAGTAAAATAAATTCAAACGAGTCGATCTGTGCGATTCTACGATCTGCAACTGTCCTCTTTGGTGATAAGCCTGCTTATCAACATAAATTCTGTTCTTTAGTTTTAGTGGTAGGAATTTTCACTTTTCCTGGTTGACTGAACTACATAATTATTAAAGGGTAAGGTCCCATTCCCGCCCCTAACTCTTTTCCAATATGGCGTAAAAATATTGTCATTTCTCCCTATTAATCTCAATTACTGTGCTGACTTGATAAGGCAGTGTATCTAAATTGCTGTAAATTCCGCCCGAGTATCCTGACACACCATCACCTCAGATCCAGATAAATACCTACGACTTGTGATCCACTCCTCATTGATGTCCATGAGGATTGTTCCCGCAAGACGGAGCAACGAAGCATCATTGGGAAACGCTCCAATGGCGCGGGATCTTCGTTTCAACTCCTTATTGAGTCGTTCTAACATATTCGTGGTTCTTATTCTCCTCCAGTGTTCCGGGGGAGCTATCCGGTAATTCAGCAGTCCAAGAATGAATCGTTCCACAGTATCGGCAGCCCGGGAAAACCCTCGAATCTCCAGTTCATCGGCACATTCCTGGAGTCTCCGTGGATCGGACAGAGAATCCTTGAGGAGCTGGGCGATCTCCTTATGCTGCTTCTTCGGGAGTTTACGGAGGACTGCTCGAATGAAGTGAACATGGCACATCTGCCAGCTGGACCCCGGGAAGGAACGTTCAGCTGCAGCCCGTATCCCTTTGTGGCCGTCAGAGACTACCAGGTCGACTTTTCCCAACCCTCTCTCCTTCAGATCGGAGAAGAGATCTTCCCAGGTTAGTTCATCCTCGCTATCGGCAATTCTGGCTCCAAGGATCTCTCGGAACCCATCACGCCGGATCCCGGTTCCACACAAAAGGCTTGTCACCGATCAGGCCGTAAATTTTCCGGCTATTGACCGAACCGTCCATGTTATAATCGATGATCCATTCGCCCTTCCGGAACACTGCCCGGTCAGTATTTCCGTCTTTGTTGAAATCTCCAATAACGGGAATATCCCCGGCCATTCCATACCTGTTCCTTGCGTTGACTGAACCGTCCATGTTGTAGTCAATGATCCAGTTGTTTGTGGCAGATGCCCGGAACACTGCCCGATCTGGAATTCCGTCGTTGTTGAAATCTCCGATCAGAGGGACGTCTCCAGCCATTCCATAGCTGTTCCGAGCGTTGACAGATCCGTCCATGTTGTAGTCGAAGATCCACTCTCCCCTCCTGAATACGGCCCGGTCACATGCGGCATCGTTATTCATCCTTCCCGCCAGAGGTAAATCCCCTGTCTGACCATAACGGTTCCGGGCATTTACTGTACCGTCTAAACTATAATCAATAATCCAGTTATTTGTTGAGGATGACGGGCGGAATACTGCTCTATCCGCCTTACCGTCGTTATTCATATCTGCGACAAGGGGAATATCTCCCGCCATTCCATACCTGTTCCGAAGATCTACATCATTGTCGATATCGTAATCCCAAATCCAGTTATCTGAAGCAGATGGCCTGAATACACCTTTCAAGTCCGTAGGCCCTGTCGATGGCCAATCAACAGTGAAGACATAAAATTCGTGATTGTAATAATTTGATGAATCTTTTCCATCATAATTCATATGCATTTTAAGCCTGAAAACACCGTTCGGGCGTGAGGCTGTTGTGCCCCAGCTGTTCAGGACTTCCCAGTAGTGTTTTGCCGGATCAGCATCATTATCGTTGTAGCCGGTAATCACAACAGCGTGGCCATCCCAGGCATCTACGCCATTATAAGGATCGGGATTGAAGATTGCACTCTCGGCCAGGGTAGGCCAGAATGTCAGTTGAAAATAATCCCATCCCGGATCTGACAGCCAGAATGCATAATATACAACCCTGTTTTGATCGATCTGGGATTTTATGGCGGCAATTGCGGCAGTCTCTCCAACGCCATGAGTATTCAAATGACTTGTGCTGACCGAAGAGGCCATGGGATAGGACGGGGAGGTTGAAATGGAGGTATATGACCTGGCAGAGGTACCATCAGAACACCTGCGGGAGCCATCGGCAAATGCTGCATTTGTATTCGACCAGGGAATTACCTTTTTGAAATCCGCATCGTTATAAAAATCCATGAAATTAGTCGCCGAGCCCCCGCAGCATGCAAATTGGTCACCATAACTCACAGGATTAAAGTAATAATTCGAATTCAAATACTGAATTGATAATCGATTGGACAATCCCTCTTCAATACGACGGTCAACCTCTAAACAGGCTGTACCAGCCCATACCCAGCAATCACCGCACAGACCCTGATCCCGCTCGCTTGGGGTATACGGTACATACGAGAGAAGACTTCGGGATCCTTGGACAACATCTTCAATTCCGGGATCCGACACTAAGAGGATTTTCTGATTTTCAATACGTAACTGCTCCTTATCCTCAAGGGTAAACGTCATCAGGGGATGACCATATTTTGATTTATTTGTATCATTTCTTATCTCATTCTGCAAAATTTCCCCTTGAATATGACAATCCACACAGGATTGTGCCGGTCCTGGTTCTGTTAATTCCAGAGTAATTTCTGTTGGAAGAGAGGTGTTCACATCGTCGAATACATCGATGGGACTGTCAGCGCTCCCCATCAGGAATGAAACTGCCACGAGTAAGATACCCACGACTATGACTGCATACCTCATAAAAATACCACAAAAGATGGATGATCATGCAGTATAATAAAGGCGATGAATTATCACATATATAAATATTCTTATCCTTCGGGCCGTGACAAGTTCCAAGCCTGACAAGATTACCCTATGATATCGATTTATGGTACAGTAGAATTCAAATCTATCCAACTGACAGATTTATTGCATCTTAGGCTCTACCATCAATGGTTATCAATCGATGAACCTTATGAATGACCGGGAACGAATTCTCGTAGCGGTTCTCCTGTTCCTGAACGCCCTCCCTATTCTTACCGGGTTTGTCTTTGTGAACCTGTTTGCTGTTGATGTTCCCTACCGGGACCAGTTTTCCAATGAAATACCAAATATTATCAGCTACCATGATGGAACGTTCGTCGCAACTGATTTCCTTGCACTGAATAACGATCACCGGCCAATTTTTGTGCATATACTCACCTTTTATCTTAACCGATTAACGGAAGTCAATAACATCGTTGAGACGAATGCGGGATACCTCCTTCATGTCCTTGCATTTGTTATTCTCTGGATTCTTTTCAGAAAAGTCATGCCGGAACTTCATCCGCTATCGCTCTACCTGCTCCCCGTGAGTTGGTTCTTTTTCAATTTTTACCTGATTGCTGCGTACCTCTGGGGAATACTTCTCTCCTCATCCCTCTGCCTGGTCGCCCTGATGTCCATGGTATACTGTTTGGAAAGAAGCAATCATTATGATTGGTTCTTTGGCGGCTCTCTTCTCGCTGCCGGAGTGGGTATGTTCTCATGGGTTGCAGGGGTATTCCTCTGGCCGGCCGGATTTATTCAGATTCTGCTTTCAAAATCGCAGCATAAAACTGAAAAAATAATTACGTGGGCTGGTGTTACTGGGGGAATTTTATTCATTAATTACGTTTTCCTGGGATTCCCTTTGAAAGGAGTTCATGGATACGAGGGATATTCCCGCTATGTCGCATCGTTTTTCAATTACCCGTTCCATAAGGCCATTTTATTTATCGAATCCCTCGGGTCTAATATCGTCCATTCCCTCGTCGACTCGGTATTTTTTGGGATTATTCTCCTCTCAATATTTGTTATTCTCCTTGTCATCGATCGAAAGATAATATTCCGATCAGAGAATGCAGGCTGGTTTTCCATCATTGTCTATTCATTGCTCGTTCATGCTGCACTGGTCGTCAGCCGTTCAGGAGAGGGAGGTTATTTTGGACCGGCAAATAATCTTTATTTTCTCCCTGCTGTGAGGCATTTTCCCAGCACATTCATTTTTGTCATCGGAGTCTATAGTTTGGTTCTGAGTAGTTATGGATGGCATGTGAGCCGACATGATGCCAGAGGAAGCCAGGAAAAAAATAGAGGGGCCGATCCTGCGTCATCACGAACCTGTATCTCTTGTGCTCTGTTAGGGTTCGCTGCACTGCTCCTTTTTTCAGGCTATATCCTGCATTTCCAAAATGGGGTGATCTATGGGGTACTCTGGGCAGAGAAAAATACTGAAAACCGGGAAATTCTTTTGAATTACCAGGACATGGATGAGACCACACTCCATAAACTACGCATTACTGACCGGTCGCTGGTTGAAAAACTGGACAGATACAACTTGAGTATTTTTAAGCCTTCATCACCAGGATTGTATCCCGGCTGGTTGCCCGAGAATATCAGAAGAACGATTCTCAATTCTTCTTATGTCAGGGTTGTCGACTGGGAGTGATCTTTTACTCCCATGAGGACGGAATGCAGGCTCGCATTGGAAAATCCATTTCTAAAGAAAAAAAATGAAATTATAACTAACTCCCCCTTACAATTCACTCATGTTCTGATTTGGAAAGATCTCATTTTATCTTGGGAGACTAAACGTGAACAAATATCCATACATTGAATGAATTATTCGGAATCATGAAAAAATGGAGAACGGAAAGAAAGTAGTGAAACATCTGTTCGTTGAATAGACATCGGTGATCCGGATATGTATATCAGGTTTTAATGGCAAATTCACTGCGTATTCCAATCATGGCAGCTGTGGATCCTCTCGCTATCGTGCTTCTGAACTGGGAACAGGCCCGCAGGACTCTTGAAGCCATCCAGATGATTTCTTCCTGGAAAAGATTGAATCCTTTCATTATTATCGTGGACAATGGATCTTCCGAATCAGACAGATTACTTCTCCAGAAAGGTGCAAGAGAGCATTGCCTGATCCTCAACCCATTCAATAGGGGATTTGCAGGGGGAAATAATGATGGAATCGCCGAGGCGATCGCCAATGGGTATTCAAAAATCCTTTTACTCAACACGGATGTGGAAGTGACAGAGGAGTGTATCAGTCATCTCATTTCATGTCTGGAATTGAATCCTCGAATCGGAGTCATCGGCCCTCTTCTGGAAGTGGATGGAAAAAAATTTTCAGGTGGTCGTGACATCGGTCTGCATAAAAACACACAGATTCATTTCAACACTCATAAACCCGTTCATTCTCTCGTCCCCGTTGATTATGTTTCCGGAACAGTATTTTTATTCCGGGCTGAAATTTTTAAAAAGGTGGGGCCTCTCGTAGAAGATTATTTTTTCAGCGGCGAGATTGCAGACTTCTGCTACAATATCAGGAAAGAAGGATACCTTTGTGCCATCTGTACCAAATGTTCAGCTCTCCATAACACCGAAACGACCTTTCTGCGAAGGACGCTCTATCCCTACTACTCTCTTCGGAACCGGTTTCTCTACGTCTCGAGGAATAAAGGATACGTACGTGTTATCTTACTCGGGAAATGGGTATTTTCTGGGATTTGTCAGTCTGGCCTTGCATATCTGAGAGGAAATCGTGCTCTTTCACGATCACTTTTTCTTGCCGTGAAAGATGGTATAAATGGGACATTTGGAAATCAGCATGAGCGCATTCTTACCAAAATTAGTATTGATTCTTCACAGAGTACTGAAATAAAATCTTAACATCACAGACATAGTGAATTGTACGGGTGGAAACATCTCTGAAGTGATATTATGTAATCTGTCTTCCGATATCAGTGGCGTGAGTGGAGGGGAGTATATCACAGAGGGCCAAGTGGTTATTTCAAAAGCAGGTGATTCGATAAACCTGGCGCTCCCTGATCATCAGATTAATCCCAGAAGGGATATTTCATGGTAATAAATGATTCGTATTACGTTCCGATGAATGAGTGGATGTCATGAGAATTGCGTACTATAATACCCTGCCCTCTCCTCCCATTCCCGGCACAGAGTCGGTTGATAATGAGATTCGTACACTTGTAGAGCATTTTGGCGGGGACTATATCGATTTATACCCGTTTAAAAAACCGCATCCCCGTTTTCCCTGGCAGATGGTTGGATTGCACCGGTTTCGTGATATCCGGAAAATGGACAGGACCGTTGATCTCCATCATGTTTTCTCTTCCGGTCTCTATCCTTACCCAGTTCTTTCCAATATCAGGAAACCCATTGTGTATTCGGTGGTCTCGGGATTGAATCGGGGGAAACAACAATTGAAATGGCCGGCATTCACCATCGTGGTCGGATCGGAGAGAGATCTCGCATTGGCCGAAAGACTCGGTTACAATAATTGCAGATTTGTTCGGCCTGGAATCGATTGCTCACGAATCAAAAAAAATCCTCTTATGCTCAAGGATGAGCTGACACTTCTTTCCGCTTCGGCTCCCTGGACCTGCCATCAATTTCATGAAAAAGGTTTCGACCTCCTTTTTGAGGCAGTGTCACGGATGACGAATCTTCGACTGATTGTTCTCATGAGGGGGCTCCTTACCGATGTTTTGAGAAAGCGTCTGAAATCGTTTGATATTGAAGACAGGGTGATTGTTATTGATACATTTACAGATATTAACACACTATTTTCCCGAACTCATGGGACAATAGTTCTCTCGGAGAATCCGGTTGCAATCCGTGGCTATCCCCATTCCCTCATCGAATCGCTCGCAGCGGGAAAACCGGTAATACTGAGTGACATCATCCCAATGGCAGATTATGTGAGAGACAATAATCTCGGATGTATCGTGAAGGATCATTCGATAGAAGCCCTGGAAATTGCAATCGAGCAGTTTATCCGGGGATACGATGATTATAGAAGAAATGCGGACGTGAAGGGAGGAACGGATTTCTCCCGGGATCACATGATCGATGATTACCTGCAGATCTATTTAGATCTTACATCCAGGTAACGTAATGATTTAACGATATAGGTTATTGTCCTTATTGCCGGAGTTGCCATTATGTGCCTGACAATCGATCCATTTTAATATTATTAATTAAACGAATCGGACCGAAGGTGACAGCCTTATCATCAACCAGGAATATCGGCATTCGGCATTATTTCCAGGCCGTAGGGCATGAATAAGGATTTTATGAAAACCAGGCTTCATCGAAGTTGTGTAACTAGGCAGGGACTATATCCGGGTCTGCACTTTGATATACACACGAGCCATGGTATTTTTCCACCGAATCTTATCGCATGTATTTAACACATTTCTCGGTCGTTTTGAGGTTAGTACAGAATTAGAATATAATATAAATGTACAAAACAAAGAATTATAGAATTTGAAGGGATATGATGTATGCACCCTCTTAAATATGCATATTCTGCGATTCATATCATACGAAATGAAGGCCTGATATTTTTTTTCGAACAATTCAACCATGATGTTATGCGAAAGATATGCCCGAATTTTTTTAATGACATCAAGTATTCCCGATGGATTCGAAAAAATGAACCTGATTCCTCTGGAATTGAAAGATATAGGGTTGAAGGAGAACATTTCAGGATCCAACCGAAAATCAGTATTATTACCCCGGTGTGGAAGGTTCAGGAGATATGGTTACGCAGGATGCTGGATTCGGTCGTTCACCAATCCTATCAGAACTGGGAGCTCTGTATTGCAGACGGAAATTCTGAAGACCAGGGAATACGAAACATCCTGACGGAATATTCCCGAATAGAACCCCGATTGAAGATTACGTATCTTCCGGAAAATCTCGGCATCGGCGGGAATTCCAATGAAGCCCTTTCACTAGCAAGCGGTGATTACGTTGTTTTCCTCGATCATGATGATGAACTGGCTCCTTTTGCACTCCATGAGATCGTCAGAAGAATCAACCGGAGACCCGATCTCGATGTAATTTACTCCGACGGAGATAAGATTGACGAATATGGAAAACGAAAAAATCCGTTCTTTAAACCCGACTGGTCTCCCGATTTATTTTTTTCAGTTAATTATATCTGTCATGTGACCGCCATCAGAAAAAAATTGATCGATGAAACTGGCGGTTTTACCATCGGATATGATGGCGCTCAGGACTACGATCTTTTTTTACGGGTCACTGAGCGAATAAAGCCTGAAAATATAGCGCATATCCCAAAAATTCTCTATCACTGGCGAGCCCATTCGGAATCGACAGCAAGTTCGCTGTGTGCCAAGCCGTATGCCATCGAAGCGGGAAAGAAGGCCCTGAGGGATTCGTTACGACGACGGGGTATCGATGGTGAGGTGAATGATGGTCTCTACCATGGTTCATACAGGGTGAAGTATACTATCTCTGGTAATCCCAAAATATCGATTATTATACCTTCGAAGGATAATGTTCCGGTCTTGAAAAAATGTATTGATTCTATCAGGTCTAAAACCACCTACAGGAATTATGAATTACTCATCATCGATAACCAGAGTAAAGAACCTGAAACATTCTCCTATTATCAAAGCATAAAAAAAGACCCGGCAATCAGAATTTATGAGTATAACAAACCGTTCAATTATTCTTCAATCAATAATTACGGTATTTCCCTTGTCCAATCGGAGATAATTGTTCTGCTCAACAATGATACTGTAGTAATTACCGGAGAATGGCTAACCGCTATGCTCGAACATGCCCAGCGGAGTGAAGTGGGAGCCGTCGGAGCAAAACTTGTCTATCCGGATAAAACAATCCAGCATGCAGGAGTAATTCTTGGTATTAACGGGCGTGCGGGACATTCTCACAGAGGTTATCCTGCGAACGAGCGCGGTTATTTTGGGAGAATCAACCTGATTGGAAACTTCAGTGCAGTCACCGGGGCATGTATGATGCTGCGAAAGGAGGTGTTCGATGAAGTTGGAGGGTTAGATGAAGCCTTAAGTGTTACCCTGAATGATATCGATCTCTGCCTGAAAATTCGGGAAAAGGGATATTTGATCGTATACACTCCTTTTGCTGAGTTGTATCACTACGAATCCATGACGAGAGGATTTGGAGGAACCCGTGAAACGAAAATGCATCTTAAAGACGATATCGCTTATATCCATAAAAAGTGGGGAAAGAGGTTTGAACAGGATCCCTACTATAATCCAAATCTTACTCGAAAACGAGAGGATTTTCTGTTAATTTAGGGGTATGCATATAATCCGGTCTTCAGGGCATCCATTTTTTTGCATATGGAAGGATTACCGGTATGAAATCGAATAATCTGGAATCGTTCTTTTTTGGAAGAACCCAAAACGAAAACGTATGCACAAAGGATGACTGTAACTTACCACCGGTTTGTGCATGAAAACATGTGCATGGTAAGGTATCAATATTCCTGGTAGATTTTTATTCAGGTAGTCTTTTTAAAAAACCTCCGGATAAAAATAACCATCCTTCGACCTGTATAAACAACTCCATTGTCTTGTATACACTTTAAAAAGCGGGAGTAGAGAGGTAATGCCTTAACCTCGGATGTTTCAGGTGATTTATCTCTCTGCGCATCTCTTTTTTTATAAATTGTTATTGCTTCCAAAATCTCACTATTTGAAAACCTTTCACCTGTTTTTCGGCCTTCCCCTCTCCGTATAGATTCGTAAAGATTTCTATATTGCATGGAAAATCTTTCCATACTGTTCAGCTTGATTTTCATGACATTCGCAACTTTTTCGTCATACTCTTGCGGATTGTCGATAATTTCGATAATCCTGTTTTCGGCTTTCATCTGGTCACAGACGTCCGTAAGCCATCCTCCCCCTGTTTTTTCGATCCTTGACTTGGTAACGCCAATATCGGCAGCGAGCACGGGGCAGCCGTTTGCCCATGCTTCTGAGATTGTGAAGGAATAGGTTTCGCAAGGTCCGGGATGAATAACAATGTCAACGTCTTCGAGGGTATGCGAAAGATCCTGATAATCACTGAAATATCCATACACCTCGAGATTGTATTCTGGATAATATCCGGGATCTTTATGAAGTGTCGATGCGCCGATCAACTTCCATCTCGTTT
>ENA-ORXD01001606-ORXD01001606.1-sediment-metagenome-genome-assembly--contig:-NODE-1606-length-17721-cov-3.573906_pt1 | contig 17721 bp, 13 predicted proteins | sample MGYA00237862_ERZ511471 | MGnify/ENA metagenome assembly ERZ511471
CACCAAAAGTTGAAGCACCAGCCGCTCCGGTTGAAACAGTCACCTCGGAGGAAACGACGGCTCCAGCTGAAGTGTCTGCCCCCACAGTTGAAGAGCCTGCCGCTCCGGCAGAGGCAGTTGCCCCCAAGACTGAAGAATCTGCCGCTCCACAAGCGGTCGTTCCTGTCACACCCGCTGTTGCTGATACGCAATATGCTTCAGGGGGGAACAAACAAGATGTTCAAAATTTGATAAATAAATGGCTGACAAGCTGGCAATCAGGCGACATGGAAAATTACCGCAATTGTTATACGACAGATTTTCAGTCCAAGGGACAGAACCTGGATGCCTGGGTTGCTCATAAGGCCACCGCGAACAATAAAAGTAAAAATATAAAAATCAGCCTTGATGATTTACAAATCGTAGCGGAGGAAAACATTGCCTCAGCAGCATTCATTCAACATTACAGTTCATCGATAAGTAAAAATTCAGGCAAAAAGATTTTGAAGTTGAAAAAAATAAACAACGAATGGAAAATCGCCAAAGAAATTATGTAATCCATTATCGGCATCAAATTGAAGATTATTATGTTAAACAGAAAAGGCAGTGTCCCTTTTGGCTCTGCCTTTTCTTATGCGATTACCCGCCAACCGGCAAGCCTTAATTCCAGCACCATGGAATATAACTTCACAGCCAGCTTGATGTTTTATATTCGTTTTATATTCGTGATTGACATGCAAAGCTGTTCTTCTTATACTTCAGCCACTAATGCCTGAATTTTCAGGACATTTTGTAGCCGATTTTAAGAGAGAAAATGGAAGAGAAAAAGATTGTTCGTTTAACACAGACAGTGCAGGGCGCGGGTTGAGCCTGTAAGATAGGTCCGGGTGATCTGTCTGACATCATGCGCGATTTGCCGCTGATTCAACATCCGAATTTGTTAAGCGGGTTTGAACACGCGGAAGACGCGGGCGTGTATAAAATTTCCGACGACCTTGCTTTGGTTCAGACCGTTGATTTTTTCACGCCCACGGTTGATGATCCTTTCACCTTCGGACAAATTGCCGCCACCAACGCGCTGAATGACATTTACGCCATGGGTGCAAAACCCCTGACCGCCATGAATATTGTCTGCTTCCCCATCAAAACCATGGATAAATCGGTCTTACAGAAAGTGTTACTTGGGGGTTTGGACAAAATGCGCGAAGCCGGGGTTCTGCTCATCGGCGGACACAGCGTTGAAGACAATGAAATCAAGTATGGGCTATCGGTAACGGGATTCATTCATCCTAACAACGTTTTATACAATCGCGGCGCTCAAGTCGGGGATAAAATCATTTTAACAAAAGCTCTCGGAACAGGCATTATCAGTACTGCCATTAAAGTGGATGAGGCATCACCTGAACAAATCAAGCAGGTGATTGACACGATGACCTCTCTGAACAAAAAAGCAGCGGAGCTTATGATTGACGCAGGCGATATTCATGCCTGTACCGATATCACCGGTTTTGGATTACTGGGTCACGCCTGTGAAATGATTGAAGGCAGTGACGTCGGTTTGCGCATCAACTCCTCGGCAATACCGGTCTTTGAAGGCGTACGTGATTTGATGGAAACAGGATTTATCCCCGGTGGCCTCTACCACAACAGGGATTTTCGGATCAATCAAGTCATCAAAGAGAAGACCTGTCCGGACTGGCTTTTTGATTTGCTTTTTGATCCGCAGACGGCGGGAGGTTTGTTTTTCAGCCTTCCCGCGAATAAGGCGCAAAAACTTGTGGAGACAATGCAGGCGGCGGGTATCATGCATGCTGCTGTTGTCGGAGATGTCGTAAAGGAGCATCCCTGTAAGATTCTTGTTTATTAAGGGAGACGCAACCGGCAACATATAAAGCCGAATTCATGAGAGAAGAAGTCATTCCGATCAGAAAAGAAACAGAGCTGAACTTGAAAAAACTGATGGACATGGTTCAGCCCGATGATTCTTTATTGTTGTTGATGCATGGAAGTCCCGACCCGGATGCCATCGCTTCAGCCATGGCTTTGCGCGAAATCATTCAGCAAACAAAAGGACTTTCTAAAAGCATTTTCGTCTCCACCGAACCGTTAATCAGACAGCAAAACGTTGAATTTGTTTCTGCCTTACACCTTTATATTCATTCCATGCATCAGGTGGATTTTAATGCGTATCGTTTAATTGCGCTTTTGGATGCCCAGCCTTCTTTTTTTGCCAATTCAATGAAATTTCTAAAACCGCAGATTGTTTTCGACCATCATCCTTATGAAGGCAAATGGAGCGCCGAACTGACGGATATACGGCCCCATTACGGCGCCTTGTCCAGCATGCTCACCGAATATTTGCTGCGTTCCCGAATCAAGATTTCCCGTATTCTGCATACCGCTCTTCTTTATGGCATCAAAACGGATACGGACGATTTTGATCGCGCCACGATTATCGAAGATATCAGAGCTTATTCCTACCATACAAAATACGCCAATATGCAGTTAATCCGTCGCATCGAACTGAATCAAACACCTGCCCATTACTTGAAATACTTCAACATCGCTTATCATCACATGAATAATTTCCGTGGCCGGCGGGTATGCAATCTGGGCGATGTAGAAAGCGCGGACGTTTGCGTCCAGATAGCGGATTTCTATCTGCATTTAATCGGAACGTATTATGTGGTTGTGGCCGGAATTGTTGAAGACAGGCTTGTCATTATTTTTCGAGGCGACGGATACAGGCAAAACTGCGGCCTCATCGCACAAAGGGCTTTTGGATTGATCGGCAAGGGCGGCGGCCATCGAAGCGCCGCGCGAATGGAAATCGCATTGGATATTTTGAAAAAAAACGTAGAAGGCGAATTGTCGCAGCGGAATGTGGAAAAATTCATTTTCAGAAGATTGAGACGGGAACCCAAACATGTATCCGGCGCCAATGAATAATATAAAATGCAGAAAGGAATTTTATGAAAGATCTCGGTTTTAAAAAAGAAATAACCACAGGATATTATCTTGACCCTTTCAACGGTTTTCAGGAGAGAAAAATAACCATTGAATCGCGTTATGATGACATTACCGGAGTTGCCTGTCGCATTTTGCCTTATCGCCTGCGTATCGCACAGAAACCCGATATAGACCATTATCTGGAAAAATCGCCGGATTCTTTATGTCCATTTTGTGCCGATCTTTTTGAGAAAACAACTCCGAGATTCATGGCCAATTTTATTGAAGAAGGGTATCTTAAAAGGGGAGAGGCGTGTCTTTTTCCCAACGCCTTCCCTTATGACCCAAATAATAATGTCGCGATTTTCTCTTCGCGTCATTTCGTCGCGATGAATGAACTGACCCCGGAATATATGCGCGACGGTTTTGCCGTCTGCCGCGATTATTTTCATCGCGTTGTCGAAAAAAATCTTGCTTTCAAATATTGCTCAATTAACTGGAATTACATGCCACCGGCAGGAGGTGGTTTGATTCATCCCCATTTGCAGACCATTGCAGGTTATCGACCAACCAGTCTTATGCAAAAGCTTTTATCCAGTGCGCAGAATTATGCAGCGGCTTCCAACGGAGATAACCTGTGGAGTAATTTAATTGTTCTGGAGAAGAAATCAGATAAACGATTCATTGCCGATACAGGAACGGTCTGCTGGTTGACCAGTTTCGCGCCGAAGGGCATGGCCGGTGAAATTGATTTTATTTTCCGGGAAAAAACATCATTTTTCGATCTGACCGAATCCAATTTCAACGAATTTCTGACGGGCCTTTCCCGGATATTCAGTTATCTTTACACCAACAATTTTATAAGCTTTAATATGTCTTTTTACGCGACCATGACCAACAATAATTATTTCTACGTGCAGGGGAAAATTGTTCCACGCTTTGCCGTTCATCCATTGGGAACGAGCGATTTGAATTATTTTGAAAAGCTGCACAATGAAATTATCTGCCCAACCGTTCCGGAAGAACTATGCCGCGAAATCCAGCCATATTTTAAGGTGGCATCATAGGATAATGATATAGCTCAAATTTAATCCCAACAGGCAATACCTGTCGGGATTTGTTTTCTGCTTGGATCACTATTTGTGGGTATCTCTATTCCTCTTTGCTGACTTTGGTGGATTCCGTTTTAGATGTTTCAGCGGCTGAAGTTGATGGGCTTTCGGTTTTTTCAGTTTTTTCCTTCTTGGTCACAGCTCCCGGTTTCTTTCCCTTGTAATCCGTCACATACCAGCCCGATCCTTTCAGACTGAAAGAGGAAAGAGACATCATTTTATGAACCTTGCCTTTGCAGAACTTGCAGCTTTTTAACTCCGGATCGGTGATTCCCTGAAACGCTTCAAATTGTCTGCCGCATTTCTGGCATTTATATTCGTAGATAGGCATATTAAAAACTTACCTCCGTTAATTGAATGTATCAAAATTTTTAAAATTACTGCTGAAGCAGTCTAAAACTATCTCAAGATCATAACCTTTTACCGGCAATAAAGCCGAACGGGTCAGATTATTCACGATAATTTCTTCTTTTTCCTTTTCCTCGGCTCCCGCTTCAAAATCAATTTCGCCATTCGTAAAACGCAGGACATGAATCAGTTCATGGACAGCTATGTAAAGCATCAACGGACTGAGCTTGATAAAAGAGTTTGCCCTCTCTACCGCGTCCAGAATAATGTTGTCCTGCAGGCAGATGCGATAAAAATCAAATTTATTTTCAGCACTTCCCGTCAATCCGCCCGGTTTTTCATACGTGTATTTGCAAAGATGAGCAAACGTTCCGTCTTTAATTTCCTCCTTATCCAGATAAGCCAGCGTTTTTACATCATATTTGCTTTTCTTGAACTCCGCGTCGCTTAACCTGAACTGACGCGATACCAGATTTTCGGCATCGTTAAAAGCTTTTTTTGTCACGGGCACTTGCGCCGCGCTAAAATAAAGAGGCATAAAATCACCGCAAATATTTTCAGTTCGTTCGTAATATATTGATAGAAATAATGGTTGTCAAGGCTTCCTTTCTATTACATTTTAAAGAAAAGGATGAAGGTTAAGGATATGATATATATGTAAAAATGAGCAGCACAGGAAAACTCGCTTATCTGCTTCAGCAGCAAGGTTCGTTATCTAAAGGCCCTCTCTTGCTTTGAATATTTTGATTTCTCAGGAACGCATCACATCGTAACATGAATCACAGTCGGTTTCTCTGCAACTGGTAGCTATAGTCGAAGAAAGAACAGTGCCAAAATCGTTATGTTTGCACGTAGCTAATACTCTTTCTTCAGGCTTATTTCGAACAATTACTTTTAAAGACGGTTTAATCCATTTCTTCTTCACTCCACATTCCCCTTGTTTGATTATTATGTTACCTCATTTCAGCAAAACGATGACCGTCAGCCTATGCCTCATTAATTTTATCAGTTTTTCAGCGTGGGATAACTGCTCTCCGCTATGTTCCAGACAGTAGTGCTCCAACCTGCATAGGTTGCAGCGGTTTTCATTTCGATTGTGGTTTTTCCGGTAGCGCCGGTTGTGTTACCATCGCCGATACCCGTAACGGTGCCGGAGGCCTCCGTATCCAAGAAGCTGTCCGCAACCGTGCCGTAGCTGCTTCCGACCAGACCACCGACCGCGTATTTGCCGTTCGTACTGCCCGTGGCATAAACATTCTGAATCGGACCGAGGTAATTGCCGCCGAGCAAGCCGCCGACATCACCCGCGCCACTGACATTGCCTGTGGCATAAGATGTTTCAATGGTGCCCTCGCTGTTCCAACCGACCAATCCGCCTACACCATAGCTGCCGGCCACGCTGACACCGGCATAGGAATCGCTGATAATCCCTTTGTTGTAACCGACCAGGCTGCCGGTGTCTCTGCCGCCGGTCACAGTGCCTCCTACCAATCCTACATTGCTTACAGAACTGCCGCTACCGATGTATCCGAAAAGACCAACATAGTCCTGCCAAAAATGGTTGATGGCAAGACCGGTGATGGTATGATTCTGCCCATTAAACGTGCCGGTAAAAGGTGTGGCATTGTTACCGATAGGGACAAAACCATAATAGCCTCCCCACATATCGGAAGCATTGCTCAGCTCGCTCATGCTGATGTTTGCCCCAAGAGTATAGCTTGCTGCCAGATTCATTGCCATCAGTTGCAATTGATGAGCGTTGATGATGTTGGTGCTGTATTCCATCCGCAGGAAGGGACGGGTGCTGCCGTCAATCATGAACCAGGTATTGGTGAAATCCCAGCCCGTGCCGGCAATGAAAGGGGAACCGGTCTCAAAATAGGCTTGAGTCATCATCTGCGATGTGGTCATTCCGGTTCCGCCGGCGCTGGTTGACTGGCTGGTGGTTATATTATCCCAGAAACTGTTGGTGACCGTGCCGGAGTTGTTGTATCCGACCAGGCCGCCGGTGTACAGCCCTGAAACACCGTTATTCACCTTACCCGTGGCGTATGAGTTGCTGATAGTACCGGAGGAATGATAACCGACCAAACCACCGACATAGTTATTCGTACCGGTGACACTGCCCGTGGCGTATGCGTTGGTGATGGTGCCGCGATAGTTGTATCCGACCAACCCGCCCAGATAGCCGCTGCCGGTGACACTTCCCGTGGCGTAGGAATTGGTGATTGCACCGTAGTTTATCCCGACCAGACCGCCGATGTAGTAAATCGCGCCGGTGACACTGCCCGTGGTGTAGGAGTTGGTGATTACACCGTAGTTTAGCCCGACCAGACCGCCGACAAACATCCTACCGCTGACACTGCCCCCCACTAATCCCACATTGCTTATTGTACTGCTGGTATCGGTGTATCCGAAAAGTCCAACAAAGTCCTGCGAAGGACGGTTGATGGTAAGACCGGTGATGGTATGGTTCAGCCCATTAAATTTGCCGGTAAATTTTGTGGTACTGTTTCCGATGGGTGCAAAACCAAGAACGCCATTCCATCCCGATGTTGCCGAAGCGTCAATGTTGCTGCCGAGGGCAAAATTACCTGAAAGATTTCCTGTTCTGGCCATGCCCTGCAGGGTTTGATTTGTACCACTCGTTGCATCTGCCGCAACGCCGAGGTCAGTGATGACATAATAGTCTACAGTAGCACCGTCGGAACCCAGTTTTGTGGAAAAATTATTGCCCGCAGGAAGGTTAATAGGTGCCCTGACTATATAAGAAGCTGTATTACCGGAAGCAACGGCGCCCTGTCCGTAAAGCAGCGCAAGGCTTGCCGTTCCCGAACCGAATAGTTCGCTGCTGATTTCGATGTTTCGCCAAGCGTTGAGCGTAAGCGTATTGGCTGACCAGGTAATATTGTCGTTGACGAAAATGTCACCGTTGTTATCTGTCCCCGAGCCGGGGCAGGTCACACCCGTGCATATAACGCCGGTGTCGGTTGTTTGTATGGTAACGTTATTACTTACCAACGCCGTAGTCAACGCTTCGCCGGTAACATCGCCATCAATGGCCGCAACGGTAAAGTCGTAAGGATCTATGAACCATGTTCCGGTCTTGCCCTGAAGAGCAAACGTGGTAATAATCGCGTCGTCATCTACCTTTACTTCCGCTGCCGAGGTCTCGATGAATCCTCCATTACCGCCGTCAGGAGCGGAGGCATCCAGCGTGCCGCCTACTATCGTTGTGCCGGTATCCATGTCGGATAGCAGCAGAATACGACCGTTTTCTCCCTTTAACGTATGGGCGTCAATGATACCGCTGTTGTTGACAACTGCCCCGGTTAAACTATTCTTTGCCTCGGCGGTCAGGACGACCGTTCCACCGTCGGCCTGGATATAACCGCTGTTCTCGACCCATGCATCCACTGCACCTTTATTAATTGTGTAACCGATCAGGCCGTCGCCGTTGAAATCCAAGGTTACCTTGTTGCCCGCGGCTAACAGCACGTCGCCGCTTTCGGCATTGATATTTCCTTCATTGATTACGCCGGGAGCAATTAAGGCGACGACACCGCCCTTGCCGACATTGATGTTGCCCTGATTAATAACACTGCCGGCATGGCCATTATTGGTAAATTTATATCTGCCCCGCCGAAAGTCTCTATCGCTCATTTTCAATGAGGAGGCTACCAGACCGCCAACGTTGATTTGTGAACCCTCGCCGAAAACAATTCCGGATGGATTGATAAGAAAAATATTGCCGTTGGCACGGAGTGAGCCTAATATCAGGCTGGGATTCTGGTCATTGATTCTGTTCAGGGCTACCGCGTCTGAATTGGGTTGTTTGAAGGTGACGTTGGCATTGGCGCCGATGTTGAAGGTTTTCCAGTTCGCAATCATCTTCTGGCTGGACTGTTTCACGGTCATTTTGTTTCCGTAGGTGGAGATGTTGCCCTTGCCATAGGTTATTTTTCCTTTGGTGGACAAAGCGTTTACATTCAGGGCTGAGGCTGTTCCGGATAGCGACAAAAAAGATGCTATAATGATAACCATAAAAACCGCGGCAAAGTTGCTTCTATTAATTTTTTTGTTAAAAGAGGAAATCCGCTGCTCTTTCATCACCGACCGGATGAACCGATAAACTTTGTTCATTTCAAGACCTCATGATTGGTTGATGCTATCCTATTTATTAATGAAATTTATAATACAATACGACTGCCTTTCCTTACTTCGTTAATCACACAAGTTTTCGGTACTGCTTCGGGTGTTTATTTTCTTGTACTGCTTTTTGTCTCTTGTCGGACTTTTCCCGCCGATGCGAAAGAGGCGACTATGACAATATTTTCGGTAATAACAATGATTGCCGAAAATATTGAAGGCCGGGTATTAAATGGTCTCCATGAATAATGTCATAAAATGTATAATAGGAAATTTAATTATTAATTTCAAGTAAAAATGCCCCTAATTACCTCCGGCGAAGATCTTAATAAAGACAGAAAAATTTTTCAATCCCTCGAAAGAGGGGTTTTGTTATTTCGAATTGAAAGCCGGAATTTCGTCCTTACCGAAATGGTAAGCCGTACCCGAAGTTGCTTCTCATTACGATAAAGTGACAATTTAAGAAAGTTATGTTAAGAAATCCAAAACTAAAATTAAGAAACCAATAATTATAAGGATGCATATGGCTGGCAATACTATATCGAAAAACAAAGCAAAACTGAGGATTGGCGTTTTGTACGGAGGAAGGTCGGGGGAGCATGATGTGTCGCTTTGCTCCGCCGCTTCGGTTTTTTCCGCCCTGGATCGCAACAAATACAAGGTGACGGCCATCGGAATCGCCAGAAACGGCCGCTGGTATGTGCAGGAAAATCCCGAAATTATTCCAGATAAGGACTTCGGCCAAAAATTGGTTTTGAAAAAGAAGGGTATGTGGCTGGTCAATCATTTCGAGCAGAAAAACAAACTGCATATTTACGACATTAAGAATAAAAACAAAGAAGTGGTTGTGGATGTTGTTTTCCCTGTAATTCACGGAACGTTCTGTGAGGACGGCACGCTACAGGGGCTGCTGGAGCTGGCGATGGTGCCGTATGTAGGAGCCGATGTTATTGGTTCGGCGGTCGGTATGGATAAAGATATTGCCAAAAGACTGCTTAATCAGTCGGGCATACCCATTGTTCCTTCTGTAACCATAAATAAACAAAGCTGGCAGGATGACGCTGAAGCGAAGTTCATTATGAAAAACGTGCTGGAAAAACTTGGTCTGCCGCTTTTTGTCAAGCCGGTTTGCGCCGGGTCTTCCGTGGGTGTCAGAAAAGTGAAGAAAAAGGAAGAACTCGCAAAAGCGATGAACTTTGCCTTTCAGTTCGACACTCGCGTCATGATCGAAGAGGCTGTTAACTGTCGCGAAATCGAATGCGCCGTTCTGGGGAATGAAAATCCCTTTGGATCCGTCTTGGGCGAGATCATTCCAAGTCATGAATTTTATTCCTATGAAGCCAAATATATCGACCCGAACGGCGCGGCGCTAAAGATCCCCGCCGAAATTAACAAAGCTCTTTCCGATAAAATCAGAAAAATTGCTGTTGAAGGATACATGGCGCTGGGTTGCTCCTCCATGGCGCGGGTGGATTTCTTTCTGGATAAGAAAACCAATAAGTTTTATCTCAACGAAATAAACACGCTACCCGGCTTTACCAGCATTAGCATGTACCCAAAACTATGGGAAGCCACCGGCCTTAAATACGTCAAACTATTGGACAAACTGATTATCATCGCGATCGACCGGCATAAGAAAAAATTGGAGATTAAAACGGAGAGTATGTAGGGTTGTTGCGAGAGCTCATACCCTGAATGGCACCATGGTCTGCTCTGTTGCACTGCAAATAAAACGTTCGACGTATATCCATATATGCATCTCGATTTGATTTTTAAGCACCTTGCCTATGTTCTTACTGAAAAAGAGCGTCAGATAATTTTCGATTTAATCACGGGTATGAACCCCAGGGCAATTCCGATAGCTGTCGGAACAGGACGCTAATTCCGCCCCAAGGGGCGGTGTATCATACCCTCCGCTGTGCGGGATTGTTCGACTTACAAATTTCAATGCGCTACGCTTTTGAAATTTGAGTCTCACAATAAATCTTTCAAATGTTAATTCCTAATATACACAGAACTGATAATTTCCAGTAAATGCGTTGGGATATTATGCCGATCCATATTCACTAAACAACCATAAAAAAACCGCCTTGGAAGACGGCTTTTTTATGAGCAGTTGAATTGAATTACTAACAAGCCAAACGTTTTTTCATGGCTGTCAGAGACTGAAAATGTTTTCTCTCTTCCTCAATGATTTTCTCCAGTGCATCATGCTGTGCCGCCGGCACCAGTTTTTTGATTTCATGATAATAAAGGATGGAATCCAGTTCTCTTTGAATGGCGAACTCCAGGGCAGACATGGTGTCCGTAACTTTAGCCAACTGTTTATCCATCACTTCCTTGGTAAAAATTAAATTATTATCAACATAGGAACGCAGATATTCGCCAAATTCTCCTTCATAGCTTTCTGTCAAATTGGATTTTTCCATACCGGCAAAAAGTTTTTCAAACGTTTTTTTATGAGCAACTTCCGCCTGTGCCAGCTGGGCAAAAAGCTTTTTCTCGTCTTCCTTCTTGGCAATCTGTTCGGCAAATTTGTAGAAATTAACGCCGTTTTCTTCAATTCTGATAGCAACTTCCACTATATCGCTTGATGCAAAAACACTCATTTTCAATGCCTCCTGTTAATGAGACCCAAGCTTCAGAAACAAAGTGCACTGAAGCTTGCTGGTCGAATTATCCCGCATGCGAAGCATGTCGGGATAGGATCAACATTCTGTCCTCTCGGTGTAGAGTTAAGATCCTATGTGAAATATATTGAACATATTTTCTTATCGATTGCAATAAATTTAACATCGCTAAAGCCACTTCTTTTTTTTGAAATATCTCACCATCAATAAAACAACAACCATCATAACGCCTAAAACGCCAAAGTAACCCCATCTCCATTCCAGCTCCGGCATATATTTGAAATTCATGCCGTAAACCCCGGCAATAAACGTCAGGGGCATGAAAATAGTGGCAATAATGGTCAGCACTTTCATAACTTCATTGAGCCGATTGCTGATGGTGGAAAGATAAATATCCAGCATGCCGGAAAGCATATCTTTGAATGTTTCCACGGTATCAATGATCGCAATAGTGTGATCATAAATGTCCTTGAAGTAGACAAGCGTGGTTTTGTTAATCAGCGGCGAATCTGATCTTTCGACTGAACTTATCGCCTCGCGCAAGGGCCAGAGGGTTTTCCCCAGCATGATCAGGTCTCTTTTAAAAAGATGAATATCATGAAGCGTGGACTGGGTCGGTTTTTTAACCAGATCGTCTTCCAGATTTTCAATTTTATCCTCCAGATTTTCCAACACGACGAAATAATTATCCACCACGTTGTCCACGATGGCGTGGACAAGATAATCGGCACCCTCTTTCCTGATTCTTCCCTTACCCTTGCTTATTTTTTCCCTGATGGATTCCTCAAGATCGCTTTCTCTTTCCTGAAATGAAAGAACAAAGTCCTTGCCCAAAACAATGCTTACCTGATCGGAAAACAAATTTTTACCCTCGGGCTCGTAAAAATTTTTCAGAACAATATAAAGATAATCTCCGTAGTCTTCCATTTTCGGGCGCTGATCTGTATTCAGAATATCTTCCAGAACAAGTGGATGCAAACCGAAAATTTCACCGATATCCTCGAATATTTTTACATCCTGCAACCCATCAACATTGAGCCAGATGATTTCTTTTCGATCCTTTTCAATATGGAAATCTTTTATCGAGCTTATTTCTTTTTCTTCAAAGAATGTTTCATTGTAACGCATGATGGTGATTTTTGATTTTTCCGCATATTGACTGCCCACATGAATCAGACTTCCCGGAGAAAGGCCTGTTTTGCGGGATCTTTTCTGAAATTTAGAACGCATATGCGCCTCATTTTAGGAAGAAGCTTTCTTTTTCACTTTAATTTGTACCCTGACAGACGGCGATTGTCCTTCCGGGAAAGAAGCGCCTACCGGGAGTACGATTTTCTTATCAATCGTCGTCGTGGCTGTTATTTTTTGCAGATCGACCGGTTCTGTTTCGACTTTAATTTTTTCAGGATCGGCCTGCCCGCTGATTAAAACCCGGACTTTGGACGGAGTTACGCTCATTTTCTGTAATAAAAGATTTTTCGCCAGAGCATTCTCTGTGTTGATACGAACAGGAAAAGTCCAAAAAATTTGTTTAGCGGCAGAAATGTGTATTTCTGATGGAACAATATCCGCAACCGCCAAGCTTGACGGAACGTTAATCATATCAGAGGTCAAATGAAAATTCTGTTTCCTGTCAACAACTTCGGATAGATCAAGTGACAATTTCAACGAATGCTCGTCAAGAAGGCGAAACGCCTGTTCCGGTCCTTTAAGGATTATCTTGGCATCCGTTACCTGTGTTTCACCAATCTGCCAATTTTTAGGAATATTTTTATATTCAATGGGAACGATGAGTTCCCGACGCACAATGTCTCTCTGATATCCAAAAGCAATCCATAAAAAACAGGCCATGACAATCGCAATAATTTTTTCCAGCGTGTTTTCTTTGAGCCAATTCAATGCGGGATGAGAATTTTTCCCCGGATTGTTGCGAATAAAAAACTGTTCCAAGGTTTCATGCAGTGCAGCGGCATTTTGAATCACGGTAAGATTGTCCAGATAAGCCAGAGATATTGTTCCCCTTTCTTCCGAAACGACAATACACATTGCATCGGACCTTTCGGCAAGACCCAGCGCAGCGGTATGGCGCAATCCGATGTTACCGTATTTTGCAGTGTTCACAGAAAGCGGCAAATGACAGCCAAACCTGGTAACCCTGTTGCCGTTTATGATGACCGCACCGTCATGACCAATGGAATGAGGATCGAATAGGCTCTCCAAAAGGGATTCGCTGATGATTCCATCCAGATCTGTTCCTCCATTGACATGACGTTCCAATGGATCAATACCTTGTATAACAATCAGGGCGCCGATCTTTTTTTTAGCCAGATTCACCGCTGTTTGAGCAATGATTTCAGACGTTGATTTCAGACCGGACAACGATGCAAATTTCTTTCCGATATTGCCCAGCACGGCCAATCTTTCAAAAAAAGCGCGCAAATCTTCCTGAAAAATGACAACTAAGACAAATAGTGAAATGGCAAAGAATCCCTGCAAAACAATCGTTGTAAGATAAAGTTGAAAAAAACGGGCAGCAACATAAACGCCACCCAGAAGGATTATCCCGATAAGCACAAAACGGGAAGCTCTGGTTTTAAACCAGGTCAAAAGAACAAAAATCATAAGGGCAATGATGGTCACGTCCAGGATATCCTGAACCCTGATGCTCTTCGCCACTGCCAAAACAGATTCCATCAATGCCATAAATTTCTCCCGATAGGCTAAAATATAAAATAATTTCGAATTTTATATAAGAATATGCGATCAGGTGTCAAGAAAGATTAAAACTTATGTTGACATTTATTATCATTATCTCCTATCTTTAGGTCAATGAAAAAAATCCCTCACAAGCACATCGAGTCCGTTGACGATTCGGATTCGAAAGAAAAACCTCGCAGAGAAAGTGTCTGGTGTACAAAATACTGCTATTTCATCGATCTGGAGGCCTGTCGTGCCCGTTCCCTGCAACAAAAGACTTGCCGCCGTTGTTATGCTTCCTTAATACAGGTGCCATTGCCGTTCTGATATTTCAGGATTCTTTACAGCCAAATAATATATTTGTTGACAAGCAATTTTCTTGCTGCTATAGGATTGCCCATTGAAAGTGATATGTAATTTATGAACACAATGATTAAAACATTAACGCTTAATAACTGGTGGTGGAACCTCACAGGGAGGAGTTTCCGCCGCTGATCCTTTTTAATTAAAGTCAAAGCCGTGGAGAGCCTCCGGGATCTTCACGGCTTTTTTGTTTTTAGCAGACAAAGGCCGTGAATAAGATTCACGGCCTTTTGTTTTAATGACGCTCGCTGAAAACGAGTCCCGACAAGCCGGGACGAAGTTTGAAGCGACAGCGGAATTATCCCAGGAGCGAAGCGACGCGGGATTTTACAATTGCCAAAACAGTCATCGTATACGAGGGAGATATTTATGTATCAACCAAGCTTTGCAGAATTTGAAAAGTTAGCCAAAAGAGGAAATCTGATTCCGGTTTACCGGGAAATACTGGCCGACGTCGAAACGCCGGTATCCGTTTTAATGAAACTCCAGAACAAGGACCATGTTTACCTGCTGGAAAGCGTCGAGGGAGGCGAAAAATGGGGACGGTTCTCTTTTTTAGGAACAGACGCCGGCGTGGTTTTCAGAGTTCACGGCGATAACGTCATCATTGACGAAAAGGGAAAGGTAACCAGCCGTGAACATAACGGCAACCCTCTGAATTTCCTCCGCGAGCTGCTGAATCGTTACAAGCCGGTCGCGATTCCCGGACTGCCGCGTTTTTTCGGGGGCGCTGTCGGTTATCTGGGTTACGAGATGGTGCGTTACTTTGAAAAACTTCCGCCCACTCCGCCGGATGATCTGAATCTGGATGAAGCTGTTTTTGTCATCAGTGATGCCCTGATGATTTTTGACAATGTTCGTCACACCATTAAAGTTGTCTCCTGCGCTTTTACTGAAGATGTAGATTCGCTTGAAGCAGGTTACGCAGCTTCGTGTCAAAAGATCGAAGATATGATTGAAACAATCTCCGCAGCAACGTCTCACAAAATAGCTGCAGCATCAGAAGGTGAAGTAAACTTTGAATCCAATATGACGCCTCAACAGTACAAAGACGCCATCGAAAAGGCCAAGGAATATATTGTTGCCGGAGACATCATTCAGGTCGTACTGTCGCAGCGCTTTGAAACAGACTGCCGCAGCAATCCCATTGATCTTTACCGGGCGCTGCGTTTTATAAACCCGTCACCCTATCTTTTTTTTCTGAAGATGGACGACATGACGCTTATCGGATCGTCACCGGAAGTCATGGTGCGCAAGGAGGAAGATACCATGGAGCTGCGCCCGATAGCCGGAACCAGAAGAAGAGGGAAAACCGAACAGGAAGACCGCTCGCTTTCCGATGAACTGCTCTCCGATGAAAAAGAACGGGCGGAACATGTAATGCTGGTTGACCTGGGACGCAACGATCTGGGCCGCGTCGCACAAACCGGCAGTGTTCAGGTCAATCAGTACATGGTGGTGGAAAAATATTCCCATGTCATGCATCTGGTATCCAACGTGCGTGCCCATCTGGCCAAAGGCAAGGACGCTTTTGATGTCCTGGAGGCAACGTTTCCGGCAGGCACCCTGACCGGCGCGCCCAAAGTACGGGCGATGGAAATCATCAACGAGATGGAAAAAGTCAAACGGGGACCTTACGGCGGCGCGGTGGGATACTTCAGTTTCAGCGGCAATATGGATTTGTGCATCACCATCCGGACCATGGTTTTGAAAAACGGCAAGGTTTATGTTCAGGCCGGTGCGGGTATTGTTTATGATTCCATTCCCGAATCCGAACATCAGGAATCCTTGAACAAATCCCGCGGTATGCTACAGGCGATCAGGTTGGCGGCAAGCGGCTTTGAAATTAAAAATGGTCTTCAGGAGAAATAAATATGATTCTGATGATTGATAATTACGATTCCTTTACGTTCAATATCGTCCAGTATCTTGGACAAATGGGCGAAGATGTAACGGTTTACCGTAATGACAAAATAGACATTCAGGGAATAAAATCTCTGAAACCGGCGGCTATTTTTCTTTCACCGGGTCCCTGCACGCCCAACGAAGCCGGCATAACGGTGGATGTGGTTCGTGAATTCCATAAGGATGTGCCGATGATGGGAATTTGCCTGGGTCATCAATCCATTGGCTGTGCTTTCGGCGCCAGAGTATTGCGCGCCGAACGCATTATGCACGGAAAAGTTTCTTCCGTCCAACATGACGGCAGAACAATCTTTGCCGGACTGCCCAATCCTTTTCCTGCGGGACGTTACCATTCGCTCATCGTCGAACGGGAAACGTTGCCCTCCTTTTTGGAAATCAGCGCACAAACGGCAGAGGGCGAAATTATGGGATTACGTCATAAAGAATATCCGGTGGAAGGAATTCAGTTTCATCCGGAATCCGTTTTAACACCGCAGGGTAAACGAATTATAAGAAATTTTTTAAAATACATTGGACGAAAGGAGCATCAATCATGATTAAGGAAGCCATTGACAAGGCGGTTACCAAAACCGACCTTCGTGAAGCCGAGATGATGGAGGCCATGGAAGAAATTATGAGCGGGACTGCTACACAGGCCCAGATTAGCGCTTTAATTACCGCGCTGCGAATGAAGGGTGAAACGGTGGAAGAAGTCACGGGCGCGGCAAGAATCATGCGTCAGAAAGCGACCCGCGTTAATGCCTGCGCAACCACAATCGTGGATACCTGCGGAACGGGAGGCGATAAGCTCAACACCTTTAATATATCGACCACCGCGGCTTTTGTGGTGTCAGCTGCCGGGATCACTGTCGCCAAACACGGCAATCGGGCTGTTTCCAGCGGTTGTGGTAGTGCCGATGTTCTGGAGGCGCTCGGTGTGAATATCAGTGCCGACCAAGAAATCGTTGAGGAATGCGTACAGCAAGTGGGCATCGGATTTCTTTTCGCGCCGAAATTGCACGGCGCCATGAAATATGCCATCGGCCCGCGGCGCGAAATCGGCATCCGCACAATTTTCAATATGCTGGGACCGCTGACAAATCCGGCAGGAGCAACCGCACAGCTTCTCGGTGTTTACGACCCAAAACTGACGGAAATGTTCGCCGACGTATTAAAAAACATGGGCACAAAAAGAGCTTTCGTCGTTCACGGGCTTGATGGTCTCGACGAAGCAACCATCACCGGCGAAACGCGCGTCGCCGAACTCAAGGATGGGATTGTCCGGACATACAATATCAATCCGATGGATTATTTCGGTAGAGTTGATACATTGGATTCCATTAAAGGTGGCGATCCCGGTGTCAACGCCCGGATTACCAAAGATGTTCTTTCCGGAAAAGAGGGCGCCTGCCGCAACGTTGTTTTGATTAATGCGGCTCTGGCCATTGTTGCCGGTGAAAAAGCAAAGGATGTAAAAGAAGGATTGGCCGTGGCAGCGGATTGCATTGACAGTGGAGCTGCGGTAAAGAAACTGCAGGCATTGATTGAGTTGAGCAACGGCTAAAAAGCTTTTGTCATTCCCCGGCTTG
>ENA-ORXD01001607-ORXD01001607.1-sediment-metagenome-genome-assembly--contig:-NODE-1607-length-17707-cov-3.473284_pt1 | contig 17707 bp, 18 predicted proteins | sample MGYA00237862_ERZ511471 | MGnify/ENA metagenome assembly ERZ511471
GTATTCCCCGGTTACGGCTTTTCCGTTCAGGAAACCGATGATGGGGAAGCGATCGTGGTTTACCTCACGGAAGGCAGCCATGCAGCATACAGCGGAATGCAGCTCGGCTCACAGATCCTGACCGTAAATGGGATGGATGTGTCAGACTGGATCGCACAGAGCGAACCGTTCTTCCCCACTTCTTCCGACCACCTGTACCGCTATGATCAGGTCACCAGCGCGTTCCGGGCGCCCGAAGGCGAACAGATGACCGTGAAATACCGCAATCCGGACGGCAGCACCAACACGGTATCGCTGACCTCTTTCTATGATCCCTACAGCTTTATCAGTGTGGATTCCTCCTGGGCATCTTATTTCAACACGGTCATGCCGCTGAACTATGAGTTGATTAACAATGATATGACCGGCTACATCAAGATCAGCTCCAACAGCGACGATATCGGGCTGATCATCCGCCTGTTCGACCACGCACTGCAAACGTTCACCGATTACGGCGTCACCAGCCTGATCATCGATATGCGCGTCAACGGCGGCGGCACCAACCTGGGGCTGGCTGGATTCTTCTATGATCAGAACATCCCCATCGGTCAGCTGGAATACTACAGCGAGCAAACCGGTCAGTTTGAACCGGAGGGGCTGCCGGATGAAGTGTATCCCAACGAAGAGCAATACAGCTTTGACCAGATCATCCTGCTGGTTGACCAGTACTGCGCCAGCGCCTGCGAACTGGAAGCCTACGGCTTCAGCCAGGTGCCGGGGGTGGTTGTGATCGGTCAGCATCCCACCGCCGGAATGGAAGCGGAAGTTGCGCGCGGTGAGTTCATTCTGCCGGGCGACATCACGCTGGTCATCCCGACCGGACGTTTTATAAAGGATGACGGCTCGGTCCTGCTGGAAGGCACAGGAGTTGTACCGCAGGTTACCGTTCCTATCACGGCAGACAGCCTCATTTCATATGACGATACCGTACTGCAGGCAGCGCTGGATTACATCCTGAGCCATTAGAGAATTCGTCCAGATAGCAGAGAGGGCAGGAAATTCCTGCCCTCTTTTTTTTATTTATCCTGTTTTTTCAACCGGACTGCCAGCAGTGCGATCGCCAGCCAGAGCAGCGCATACCCGGCAAGGAAGATGCCCCATTGAAAACCGGGGGGCACAAAAGCCGCCGAAGCCTGCAGAAAAGCCTCATTGCTGCCCAGGGTCGCAATGTCCTTGAAATAGCCGCCCTGCAGCATAAAGCCGGTGTAGTTCCAGATAAAGCTGATGAACACCAGCAGCGAGCCGCCCAGCAGCAGCCCCCAATCGCGGGCATCCATTTTGACCTGTTTCCCCTGCTGATGGTTAATGAGAATGACCAGCGCCAGCGCGATCATGGCTATTGTGCATAACAGTGGAGAAAGCACCGGTCCATCCCATGTGATTGGGATCAGGAAAAGGATATCCCACTCCATTAAGTTGGAGGGCCAGTTCAACAGCACTTTGAGCCAGACGTAATAAAAGATATCCCACACGGCAAAATTGAAGATGAAATAAGCCAATCCGGTGGTGAAGTTCTCCGCCGCCAGGGCGCTCACGCAGATCAGCATGAGCATGGTGCCGACCTCGCGCAGGATCTCGATCCTATAGATGTTCCAATCCATATTCGTCAGGGGGAAGCTGAAGCCTTCGGGATAATACAGCTTGCGCAGATAAACCACCACCACCGCTTCCAGCAGCGCCATTCCGACCCCAAACCAGAATGACCAGGAGAGAGTTCTTTTTAATGTCTTTTTCATATTCATATTCTCCCTTTCATCGCTGAAATTATAAATGGAATCCGGGAATCCTATCTTGACATGGAAAAGAATTTGAATATAATACAAACCAGTTTGCTATACAAACCTTTATGAGGAATGATGAAAGATAAAATCGGACAGATCATGCGCAAGACATACGGCTACTGGTGGGTGGACGGTCTGGCTGAAATTGGCATGGGGTTGATATTCGGAATATTGGGCGGATACAACTACCTGCTGATCAAATTACAGCTCAGCACCACTACCAGCATTTTCATGGCTCTTGGAGAACCCGTAGTCTTTCTGGCTTGCTGGTTTGGCTATGGACGTCTGGTAAGATGGACGAAAGAACGCCTCACCTACCGCCGCACCGGCTATGTGGCTTACCAGCAAAAGAACCGCAAGGATCGCACCAAGCACGCCATCATCAGCGCTGTTTTGGGACTCAGCGTAGCACTGACGATCACTTATATCGGACCGGAGGTGCTCAAGATCAATTCACTGGTCATGATCAGTGGGTTGATGGCGCTGGTCACCCTCTTTCTGGCGATCTGGCACAACGTCAACCGCCTTATCCTGGTCGCGGCGGCACAATTCGCAATGGGATTATGGATATCCACGCTCCCACTGGAACCCGAACTCGGTCCCACCCTGCTCATGGCTGCCATCGGGGTAGTCTGGCTGCTCTCGGGGATCATCGTTTTCATCATTTATCTGCTGCGCACGAAACCTGTGCAGGAGAAAAACGTATGAATGATGAAAACCTGCACGACCTGACCGAGGTGGACCGCATCATTCACGAGCCTGCCCGGCTGGTGATCAGCACCATCCTTTACACGGTCAAGGAAGCAGACTTTCTTTTTCTGCTGCATGAAAGCGGGTTAACAAAAGGAAATCTTTCCTCTCATCTATCAAAGCTGGAAGAAGCAGGTTACATCACCATCCAGAAGAGATTCAACGATAAAAAGCCGCAAACACTGTGCAGTATGACTCCCCTGGGCAGGCAGGCATTCGAGGAATACCGGGCACACATCAAAAAAATAATGCAGAAAATGAATGGAGAATAAATGACAGCACAAGCTATCACCACGAACGATCTTCACTGCCAGTTCGGCGAGGTACATGCAGTAGACGGCATTACCTTCGAGGTACAGACCGGAACGCTCTTCGGTTTTCTCGGTCCGAACGGTGCAGGGAAAACCACCACCATCCGCCTGCTGCTGGGCTTACTTGAGCCGAGCGGCGGCAGCGCCCAGGTGCTGGGGTACGATACCCGCACGCAATCCGATGAGATCCGCCTGAACTGCGGAGCTCTACTGGAGCAGACAGGCTTGTATGAACGCCTTTCAGCAGAAGAAAACCTGGATCTCTTTGGGCGCATCTGGCACATCCCGGCACAGCAGCGCGTGCAGCGGGTTAAGGAACTGCTGGAAAAGATGGGTTTATACGAGCGGCGCAAAGAAACCGTGAATACCTGGAGCCGCGGTATGAAGCAGAAGCTGGCGGTGGTGCGCACGCTGATGCACGACCCCAAGCTGGTCTTTCTGGATGAACCCACCGATGGGCTTGACCCGCTAGCCGCAGCCGGGCTGCGCGAAGACCTGGTTGACCTGGCGCGCCAGCACGGGGTGACGGTTTTCCTGACCACCCATAATCTGGCAGAGGCTGAAAAGATCTGCGACCAGGTAGGTGTGATCAACAAAGGCAAGCTGCTCACGGTTGGTTCGCCCGACGAACTGCGCCTGCAGAAAAGCACCTATTCGATCACCGTGGTGGGGCGTGGATTCACTGAAGCGCTGCTTACAGAACTGCGCGCCATGCCCGACGTGGAAAGCGCGGAACTGCAGGACCGCCATCTGGCGGTACATTTCAAGCAGGAAACTGATTCGGGACCGCTGGTACAGTTTTTGGCTGGCAAAGGGGTGATGATCGACGAGGTACGTAAAGGCAAAGCATCGTTGGAAGAAGCATTTCTGGCTTTATTGGAGGAACAGGCATGATACAGGATATGGCAATATTAATTAGTAAAGAATGGAAGGAAGTGGTTTTCCGCCGCGGTGGCGGCAGGCAGAGCTGGGTCAGCATGCTGATCCTGCTGGCTCTGTTGGGCGTATACCTGCCCTATATGAGCGGTTCAGAATGGCTGCAGGACCCCATCGCATTATTCGCGTGGGCATGGGTTCCGCTTTTTATGACCATCGGGTTGGTGGTGGACGCCTTCGCCGGCGAACGCGAGCGCCATACGCTAGAGACGCTACTGGCTACCCGCCTTTCCGATACCAGCATCCTGCTGGGCAAGATCTTCTCCTCCGTGCTGTATGCATGGAGCATTTCGGTCATCTGCGCTCTTATGGGGGCGGTCACGGTCAACATCCTTTTCTCGACCGGCTCTTTCCAGTTCTACAGCCCGGGTATGTTCTTCGGCGGTCTTTTTGCCGTGCTGCTGGTCGCCATTCTTATCAGCACCATTGGTGTGTTCGTATCGCTCAAATCAGCTACCGTGCGGCAGGCATACCAGAAATTGAACCTGTCCATCATGGCGATTTGGCTGATCCCGTTCATTTTGCTGCAGGCTTTTCCTGATAAAGTGCAGAATTTCTTTATCAAGATAAGCCCCATGCTGGATGCGAACCTGACGCTCATCATCGCAGGATTCTTCGGGATACTGGTGGCAGCGGATATCATCGTGCTGCTGCTGGCGAAGAAACGTTTTCAGCGCGCACGCCTGATACTGGAGTAGATGAAAGCGGAAGGAAAAAATCCTTCCGCTTTTTGATTGCAGGGTGCATCAATGATATAATTTTTGCGCTGTGTGAAGCCGGGCCCGTAGCTCAGCGGCAGAGCGCGCGGCTCATAACCGCTTGGTCGCAGGTTCGAATCCTGCCGGGCCCATAAGATAGTTTTATTTTTCTTGAATATTTTTAAATCCCAAAAAAGAATTTAACTAATCTGTTGATATTTTTCCTTCATCATTAGTTGAATAAACCAATTTTGATGGGAAACGGTTTACGCAATCCATACAAAGATTCGCATATGGAATAACCATCAACCTATCAATGTCAATTTCTTTTTTACATTGATCACAAATTCCATAAGTTCCTTCTTCAATTTTTTCTAATGCTCTATTTATTTGCGAGAGGATATTCTGATTGTATGAACTCAATGAATTTTGTTGTTCGGATACTTGATAATGATGAGCCAGATCATAATCGCTTATATCAGCATTTTTATTATCAGAAGAAAGTGGAAGGAAACAAATAATCTCTTTTTTCTTTTCTTCAAGATCCTTTTTTATCTTTTTAATATCCATGAAAAACCTCTTTTCATCATTCAAGCACAATACCCAAGGGTTAACAATTCTTATAGATTGTGGGAACCGGTTCACCACCATCCCATACGACATTTCTAAAATGAATGGGGTCTGTATTTCCTTCGGAATTTATAAGTAAAACATTTGATCGATCATCAAGTTCTAAATCATTTTTTAGACACTCTACACTATTCCATTGCATAAGAAACATAAGAGCGCCCAGTGTCACCGCTCCTGACTCCCCAGAAACAATGAAGGGATCACCTTTGAGGGGTAATCCATATACTCGCATTCCTTTTGCAGTCACATAATCTGGGCATCTGATAAAAACATCAGTGAAATCTCGTAAGATCGGCCATGCCAGTGGATTGGGATCACCACATGCCAGTCCAGCCATAATGGTGTCAAGATTTCCTTTATAGGAATGAGGTAATCCATCACCAATATTAATCGAATGAAACAGACAAGCAGCTTTATTTGGTTCAACTACAATTGTTTTAGGACGATCATTTTTAAAAAGAGCGGAATAAAATCCAATCGTTGCTGCGGCTAATGCTCCAACTCCTGCTTGCACAAAAATATGACTGGGTTTTTCAATAGACACCTTATTTAGTTGGTTCTGGGTTTCAGATAGCATTGTGCTATATCCTTGCATAATCCACAATGGGATCTCTTCATATCCTTTCCATGCCGTGTCCGATATCACTAACCAGCCATTTTCTTTAGCATCCTCACTAACCTTGCGAACCGCATCATCATACGTTCCATTGACAATCACCACCCTGCCCCCATTCTTTTCAATGGAATCAATCCTTGCTTGAGAAGTTAATCTATGCACATAAATAACAGATCGATAACCGAGTTGAGAAGCCATCCATGCCACACCTTTTCCATGATTCCCGTCTGTTGCAGTAGCAAAAGTGATTTCTCCTAATTTTGACCTGGTTTGTTTGGCTGTAAGAAAATTAAACTCGAGCGGATAATCGGTTGGTTTTAATAGTTTCTGTATTGTTTTTGCAATTGCATATGACCCTCCCAATACCTTGAACGAATTTAGACTAAGACGTTTTGCTTCATCTTTGACCCAGATATTTTTAATACCCAGCATTGCAGCCAAATTCGGAAGAGATGTTAACGGACTCATTGAGAAATTTGGAATCGTTGAATGAAATTTTTCCACCTCTTGCAGAGAATGGCTGGAAAACATGTTATGAACCAGATTGTACTGGTCGATTTTTAAAACAAACGGATTCATAACAGAAACTATGGGTTCTTCTATTCTAAATTTAGGAAAATCTATCATCTTCTTTAATTTTCTTTCTGAAAGATAACCCTAAAGGGTTTTTATTTCACGCTAAACTAGCATTGATGGACATGGAATTTTTTCATGAATATCAGCATAGTTTTCTTTCATAGACTAATACATTTTTAAGCTCAAGGCTTTCTATATATTGAATTTTTTCTCCCATTTTCCATAATACAAGAAGGCTCACTTATTTTTCATTAACCTTAATCTCGCTGTTTGTAACAAGGATAGGAAACCAGATCGTGAGTATGTTATTTAAAAACTCAGCTTTCCCCTGTTCAACATTAACCTGCTGAGGAAGAGAAACTATTCTTATATAGTTATTCTTTTCACATCTAACTCGTAGAATTAAGGATTTTATAGTTGCAGTTAGCTTAATATCTTTGAGATCATTTTCATTGACTGCAATTTGGATAAAAAGTTGTTTGTTTTTTTTACAAATTTTCACGTTAGAAAAAAATGAATCCGGGAAAATATGAAAATCTGGTTCTGTCGTAAAATTTGCATGCTCTACATTTTCAGATATTCCTGCTTTATTTTGAAATTCCATTCATTACTCCTAGTGTGGTTGATATCCAATCATCACTAACGATTCTAGAACAGATATCTTTCAAAACTCTTTCAGAGCGTGGAAATTTCTTGCAAAAATCTTCTTTTCAAATATATTTGTAAGCTATTTAATAAGGCATGAAAATATATCCAATACCCCAATGGGTCATAATAAAAACAGGATTTTTTGGATCAGTTTCTATTTTTTTTCTCAATCTGCTAACATGGATATAAAGTGCATTCTGACTATCATCGACCATTAATGAATTGATCGAACTGATGATTTGAGTATAAGTTAGTAACTGATTACGATGTTGTGCCATATATTTCAAGATATCATACTCGGTTCGAGATAAAAATATATTTTTTCCGTCCTTCCACACTTCGCAGGTATCAAAATCAATAATTATTCCACTTGCATTGAAACGGTTAGATTTAGGAGGATGATGGATTGACTCTTCTCTTCTTAAAAGGGCATTTATCCTTGCATATAGTTCATTTCGATCAAATGGTTTAATTAGATAATCATCGGCACCTACTGCGAAAGCTGTCAATAAATCTTCTTGATTGGTGCTTGATGTAACAATAATGATCGGTTTATTTGAAAAACGTCTTATTCCTTGGCAAACCGACAAGCCATTCATTCCAGGTAATTTCCAATCAAGAATAATTAGATCGGGTTGCGAGATTTTAATTATATCTAGAGCAGATATGCCATTTGTAGCCGTGTCGACCTGATATCCCTTTTCATTTAATATTGTTTTTATAAACAGCAATTGATCCTGTTCATCTTCAACCACTAGGATCGTAAATTCTTGATTTATAAGATTATCAATTGCTGAAGATTTTTCAACATTTTCTTTTTTTGTTGATGATGTGTATGTAATTGGAAGAGTGAATACAAATTCAGTCCCTTTTTCCATCCCAATCAAAGGACTCTGTAAATGAATTTGTCCACCATGCGCTTCGATGATTTTCCTTGAAATATATAATCCTAATCCTGATCCCTTTTCATTTTCATCAGCGCGAACATATTTATCAAAAATTGTTTTTTGTTTGTCCGCGGGAATACCCTTACCAAAATCACGTACAGAAACAATTAGCCAAGAATCTTTCGGCTTAATCTCAACAATAATTTTCACATTCGGTGGGTTATAGCGAACAGCATTATCAAGAAGGTTTATCATTACCTCCTCAATTCTTGCGGGATCGGCGCGAATTTTTGCTAGTGGTTCTTCATGAATAAGATCGATTTCAAGATATTCATTTTTATCAGCGATATATGAAATAGCTTGTTCCACGCATTTAATGAGGTCAACAGCCTGCGGACGTAAACCCAAATCACCACCCTCAACTCTGGTAAGTGCAATATTGCGATCCACCTGACGTGATAGTTTATCTATACTTTTGTCCATAGTTTCAAGAAAAGTCATTACCATTTCTTTACCCCATTGGGGGTAATTTTCCCGCAATACTGATATGTGTCCTTTTAGTGTTGCAAGAGGTGATCGGATATCATGAGACAAAATAGATAATAAATCTAACTTCCAATCAAGTTGTTGCTTCAACTCTGTAATATCTTGAATGACTCCTCCCCAGCCCAACGAAACCCCGTCATCATCTTTAACTGGGAATAGTGCTAATTCATAATGCAGTGTTACAGAATTTTTAAACGTTAGTTCTATTTTCGGAAATTGTTCAATATTCGAGATGGCAGATTCAAGACGTTTCTGCATAATCTCAGGTTCAATTGTTTTTGATAATACTTCTTCAAACCACTCATGTACTTTCTTACCTAAATATTTTCCCCTGTCAACATCTAACATTTTCATCAACTTTGTATTAAGGTTTACCAACATCTCATCAGTATTCACATAAAACAATCCCACTATGCTGTTTTCCATGATTGAGGTTATCTTTGTATGATCTTTCTTGATAATATTCTCAAGATCCCTTATATAAGAAATATTAATGAATGAAATATTAAAATAACGTTCATCATTTGATTTAATAACATAACCGGAAACTAATGCGGGAAACCCTTGCTTGTCATGAGTAATCAGGCGAACTTCTTGTCTCTGAACAATCCCCCTTTCCCTTAGCTGTTCAAGAAAATAATCAAACTGCATTTTATTTTCAAAGATCTGTGATAGATCTGGTTTCTTTTTCTTTTCTTCTAATGGGTAACCCAGCTGCACATTAAAGCATCGGTTTGCAAGAACACATCTTTTGTTCATATCAAATAATGCTGATGGGATCGTGGAATTTTGAAATATATCTCTGTAAATCCACAAATTAACATCCAGATCTGCTTTATTTATTTTTCTTTCCATATCAAAAACAAACTTCTTCTTTTCTTACTTTTTTTATAATCAGATTTTTAAACACTTTTTTGACAATATTAAATTATCACGAAATTTTGAAAATAATTTCCGCGGCAGGCTTGGATATTTCTTAATATGTATCTCTCAAGAATATAAAAAAGATCAAGTTTATTAATAAGATTATACCTTTATCGATAAAAAGTACTTTTTTATCTAGATCATTTTCAATCTAAAATTTGCCGGAAATTGAAAAGATAAAGTCTTCTTTATTAAAAAGATTTTTATATTGATTAATAAAAAAAATAAATAGATAAGCAGTAGATTTTTAAAACAAGTTTCAGCTAATTACCCTATCAGCACTTGTCACAATATATTTCCAATAACTCTTGAAAATCAGTAAATCCTCGTAGCGCTTCAAAAGCAGGCTCCTCGCCGGCTTGATGGCAGTATTTGCGCGGACCGAGTTGGAGCGCCTGGCGGAGGTTGTTTAACGCTTCTTCCATTTTTCCCAGGTGAGCGCAGGCGCAGGCTTTATTATAGTAAGTGTCCTCCAGCTCGGAGTAGAGGTCGAGCGCCTGGTCATAATCTTCGATGGCTTTTTCATACTGCCCCATATTGGCATAAGTGAAGCCGCGGTTGTTATAGGTATATGCGATATCCGGTTCCAGCCGGATAGACTGGCTGTAATCCTCGATCGCCTTTTCATACTGGTTCAAGTGACCGTAGCAGTTGCCGCGGTTATAGTAGGCATCCCCAAAATCAGGATCCAGTTCTAGCACACGGGTATAGTCTTCCACGGCTTCAGCATACCGGCTCAGGAAAGCGCAGCTGTTCGCACGGTTGAACAGGATGGACACATTATCAGGATCGAGCTGAATTGCCCGGCTGTAATCTTCGATCGCTTTTTCATCCTGATTCCTATTGGAATAGCTTAATCCGCGGTTGTTGTAGGCAGCCGTGAAGTCCGGGGCTAGCCGGATCGCCTCGCTGTAATCAGCGATCGCTTCTTCGTCCTGATCGAGATGAGAATGGCAGTTGCCGCGGTAGAAATAGGCATCCGCATTCCCGGGAATGATCTCAAGCGCGCAGCTGAAATCATCCACCGCTTCGGCATACCGCTCCAGGCGCACATGGCAGATGCCGCGGTTGATGAAAGCGCCATCCATTTGAGAATCAAGTTGAAGCGCCTTATCGTAATCGGCAATCGCCTCTTCGTTTCGCTCCAGATATGCATAGCCGTTGCCGCGCAGGAAGTAAGCGAGAGGTAATGCAGAATTCAATTCAATGGCTTGCGTACAGCAGCGAATTTGCTCTTCGGGGTCGTCAGTTTGGTTGGCTTTTGCGAGCCATTCTTGAGCTAATGGAGTTTGTGTTGGCATGATAAGGCTTTGATCCTCGAAAAGATGATTAGAAAATATAATTATATATTCTCAAGAAAATAAGATACTACTATTTTGATTGTAATTTTGTATCCAAATATGTACACTATATGAATACAATTATCTGTATATTTACTAATGAACAAATGAATGCCAAAAATGAAAGGGGTTTGTTATGGCAAAAATTATGTGGGCTATTCCATGTAAAGAATTTGAAGTAATTGAAAATTCGGCTAATATAAACCAAATCTTCTATGGATTATCTTCAAAATCTCTACCAATGGGAACAGAAAAATTTTGTATTGCAACAGCTTGGGATGGACATATTGGGGAAACCTTTCAAACATCCCTGAATTTTCGCTCTCCTTATGGAGAGTTATATGGACCGCCGATGAAAAGCGAAACGTATAAAATCATTAATATTCCACAATTCGTCGCTTTTGAGCTAGAAAATCCATTTTTTACTGAAGAAGGGATATATACTTTTGAAATTAGATTAGATAATGTAGTTGTATATAAAAACCCTATTTCAATAAGATTGATTGAATAGAAATTAATTCTATCTTTACATAAAAACAAAATTTTTTACAATGGAAAAAGCAAATTATTTTACAGATAAATGTCCATGTGGAAGTGGATTATTAATAAAAGATTGCTGCCTTAGTAAACGAGTAAACACAATCCCAAAATTCCCAAAGACAGAATATTCAAATCATATATGTTTCGCAAGAGACTTGAACGATTGCTCTGAAAAAACAACAAAAGAACACTTTATTTCCAATAGTGTTTTGAAATTGTTTGACACAGGAAAACCGTTAACCTTATCAGAAACACATTGGATTCCCAAGGGAGAAAGCACACAAATAACTCGATCAAGTTTATCTTCTCATAATTTATGTGAAAGGCACAATAGTGCTCTTTCACCATTGGATAATCTTGCTAAAGATTTCTTTAGTTTTATTTTTGACGATGAACCAATAGATAAAGTAAAACTTATAAATGGCTTAGAAATAGAGAGATGGATGCTAAAAGTCCTTTGTGGAGCACTTTCATCTGGGAGTATTATTCCAAACTCTAAAAGCTGGAAACCAGATATAAATTGGCTAAATATTCTATTTGGTAATGAAAGCATATCAGAAAATCAAGGATTGTACATTGCAAAAGGTTCATTCACAGCTCCTCCAAAACAAATAGGTGTTTTTTTTATATCGGATGATCAGACATTATCTGGTGTTTCTGGGATCATTTTTATTGTTTCTGGATTGTCGTTTATTTTTAAAATGAATGATATTCGTCCGAAAATAAAATCTCCAGAATATGGAATTTCATTCTCTCATAGACCTGAAGGAATTCAATTGATTTATAAGGATATGAACTATGTTCGTGAAATACATTTTGGAAATCCATTGGGAGAGTTTATTCCTATAGAAATATTTAAGAAGAAGTGATTTCAGAAAATAAAAATCTGCCATTTGTACAAGATATTTCTTTATCTCATTTTTGAACCTTTTTCCACCCTTGCGCGACATACTAAGTGATAGATGGCTGCAGAAAAGCTGTCTTCTCGAGGTAAACTGAATGCAAGCGGAAAGGACCATGCCACGCAATTTCATCTTTGATCCTTCATCATCAACCGATGAAGAACTTCTAAGACACATCACCCGGGGGAATTCTCTTGCATTTAACTGCCTGTATGAGCGCTACGGGCAGCGGTTATATGCTTACGCCCTGCGCCTGACGGAGAACCCTGCGCAGGCAGAAGATATCTTGCAAGAATGCATGCTCATTGTGTGGCGCAAATCAGCAACTTACCGGGGAGAAGGCAGTGCAAAGGCATGGCTGCTGAGCATCATCCGCAACAAGTGCATGCAGTTGTTCCGCCAGAAGCCGACCGAATCTATTGAAGGCAGCGATCTGGATTTCGCGGATGAAGCGATCTCAATGGAAAAAGACCTCTCGCAGCAAGATGAGCGCAGCAGGGTACGTGAAGCGCTGCAACGCCTGTCGCCCGAACACCGCGAGGTGCTGGAACTGGTGTTTTACCAGGGCTTGAATCAAAAGGAGATCGCACAGGTGTGCCGCTGCCCGCTTGGGACGGTGAAAAGCCGACTCAGCTACGCGCGCCAGCAGCTGCGCGGTATTTTAACCAGAGACGGATTGGATAATAAAGGATAAGCCATGAATGAGCATAAGAAGATAAAAGAGTTGATTCCCTTCTATGCTGCCGGCATACTCTCTGATGAAGAGCGTGAGAGGGTCGCGCAGCACCTGAAGCAGTGCGCCGACTGCCGGGCAGAACTGGAATTATGGCAAAGTGTATCCCGGGAGATCCGTACTTCCGATCAAAAGCTGCAAGCACCGGCTTTAAGGCATATTCCCGTTAAAAAACCATCCCGGCATCTATGGAAAGCCTGGTATATCCTGCGGTCGCAGGTTTCCCTGATCCGCACGGAGATCTGGGTGTCTTCGGCGCTGGTTTCTTTTATAGGCATCATTGTGGCACTGCTGTTTGAAAATATTAAAGTGATCTATCTGCTAGCTCCCTTCATTTCTGCCGCAGGAGTGGCTTATATCTATGGGCTTAAAAATGATCCCGCGCTGGAACTGACCCTGGCTACACCCGTTTCAGCCCAGCAGATCCTGCTGGCAAGGCTGGCACTGGTATTTGGCTACAACATCCTGCTCACATTCTCGTCATCCATCCTGCTGCTGCTCATCAACGGGCAGGTTGCCCAATTATCATGGGCGGTGCTGCTGGATTGGATGGCTCCCATGGCTTTTCTCTCATCCCTGGCATTGTTCTTTTCCCTGCTGTGGGGAAGCGTCAATGCCGTGGTGGTCACCTATGCCCTGTGGATTATGCGAGGAATCATGCCCAAGCTCACCATTTCCTGGTTGTATTCAGCCAGCTTACCCACTTTAGCTAATTTTCTAAAGGATCTGGAAACTCCATCCCATCTCCTGCTGATCTCTGCCGTGCTCATCGTGCTTTCACTGTGGTTCACCGACAAGAAAAAGATCAGATTGTTGGGATGAGCATTTCTGCAGCCATCTATCAAAAATATCCAAACTGGAGGTTTGTTTTATGAAGTATTTAGGTGGAGTAATTCGTTACGAATACAAAATGTCCATCAAGCGCATCGGAGTGCCGGTCGTTTTCGCACTATTCACGCTGTTCTTTTTGTTCACCGCTTTTGTAGAACGGGAAGAACTTTTAAATGGCACGGCAGTGGATGGAAATTTATGGTCAGCCACCTCTTCTTTTGTGATGACCATTAACATGTTCATTCCGGTGGTGTGCGGCATTCTGGCTTCGGACCGCATTGTGCGCGATGAAAAACTGGCTATGCGTGAGCTGCTGCGCGCCACCAAGCTGGACAACCGCAGCTATGTGTGGGGCAAATATCTGGGTGTGACCCTCTCAGAGATCACCTGCCTGTTCCTGATGGTGCTGTGCATCAGCATAATGCTGGTAGTGATCGGTTTTCCCGTGCAGATCATCCCCATGAGCCTGCTGGTCTCGTTGGCGGCGAACGTTCCGGCGATCCTCTTCGTGAATGCCTTTTCGGTGATGTGCCCCAGCTTCATGCCGGTGCGCATCTACCAGATCCTCTTTACGGGGTACTGGTACTGGGGAAATTATCTCAATGCCGATGCCTTCTTCTCGATCAGCAATACCATTTTGAATGTGGGCGGGTTCTATCCGCTGGAAGGCTACTGGGGAATCATCTACGGTGGTGCACGCGGGTATACACCCATCGATGCCGTCTTGAACTTGCTGGTGATCTTCGTTCTGGCGACTGCTGCGCTGCTCATTGAAGAACGCATTATCAGCAGCCGTGAAGCGGTTGTATAGGAGGAATAATGGCTTCGTCAAAGATACCGCTGCGCTATGCAATGAAAACCTACCGCAAAGAACAATTCTGGATGCCGCCGGCGTTTCTGGCACTCTTCCTCATTTTGACCAGCTTCTTTCTGGAAGATGGACGTGCCTACAGCATGGCAAGCGCTTTTTTAGGCTATATGCTCCCGCTGATCTCCGGCATTCTAGCAGGGGCACCGATCCTTGCAGACCCTGCCCTGGAACTGCATTTTGCTGCTCCGATTTCAGCCTGGAGGCTGCTGGCTGCCCGCTACGGCGTACTGGCGGCAGTCATCCTGGCTACCAGCCTTATTTTCCAGGGCTGCATGACGCTCATGGGAGTGGATCTGGCATATCTGGGAAACTTCTGGCAGCGCCAGCTGGTGTGGCTGGTTCCCAGCCTGACCATGCTGGCTCTGGGCTGCTTTACCGCATTAGCCTTCAAACAGGCTGCCAGCGGATCGGCATTTACCGGAGGTTTATGGATCTTTCAGCTCACCCTGCGGGGATATCTGTTGAGCAAACCCATTTTGCGCGATTTCGTGCTTTTCATGGGAGCTTCACTGCCCATGAGCGGAAGCATGCTGGTTGAAAACCAGATCAGCCTGACGTTGGTCAGCATTGTGTTGATAATTCTTTCTGCCTTCTTATTGAAAAGGCAGGAACGCTATATATAAAGAAGAAGGATTGAAAAGATGATCAATATTCGAAATTTAACTAAATTCTATGGAAAAGGGCTGCATGCCGTGCGCGCCCTCAATGAAGTAAATCTGCAGATCGATGACGGCATGTTCGGGCTGCTCGGACCCAACGGAGCGGGCAAGACCACCCTCATGCGCATCCTGGCTGGCATCATCCAACCCAGCCGCGGACAGGTCGTTATCAATGGATTGGACCTTTCGGATGAGAAGGACAAACAGCGTCTCAAAGCCCAGTTAGGCTATCTCCCTCAGGAATTGGGCTTGTATCCCGATCTGAACGCGCGGGAATTCATCGACTATATGGCTATTCTAAAAGGCATGCACGCCGAAGCAGAACGGCGCAGCCGCGTGCAGGAAGTGCTGGATCTGGTAGGACTGCAGGAAAACGCCAACCGCAAGATCGGCGACTTTTCAGGCGGCATGAAGCGCCGGGTAGGCATCGCACAGGCAATAGTCAACGATCCCTCCATTTTGATCGTGGATGAACCGACTGCCGGACTCGACCCCGAAGAGCGCATCCGATTCAGAAACCTGCTGGTAAAAATGGCATCCGACCGCGTGATCCTGCTCTCAACGCACATCGTGGAAGACATCGGGTTGACCAGCCAGAAGATGGCAGTGCTCTCACAAGGCAGCATTCAATTCGAAGGCAGCCCATCCGAGCTGATCAAAATGGCTGAAGGGCATGTCTGGGAGCTCACCAGCACAAGCACAGAAAAACCCGACGGCGGGCTGACGATCGTCTCCATGCTCCATCAGAGCGACGGCATCCGCTACCGCCTGGTGGGGGAAAACAAGCCGGCAGAAGGTTCAGCAGTACCGGTAAAACCGGGGCTGGAAGACGGCTATATCTGGCTGATGCATAAGGACACCAAGTAAATAAAACAATAACCTGTTCAAAAGAAGGCGGCATGGATTCGTGCCTCCTTCTTTTTTAATAAAATAACCTTCAATTGCAGGGTTGAACCCTGGTAGGGTTCCTCAGCAGGATCAAATTTAACTTACAGAGTCTTAAAAACCATAGTATTATCTCTTCCATGTTCAAACCGGTTAACTATGGAACATATATCAGGCTCCTCATACGACCTGTTCTCTTTATATTCATCATCGTTTCTCTTTCTCTGTCGGCTGCCTGCAGCAAACAAGAAGCCCTGCCTGAACCAAATGTGGAAGTGAGCGCGGCAACAGCCACACTCATCCCCACTTTTACTCCAACCATAACCCTCACCCCAAGATTCACCGCCACCCCCATGCCCACCATCACTCCCACACCCAACCCGTTCATCACCTATACCATTGAAGTTTTAAGCACACGTACCTACGGCGGAGGGGTGATCCAGAATGAGGGCGTGCTCACCAACGGCGGTACTTTTACCCGCACTATGTTCAAATACCGCAGTGAAGGGTTGGTTCTTTACGGATACATCAATGTACCTAAAGGAGAAGGTCCCTTCCCGGTGGTGATCATGATGCACGGCTGGGTCGATCCGGCAGAATACAGCATGCTAGATTATTCCACCCGCTATGCGGATGCCCTGGCAAAAGCCGGCTACATTGTGGTGCACCCCAACCTGCGCGGTTACGGCGCTTCACAGGATGCTTACGATCCGGTAGGTACCGGCGACACCATTGACGTCTTGAACCTGCTGGCGCTGGTGCGCACGCAGGCTGGAGAAGCCGGTTTGCTCGAAGAAGCGGATGGGGAGCGCATCGGCATCTGGGGGCACAGCATGGGCGGCGGTATTGTGCTGCGCATGCTGGAGATCGACCAGGATATCGACGCAGCCGTGCTGTATGCTTCCATCAATGCTGATGAGCGACTGAACCTCGAGTATTTCGATACCGATGATGGGCGTGGGAACACTCCCATCCATACCACCGATGAAGTCCTGCGCACCCTTTCTGCCAGCACTTACCTTGACCGCATCACAGCTCCATTGAGCATCCACCACGGAGAAGCCGATACGGTGGTTCCGCTGGAATGGTCCGATCAGCTCTGCACGGATCTGGGTGCTCTGCAGAAGGAAGTCTACTGCTACTTCTATGAAGATCAGCCGCACACCTTTCAAAACAGCGGGGATACCCTCTTTATCCAACGCATGATCGACTTCTTCGATAAGAACTTAAAATAGGTTTCTTTCACCGGCAAAACCCGGTATGATAAAAGCAGTCAGCTGATTTATTTAAAGAAACTTCACAGGGTATTGTCCGTATTAAAGAATGTAGAAACAGTGAAAGAATCGGAGGAAATCAATGTCTGATAAAGATATTCATGAAAAAGATGAAAAAATGGTAGACGAAAAGAATGAAAAAGAGCTCGAAAAGCATGAAGAAAAAAGCGAAGAACGCGATATGTTGAGCTCCATTGCCTGGGCTGCTGTTCTTATCTGGGCAGGGCTGGTTTTTCTGGGCAATAATCTGGGCTGGTGGAGAGCGCTTGGATTCAGTGTGCGCGACTCCTGGTCATTCTACGGATTGAGCGACCTGATGGTTTTCAGCAA
>ENA-ORXD01001608-ORXD01001608.1-sediment-metagenome-genome-assembly--contig:-NODE-1608-length-17701-cov-96.975601_pt1 | contig 17701 bp, 15 predicted proteins | sample MGYA00237862_ERZ511471 | MGnify/ENA metagenome assembly ERZ511471
TGACCCTCGTATGGGGCCCGCCGGGAACGGGCAAGACCCATTTCCTCGCCCATGCGATGCTCGGGCTGGTCTCGTCGGCCGACGGGCCGGTCAGGATCGCCGTCAGCGCCCTCACCCATGCGGCGATCGAGAACCTCCTTTTCGAACTCCAGGACGCCGCCGGGTCCTCGATGGCCCTCCGCCTCACCGTCGGCAAACTGGACCGGACGACGACGCCGAGAGGGCGGAACCTGCACGTGCTCTCCCGCGACGTCCTGACGGCGGCGACCCGCCTCCCCGACCGCTTCGTCCTGGGCGGGACGGCAAAGGCGTTTCATAAACACCGGACATACCTCCCCTCCTTCGACGTCCTGGTCCTCGACGAGGCTTCACAGGTCACTTTCGGGGAACTCGCCCTTCTCCTGCCCCTCCTGAAACCCGGCGGGAAACTCGTCTTCGCCGGGGACGACCTCCAGCTCCCGCCCATCTGGGGGGCGGGCGCGGGTGAGGGCGCCGAAGGTGCCGAAGAGATCCAGGACTCGGTCTTCGGGTGGCTGAGGCGGCGCGACCTGGGGCCGGCGCCCTACACCTGCCAGCTCCTGGAGAACTGGCGGATGAACGCCACGCTCTCTGCGTTCTCGGCCGGGACACTGTACGGCCCGGGCTACCGGCCGGCGAACCGTTCTGTGGCCGAGCAGCGGATCAGGCTCGCCCCCCCGCCGTCCCCTGACCCGTTCATCGAGGCGGTGCTCGACCCGGACCATCCCCTCACCGTCGTGGTGCTCGAAGAGGTGAGGGCGAGCGTGAAAAACAGCGCCGAGGCGGCCCTTGTCGCAGGGATCGCATCGGCCCTGCGCGAGCGGATGTTCGAACCCGGCGGAGACGGCCCTTACCCGGGGGGACGGGCCGGAGACGAGGCGTTCTGGCGGCGGGGTCTCTTCATCGTCAGCCCCCACCACGCCCAGATCCGGGCGATCAGAGAGGAGCTGGCAGGGGGCCGGGCCTGGGAGGCCGACCCCTTCGTGGAGACGGTCGAGAAGATGCAGGGGCAGCAGTGCGAGGCGGTGATCGTCTCGTACGGCGTGAGCGATCATGAGACGGCGCTGCGGGAGGCGGAGTTCATCTACAGCAGGAACCGTCTCAACGTCTCGGTGACGCGGGCCCGTGCAAAGTGCATCGTATTTCTGCCCCGCCCCCTCCTCGAACCCTCCTTCGACCTGCTCCAGAACGAGAAGGCAGGAGAGGGGCTCAGGCACATGCTCGACCTGATCGCCTTCTGCAGGAGGGAGGGGGAGGAACGGACCTTCACCCTCGATAAGGCAGGCCGCGTGACAGTACTCAGGACGGCGTAGGCCGATTGAAATCTTCATGAGATACGTATCACCCCGCAATATCTGTAAACCAATTAATATGTAGCCACAATAATAAAATAAAGATATTCTGGAAACAACAAAAATATAAATCTTTATAATCTTTCATGCAAAATTCACATATCAGGGTGAGACCATAACGCGTATTGCATTTGCCCATCACAAGGGAGGAACGGGAAAGACATCGTCCTGTCTTAATATTGCAGGCTATCTTCAAAAGTCCGGAGAACGCGTCCTGGTCGTGGACTGCGATCCCCAGGCAAATGCAACTTCAGGTCTTGGCATCAGCCCGACCGGCCTGGAGACCAGCATCTATGATCTCTTTATGAGCAGGTTCGAGGGGTTTCCAGAAGTATCCATCAGGGACCTGATCGTCAGGACGGCATCCGGGATCGACCTTGTGCCCTCCACCCTGGACCTTGTCGGTGCCGAACCATATCTCTACCAGTCTGAAGGCAGGGCAACTGTTCTGAGAGATGCGCTCGATGAGATCTCGCCCAATTACGATATGGTCCTGATAGATACGCCCCCGAGCATGGGTCAGTTTGTGATCAACGGTCTCGTGGCAGCGGATCACACGATCGTAAATCTCGACCCCGGCATCTTCGCCCTCGAGGGGATCGAGACCATGAACGCGATATTTCAGGACATCCGCGAGAACATCGGCGGGGATGTCAGGGCAGAGATTGCAATCATGAGCCAGGAAAGCCCTGTGCAGGGGCAGAGAGCGGGGCTTCTCGACGCAATTCTCGGACTCCTCTCTCAGCGGGAAAAGAGGATAGAGCCGGAAGCGATCGATGAGCGCGTCTCGGCGTCATTTATGATGGTTGAAACGGTGCCCTTCTCTCCGGAGGTTCCGGCAGCACAGCGGAAGGGTCTCCCGATATCTCATTATGCACCCGACTGTCCGGCCGGTCAGGCCTACAGGAAGATTGCATCGACCGTCGGGCACTGGAAGAAATGAGGGGATGATGATGACAGAGAAACTGGGCAGAAAAGCATTGTTCGCCGCCCCTGCGGCACTGAACGGGAACGGCTTCGAGAAGGCTGCAGATGACCAGGTGGCAGGAGCGGAGATCGAGGAGATCGCAGCGTTCTTGCAGAGCGTCATTGCGGGCGGCAGTCCGGCCGGGATCGATCCCGGGAGTTTTCCGGCCAACCTGAGGGGCCTGGCCGAGGTCGTCAGCCATGCGGCGACGGCGATCCACGAGCACCGGACAGTGCAGACCGGGCAGCAGATCGTCTTTGGCGAGAGCCCGATGCCGATGGTGACGGTGGACCGCGGCCTGGAGACCCTCGATGTCAACCAGGCGTACTGCGACCTGATCGGGGAGAGCCGCGAGCGCATCCTCGCCGGCACCGGGAAAAAGGTGGCCATAAAACTGCTCTCCGGCGATAAAACCGAGATCGTCTTCTCGAAAGGCAGGAAAACCCTGAGCGTCCTCGAATTCACCGTCGGCGGCGAAAAGAAGGTCATCGAACAGTACGGCATTCCGATGCCCGACGAGAGCGGGGAGGTTGTGCAGGCGCTCTTCGTCTTCAACGACATCACGGCGGTGCGGGAGAAAGAGCGGGAGTTGAAAGAGGAACTCGCCATGATCGCCGAACTGCAGGGGCGCGCCCAGACCATCGTGGACCAGAACCCGATGCCTATCCTCCTCCTGGACGCCGACTTCACCGTCACCTCTTCAAACGAGGCCTATGCCGCGATGTCAGGGATCAGGCTCGAACGCCTGGTGGGCATGAGCGCCAGGACCTTCAAGATCCTCGAACAGCGGGGTGAGGGGCTCAAGCAGGCGGTCCAGTTAAAGAAGCGCTGCTACGGCGAGGTGACCGTCGATCTCCCCTCGGGCGTCCACATCCTCGAACAGTACGGCATCCCCTTCCTCTCCCAGGACGGAAACCTGGAGAGCATCCTTGTCGTCTATAACGACATCACCGAGGAGCGGAAGAAAGAGGAGGAACTCAAAGAGGAGATGGACACAATCCAGCAGTTGCAGCGCCGCTCCCAGGTCGTCGTGGACCAGAACCCGATGCCGATCCTCCTCCTCGATCCCTCTTTCACGGTCACCTCTGCAAACGAGGCCTATGCCTCGATGTCAGGGATCAGGCTCGAACGACTCAGTGGCATGAACGCACGCTCCTTCACCATCGTGGAGCAGAAAGGTGAGGGGCTCAAACAGGCGGTCCAGTTAAAGAAGCGCTGCTATGGAGAGGTGACCGTCGAGCTCCCTTCGGGGGTGCATATCCTCGAACAGTACGGCATCCCGTTCATCTCCGAAGACGGAAACCTGGAGAGCCTCCTTGTCGTCTATAACGATATCACAAAGCGGCGGGAAAAGGAGGACGAGATCAAGCGGATCCTGGCGGAAGTGGAGGCGAGGGGGAAAAAACTCGAAGAAAACGCCGCCGAACTGGGAGCCGTGATGGAGATTGTGGCGCAGGGCGATCTTTCGCAGGAGGCCAGGATCGGAAAAGACGACCTGCTTGCAACAGTAAAGAGGGATTATAACAGTTCTATCCGGAGGTTCAGGGAGACGATCGAGGAGGTAAACGGCGTGGCCTCCATCGTCGAGAAAAATGCGCGGGAGACCAGCAGAGGGGCCGCCGATATCGGAAAAGCAACTGAGCAGGTTGCTCTTGCAACCCAGCAGTCCTCCGAGGCGACCCGGAACCTTCTTGGCAATATCGAATCGGTGACACGGGGGATATCCGACCTTTCGGCGTCGATCGAGGAGATCGCCAGCACGACACAGGAAGTGATGAAGAAAGCAGTCAATTCATCGCAGGAAGGCGCTGCAGGTGCTGAGATCGGGAAGGTTGCCTATAATAAGATGGAGTCGGTCGGCACCATCTCAGAGCAGACGGTGGCGGATATTGTGCACCTGAACGCCCAGATGCACGAGATCACCAAGATCGTCAAACTCATCAACGAGATCTCAAACCAGACCAATCTGCTCGCCCTGAACGCGGCGATCGAGGCGGCACGCGCCGGAGAGCACGGGCGGGGCTTCGCCGTCGTCGCCGGCGAGATCAGGAACCTTGCAGGAGATTCACGAAAGGCAAGCCAGCATATCGAAGAACTGATCGCAGCGATCCAGAAAGAGAGCGAGAAAACCGCCGATTCGATGCGCTCCTCCCACAAGGAGATCCAGGAGGGGATCGACAGCGTCAAACAGGCGATCAATGCCCTCACCAAGATCAGTGCCGATATCAACGACGCCGCAAACGCGATCACCGAAATCACGCGGGCCACCGAGGACCAGGCACATGCGACCAATAATGTGATGGAGATGATGGAACAGGCGGCCTCCAGGACGAAGGAGAACCTCGCGCGGGTCGAGGACATGGCCGCGCTCGCCGAGGAGGTCAGCGCCTCGACGCAGGAGGTCGGGAGTGCCGCACACGAACTCGCCAGCCTTTCCGCCGATCTGAAGCGCAAGATGGACATGTTCAAAATAGGCTGATATGGACGATTTCACCTCGTTGAACAGGACGATCGAACGGATCGTCGGGATCAGGACGTCCCAGTATAAGGAGGACTATATCAAGCGCCGGGTCCTCTCCCGCATGCGTATCTCGGGCAAGGAGACGTTTGAGGACTACCACCGCTTCCTCATTCTGGATAATGGGGAGAAAGAGAGTCTCAAAAACGCACTCACCATCAACGTGACGGAGTTTTTCCGGGATCCCGATGTCTTCAGGGCCGTCGGCCAGAAGGTCCTCCCGGACGTCCTGGGGACGCGCAAAAAAATACGGATCTGGTGTGCTGGGTGCGCCACCGGCGAGGAGGCCTATTCCTATGCAATCCTGGTCAGGGAATATATGCGCATGAGCCCGGTCGACGCCACGATCTATGCCACCGATATCGACAGGGTCGTCCTGGACAGGGCACGGGAGGGGGTCTACGATATAAAAGCCCTTAAAAATCTCACCGAGCAGCAGATCCGCAGATACTTTACGCTCAGGGAGGACGGGAAGTACGAGGTGAAGCCGACCCTGAAGGAGATCGTCCGCTTTTCTCACCATGACCTGATGTCAGGCGTTCCTGCAGCACGTTTTCTCGATCTGGTCTCGTGCCGGAACGTGACCATATATTTCAATGAAAAACAGAAGAAAGATCTGGCAACTCTGTTTTATGAGGCCCTTTCGCAGGGGGGCTATTATGTGATGGGAAAGACGGAGTACCTCCTGCGGGAGAGCGAGGGGTTGTTCACCCCGGTAGATTCGATGCAGAAGATCTACGGGAAAAGCCCGGTGCAATAATCCCGGTGCAATAATCCCGGTGCCGGCGCACCCCACACAAAATATTTTTGTCTCTTCGCTCTTCTTTGCGGGTGTCTCTTGACAACGTCGTCTGACCTCCCCCCAGGCGGATCGGGATGAAGGGTATGGTCTCACCTGACGGGCTGCGAAGGTACAGGAATCGGTTCAGGGCTTCGTTTTCTTCGCGCGAATGAAGCGGTGCGCCGGGGCCGGCGGGCAGTGTGAGAAAGGCGAGAGACCGGCACGCGGGGATGCACTTCAAAAAGGGACGCCGGGAGATGACCAGAGGAATGGGATCAGGAGGGGGCGAACCCCCATGAAAGGAGGAAGGCCCCTATTTTCCCCCTGGAAAATGATGTGAGAAACCGCGCTTCGGGCGTTTGCATGCCAGGCGTCACTTCTGACCGATCGCGGATGCCGGAGGTTCGATCTCTGAAAGGCGCTTCATGATCTCCCGTTTTTTGGCATATTTATGGATCTCTGCAAGAACACAGACACAGTTCGTCCCGATCACCAGAAGGACCAGAAGAACACTCACCCAGAGCATCAAACCCTGCGCAGAGAGAAATGCTGCCCAGAGGAGAGCGACTGATGAGATCAGGTAGAAAAATACCCAGGCCCTGAATTCGGGGAGATCCATATTCATTAAAGTTACATCATTTGATAAATAGATTTTCATATATTCATAGATTAAATAATAATCTTTTCAGGATAAATGATATTATGGCAAGAATCTGCAGCAGATTAGCCCCAATCTGACATTTCAGAGTGCGGCGGCACCCTTCCAGACGGGCGGCCCTCCCCTCCACGGACCGGGAGAATGAGGTTCTGACGGAACGACACCCAGAAAAGTGCGTGATGTATCTTTCAGAACAGGACAATAACTGAGAGTATATCTACCAACATCGCCATAGATTGATCATGAACTCAGGCGATATCCTGAGCTTTGCGGCGGCGATCGGGATCGTCCTGATCATGGTCTGCATCGTGCACCCGCCATGGGCCGCTCCCGATGCCGCCCCTGCCGCAGGCGAGGCAGCGCTGACACCGATGACGACGCTGCCCGTGACCACGCCTGCAACGCCGGCACCGATCAAAACATTCGTACCCGTCAGGATCGAATATGCACACCAACCGGTCATAAAATATCAGACCTATATCATCCCGGACAACCTCACCACATTCGGGATGTCGGATCCGCCGTGGAGAGGAGCGAATATTTCCTCTTTTGCCTATCTCGAAGGATCATACGGCGGTGTGACCGATCCCTTCTCGGTCTCCTATCCGGTCTGGAGGCTCAACTGTACCGTCAGCAAGGGGGAGCAGCCCGAGAATGCACGATTTAAAATGATGCTCATCGAAAAAGAGACCGGCATCATCATTGACGGTGCCGAACTGAAAGGGCCGGGAAAGGTCATTAAAAATCAGGAAATCTCGGGAAAAGAATTTTACCTGGTCATTCAGAGCAGTTACGCGGCGTTCAGGGTCGACCTTGAAACCAGAGAGGAGTATCTGGACTCCTATCCCGGCGTGGTCGTGAAAAAGGCGTAGATCTGAGAGAGAACCTGGAGATCAGAGAGAAAACGCATTATTAAAATAGCATCCGCATCACCATCTTGATATAATGCGCGGCGAGATGCTGACCGATGCGATCCAGTACGAGAAGCTCGATCAAATGAGGCTGGATTTCTCCGGGTACATCGAGAGCAATATCTCCAAAATCGAGGATAAATTACCTGTTTTTTACGGCCATGTCATCTCGGCGCTCGATTCTTCGTTTCCTGATCTCGATGTGGAGTCCTATGATGCCTTTATCGACGCCATCACCTTCAAACTCCTCGACGCCGCGACGAGAACCAGAGAGTCAGGATACACGGAAAAAGTAATCGAGAGCGCGTTGCGACTGAAAAAAGGGAAGAATCCGCAGAGGGGCCTTGAGATCAGCGTGGGGCTGAAAATGATGAAGTCGGGCGACTTCGTCCATGCGATCCCCTATCTGAGAAAATATCGCTCTGAGGATATCCTGCTCCATACAGGCCTTGCCTATTGCTATTATGCCCTCTCGCTCAATGAGGTTGCAAAGTTCAGGGACATGAAGGCGCCAAGCGATATGGAGCTGCGGGCGCGCGAGCAGATGATCGAACTCGCCCGCATCCACGCCGGCGTTGCGCAGAACCTCCCCTTCAAGGCAGAACCCTGGCTGGACCGGACATTCTGGCTGATGGTCTCGTGTGCCATCGAGTGGTTTCCAAGCCAGGCTGCATTCATACGCATCGGGTTGATGAAGGCGAAGGCCGACAAAAACCGCGAGATGAGACGGCAGATCCTGGACGTGGCCCAGAACCGCTTCTACAATGAGATGGTCTTTCTCAGGGAGGCGTTTCTTTTCGCCCTTGAAGAAGGGAACGGAACCGACGCGGCCGGGGTTGTCAAACTGATGATCCAGCAGTACCCCCAGAGCGTCGAACCCTTCTACTATGGGATGCTCCTCTCCTTCAGAACGGTGACAAAATCTGGCTATCACACCTTCAGAAAGCAGGCGGCGGAGAACGGGATGCCGCCCTATGTTCTTGGTCTCCTCGATCTCTCGTTCTCCCTCTTCTCGGGGCTTGAAAGCGAATCGTTCGCGAGGCTTGAGGACATGAAACGAAAATATCCCTCAAGTGCATATTACCTGGACCTTCTCAGGTATCTCGCCCACGACATCTATTCAGGGGAGAAAACCCGGGTAAACAAAGCAAAAAAAGCCCTGCTCGATTCTGTCGACGAATACGTCAGGCAGATCCTGAAATGCGAGTAGGGCATAACGTTTCAGGATCAGGCGACCGGGGCGGCGATGGGGATCCGCACCATCGTCTGGTTCTCAGGACGGTAATACCCGATCGCAGACTGGGTTGAAAACCAGCAGCGCCCTGTGGCGTCCAGATATACGCTTTTGATCACGTTCGACCAGATGCCGTGCGCACGGTAGATGTGATCCTCCACCGCCCCGTCGGCCCAGCAGAAGAGTCCGTAATCGGTGGCGATCCAGAGGGAACCGTCAGGGGCGGCGCTGACGTCATTGATCCATCCGACATGGAGGCCGAGATCCCCGGCAGATAGGACGTGTTCAGGACCATCGGGCTCGCGGTAGTGCATCACCGACTCCCGGTTAAAGAGGTAGATCCCGCCGAGCGGATCGGTTTCTGCGTCACTATATCCCTTCAGCGGCAGATCGTTCCCGGGGACCATGCAGAACCCGGCGGTCTGGTTTGCACCGATCGCCCATAGGCCGTCCGTATATGAAACGCAGTAGAGGACCGAGGATTCGGGGTCCAGCACCATATCGTCGACGGCATAGCACCCGGGTCCATCGCAAAACGGCCTGTACCACTGCCAGGCGTCTCCTTCGATCCGGTGCACATTCCCGTTCGGCGTTGCGGCCCAGATTGCATCGTCCCAGCGCTGCAGTGCGATCACCGAGGGGTTCTTCAATTCAGCCTGCGTCCCGACCGTCTCAAACCCCGACCCGGTAAAACGCTGGAGGCCCATCGAGGTGCCCACCAGGAGCACGCCGTCTGGCCCGAACTCCACGGAAAGGACGGTGTTCGAGAGGAGGGTTCCGGGAATGTCTTTGAGAGGGGCCTGGTAGACTGTCCAGGTCCCGTTATAGAGCATCAGCCCGGCAGAGGTGGCGAAAAATACCTCGCCTTCAGGACCGCTCGCGCAGTCGTTAAAAGATGTGGTGGCGATCCCGCCCGTTCCCGGTTGAAACAGGACGATCGATGCAGATGCCGGTGAGAACGCCGCCAGAAGGAGAACGATGGCGATCAGAGATCGGTGCATGAGCCGTCAGCCCGCCGTATCGTAATCTTGCCGTGGTTCTGCGGGTCGTACACGACCGAGCGCCCGATCCTTCCGCCGACATCCTCCATCCGTATCGAGACCCGCTCTTCTCTCAATCTCCGGCGGACCGCATCGATGTTCCGGTCGCCGATGTTTAAGTTGTTGTCGTTGAATCCGAACATATTCGCACCGCCGATCAGTACCGCACAGAGACTGCCGTTGCGCGATCCGTATCTTCCTATCTCTTCAAGAAGCGCGGTCACGGCGGTATCGGCGAATTTTCCCGGGCGTTCGACCTGACCCTTGCTCTCAGGGAGCATGATATGGGCCATCGCTCCGACGGCGAAGCGCTCGTTGTGGAGGACCAGCGCCACACACGATCCAAGCCCGATCGTCGTCATCGGGTCGCGGCCCACGTAGTAGTCGCCGATCCCGATAAAGCGTGCATTCATGCCAAGCGGTCGAAACTCCACCATTATTCCTTCTCCCTCTTATCAAACCGGGGTCTGTGCCGTGAGTGCGTCAAGGAGGCCGAGGATTTCAGAGATCAGGTCGGGGTCAGGGAACATCAGGAGCGCCCCGTCGATCGAGTACTGGTCGCTGGTCAGGTTCGTTTTAAAGATGACGACATCGTTGGTCTTGACCGCCACTTCGGCGATGACGGCCTCGATCCCTGCATGGGCCATGTCCATGCAGAGGGATGGCGGGGAGGGGAGCATCACGATGCCGAGCAGTTCCGCGGTGGCGTCGAGGAAGGCGGAGACCATGATGTTTCCGATCTCGATGATGGCGCTCTGGTCCATCTCGTTCATCTCGCGGTTCATGTCGGTCATGCCGAGCATGGTGTTGGTGAGGCGTATTGCCGAGGTCTGCGGCATATACAGGACGATAAAACCCTCGCCCTTTACTTCACCCTTGATGCCGAAAGCGACAAGCGCCGCCCGCTCTTCCCCGATACAGCGGTAGCATTCGGCGATATCGATGATGGAAATTTTCGGGACGTCCATATCGATCTGGGTCATCAACATCTGCGAAAGTGTCGTTGCTGCGTGCGCTGCACCTATATTGCCGAGTTCGCCAAGTGCGTCCGACTGGATATCTGTTAATTTCATGAGAACTCCTTAGATCATCGTGTTTACATCAAGAACCGGGACCACTTCGCCGTCACCGGGAATGGTGACGCCGCTCACACCCGGACAGATCCCGATGAGAGAACTGAGCGGTTTGACCACAACCTCCTGCTGGCCCTCGACCACATCAGAGACTATCCCGCACTTCTTATGCCCGTTCTGGAGCACGACAAGGACGTCGCCTCCGTTCGAACCGCCGAACATATCGTCCAGCGTAAAGAGGGGCAGCACCTCGTCTCTCAGGAGGATCACCCGGGTGGCCCCAACCCGGTGGATGGCGTCCCGTCTGATCATGGCGACCTCGACCACGTTGTTGATCGGGATCGCACACCGTTTGCCGTTGATCCTGACCATCATCACGTCGACGATCGCCATGGTGGGGGGCAGGACGAGTTCAAAACAGGTGCCCTTTCCCGGCGTCGACGAGACCTTGATCGAGCCTTTCAGGGATTCGATCGCCGACCTGACGACGTCCAGCCCGACGCCGCGGCCGCTGATGTCGGTGATGGCGTCGGCGGTCGAGAAGCCCGGGTTGAAGAGCACCTCGATCAAGTCGTCCTCGCTGAGGGCGTCGGCGTCCTCCGCGGTGTACAGACCCCGCGAAACGGCTTTTTTCCTGACCTTACCATAATCGATCCCGGCGCCGTCGTCCTCGATCCTGATGAGGACGTTGTCCCGGTCGCGCCGTGCCGAGAGACGGAGCACCCCCTTCTCAGTTTTTCCCGCTGCTTTCCGCTCGGCAGGGAGCTCGATCCCATGATCGACGGCGTTTCTTATCAGGTGGAGGAGCGGGTCGTTGAGACCGTCCATGACGCTCCGGTCGAGTTCGGTCTCGCCGCCCTCGATGATGAACTCCACCTCTTTGTTGTCGTGCTGGGAGACGTCCCTGACGACGCGGGGGAACCTGTTGAAGATGTGGTTCAGGGGGATCATCCTGATATGCATCATCAGGTTCTGGAGATCCGAGACCGATCTCCCGACCATATTGAGGGCTTCGTCGAGTTCTTTGATCTGATTTTTCTGTGCGATCTGCTTCAGGCGGCCGCGGTTGATGACGAGATCCTCTACCAGGTTCATCATCTGGTCGAGGAGGTGAATGTCGACCCTGATGTTTTTGATCTCCCGGTTCTTTTCATGGTGTTCGACCTTCGGCACCACGCCATCGGCCTTCCGGTTCTCTGCCGCGCCTGTCCAGGGCCGGACGGCGACCTCCTGGATGTCGGTGCCCGATGCCGCCATCCGGACCGCATCGGCCCCGGCGGCGCTTTCGAGGACCACCTCGAAGGTGCGGTCGAATTTCCCGTTCTCGATCCCGTCTTTGTCCGGGTTCGTCGAGACGATGCGGCCGATCTCTTCGAGGTTCGAGAGTGAGATCATCGCCCTGACGTCTTTCATCGATGAGTCGGGGACGAGCGTGACAAGGACCTGGTAGCAGGGGCCCCCGGCAGGAGCCTGAACATCGTCCTCAGATGAGGGCAGGTCGTTCGAGACCGGCACCTCTTCAGCCGCCTCAGACGGCGTCTCGTTGACCCAGACTTCCAGTGCCGAGACGAGTTCCTCGATGGTCCCCCCGTCGTCGCTTCTGCCCGCCTCAATGGCATCGAGGATCGCATCGATCTGGTCGGTGCAGGCCAGCAGCAGATCGGTGAGAGCGGCGTTCGCCCGCAGTTCGCCGTTCCTGATCAGGTCGAAGACGTCTTCCATCGAATGACAGAGCTGCTCGAGCCTCATGAACCCCATCGAGGCCGAGGCGCCTTTTATCGTATGAGCGGCCCTGAAGATCTCGTCAACAATTTCACGGTCTTCACCCCCTTCGAGGGTGAGAAGAGCCCGGGCAATCGCCTCGTTGTTCTCCCGCGACTCGACGGCAAACAGACCCCTGTATTCCTCCATATCTGACACGATTTTACCCCTCCATTGCAGTGATCGCCCGTTGCACTTCGTCGGGAATCCTCCGGAGAGGAACGACCCTGTCGACACTATTTTTTTTCATTGCGGAGCGCGCCATCCCGTAGACCAGGCAGTCCTCCTCGCTGCATACAAACACCTGGCCTCCTGCCGCTTTGACGGCTGCAGCCCCGTCGCCGCAGTCGTTGCCCATGCCGCTCAGGATGACCGCAAGTGTCCGCCCGCCGAAGATCTTTGCCGCGGTGGAGAAGGTCACGTCGATCGCCGGCCTGACGGCGTGGACCGGGGGGGCGGTGGAATGGACAATTTTTCCTCCGGAGAGACCGTCCCGCGTGAGGAATGTCGAGACGATCGAGTGGACGCCGGACCTGGAGATCACGACCTCACCGGCATTCAGGATGCACCCGCTCTCAGACTCCTTTACCGGGAGCGGACAGATCCGGTTGAACCGATCGGCGAGGGCCGCGGTGAAACCCTCGGGCATATGCTGGGTGATGACGACGGCGGCGTCCAGGTCAGGGGAGATCGTCGAGAGGATGAGGTCGAGCTGCTGGAGCCCCCCGGCCGAGGAGCCGAAGATCAGCAGCTTGCGGGCAAGACCGCGCGAGGAAACGTCCTGTTTGACCGCCGGGCCGATATGGATGAGATGCCGGATCTTTGCGACGAGTTCTTCCTGGATCCCGCGCACCCGGAAGATCTCCTGCGGTTTGAGCATGAAGTCGTCTGCCCCGAGGGCCAGGGCCGTTCTCGTATGGCTGGCGTCTTTCGAGGTGAGCGAACTGAGCATCAGCACTTTCGGGCGGTGGCTCAGGTCCGGCATCTTCCTGAGCAGATCGATCCCGGTCATCCTGGGCATCTCGATGTCGAGCGTCATCACGTCGGGTTTGAGGTCGTCTATCAGGGAGAGTGCCTCGACACCGTCGGACGCCGTCCCCACGACCTCGATGTCCGGAGATTTGCTGAGGAAATCTTTCAGTATTGTGCGAATAAATATTGAATCATCGACGATGAGTACCCTGATCATGATCAAGCCCCAAGGACGTTTTTCACCTCCTCGAGCACCTTTGGAGCCTGGAACGGTTTGACGATATAACCTCTGGCGCCGGTTTTGACGGCGAGTTTTACCATCTGTTCCTGGCCGACCGCGGTGCACATGATCACCTTTGCGTTCGGGTCGATCGTTTTGATGCCCTTTAAGGCGTCGATGCCGTTCTTCTTCGGCATCACGATGTCCATGGTGACAAGGTCGGGATTCAATTCCTGATATTTTGCGATGGCGTCATCGCCGTTCTCAGCCTCTCCCACGATCGTATGGCCCCCCGAGAAGAGGATATTTTTCAGGAGGGTCCGCATGAACAGTGTGTCGTCGACGACAAGAATTCTACCCATAATGCGCTCTAAAAATATTTGATCTGTTTAGAATAAATAGATTATTATTTTCACATCATCGAGATTTTATAATTTTTATACTTTTGTCGCATCTGTGATATATCTGACACCTTTTGTGGTCAATTTAATCTCTCTGCGTATTACCACGACCTCTGCGAGCCCGAGACCGATCAGGGCATCGTAGACGCGGTCGACCTCTTTATGCGAGATGGCGAGCATGTTCTCGATCGCCGCGGTGTCCATCCCGCTGTAGACGAGCATGGCGACCTGCGCAGATTTCGGGTCGAGTTCGGCACCGTCCATGTCCATGCTTTTCGTGGATTCCTTGAGGAAATTGTAGAGCACCTGGAGTGTCGTGAGCGGGCAGAGCACGAAACTGGTGACGACGTCGGTATCCTCAATATGGTCGATCTTCACGACATCGAGGTCTTTGCCCTGGACCTCGCGCGTTGTCAGTTCGATCGCGGCGACGTCGGAAAGAGGGACACAGATCTGGTGATCCTGCGAGAAGAACCAGATCCCGGATTTTAGTACGGCGATCCCTCCTTTTTCCCATACGGCGTTCTGGACGAGCACGCCGCCCTTGATCGCCGGGGACATAAAGAAGGTGCTGAGACGGTAAGCGCTGCAGGAGAGGAGGATCTGCCGTTTGAGCACGTTCAGCACTTTTTCCACCGATGCAAGCCTGTAGGGCTGGTCCTCCCGCTCTTTTGTGGTGATGATGAGGATATTCCCTTTTGCTTCCAGATCGATGATGGACCTGTACGGGATGTCCAGCGTCACGTCGCCAGATGCCTTCAGCCCGTCTTTCTCGATCGAGACCTTTGCTACGGCCCACCGATCCCCGTCTTCAATTTTCACCGGAACGCTAGCCATGTTTCTTCACCGTCGATCCGCCGTCAAGCGCTTTCAATGTCTCTTCAAGTTCGTCGACCAGATCGTCCGCGTTGATCTTCATCCCTTTCATGCCCCGCAGAAGGCTGTTATAATCTCCTTTTTTCCTCTGTTTGACATCGCTCTTGAGGATGTCCATGAGGGAGTCGGAACCGCCGCCCGATGCAAACGCCACCAGGTTCTCCTCTTCAGGGGCCTCCTCCTCTTCTGGCTCTTCGGGGATTTCCGGAAGGATCGAGGCGTTGTCGGCCAGGGCAGCCTCCGCGATGTCGTCTTCGGATCCGGTATCAGGCGTGATCTCCGAGAGATCTTCCTCGGAAAGATCGAGGGCGTCGAGATCGACCTCGCCGAGATCGACACCGCCGATCTCCCCGAGCGTTTCGTCGAGTTCGCTGATGTCCCCCAGCTCTGAAAATTCTTCAAGTTCGGCGGCATTCGCCCGGAAGATCTCGGAGACGATCGAATCGTTCGAGGCGAGCGACGGGATCTCATCGTCCAGCGTTATATCCACGGGAGATCCGGTCTGGTCGCTTTCCTCGCCGTCCAGCGTGAGGTTTTCAAGGTCTTCCTCGCTGATGTCGAAGAAGGGATCGGCCGCACCCGAGAGCGGGGCCGGAGCGTTCGCTCCACCCTGAACTGCCGCAGAAGTATCGGGCCCGTTTGATGCGGCACCGCCGGCGATCTCTGCGTCAAGGATCATATCGATCTTCTTGAAAGTCTCGTCTTTGTGGAACAACGAGGCCTTTAACCGCCCTGCACCCCCGTGGACGACGCCTGAAAGGGAGGCCAGTGCGGCACGCACTCTCCCGCCTTTTTCCTCCGGGGCTGCGGCCGTTCTGCTGCCGATCTTTTCTTTCAGGGCTTCTTTCTTGAGAGGACGCTGTTTTCTCTCAGCAACCCACGCCTTCAGCCCTTCCCTGATGTTCTTTGGCCTCAGGTCAGAAAGTTTGATCGCACCGAAGGCGATGAGGACGATGCACCCCGCGGCGATCGTCCCTCCCAGCAGGTACTCTGCGGGGAGGTCGTAGAGGATGAGGAGGGTGCCGGCGGCGACTGTCACCAGAAAGATCAGCGTTCGCCGGGTTTTCGGACTTATCGATGGAAGTTCTGGTTTTCTCATGCTTACACCGCTCCGAACTGGGGGATCTGGAAGAAGCTGCTGATGAGCGGCGGGACGATCAACACCAGCAGTCCTGTGAGGGTAAATAGGACGGCCGAGAGGAAGAAGTACATGTAGCGGTCGCCGCCCATCACGATCTTGCCGGCGAAGATGTTCGCCACCGTGATCATCAGGCAGATGGTCGTCACATAGGGGACCATCTGCTCTTCAGGAAAGTTGACGAAGAGGTTCATCGATCCGGTCATCGATCCCGCAACCGATCCGGACCCGCTCAGCGCCGCCCCGCTCTCCCCGAGGGTCGACATCACGCTCTCGATCGCCTCGGACATCGTGTGCAGCACCTCGTAGAGCGTCAGGAAGATGCCGATCATCGCGATGTGCATCGGGATCAGGAGGACGATAAAGCCCATCGCCACCATGTCCCTCTTTCTGCGCAGGAGCACCTGCGAGAGCATGGAGGAACCGACGATCTTTCCGATGACGCCGGGAGCGCCGCCAAGGGCGACCGAGTCCCGAAAGATGTTCATGTACTTCGCGATCAGGTTTGTCCCGCAGTCTCCGATGAACTTTTCCCAGACCAGCGCTTCGTCGAGGCCGAGGTTCAACTTCGTATAGACCGAGTTGATCACGGGTTCAAGGGTGACAAGCGATTTGCGGTCGATCTCCCGGATCGCCTCGACCACCGTCGTGCCCTTCCCCTCCATGATCGAGCCGACGCCCCGGATAAAGGCGGGAAAGTCCTCGTCTCGCATGACGACATTGTGGTTGTCCACGTAGGCGATGATCCCGATGGGAGCGAAGAGGAGGCCGATCAGGAGAAAGACCATGCCGGTGTTCACGCCCATGAGGAGGAGGAGGAGAGCGGCCACAGCGGTGATCGCAAGCACCGGTGTCTGGAGGCGGCGGATCATCGCCTGCTCCCGCGAACACCAGCTGTTCATCGAGCTGTCGAGGGTCTTCTCGTCGACCGGGACGGCCTTATACATCAGGCCGACGCCGAAACCGGCCGTCAGGAGGACAAGCGCATACGAGGTGTTCAGTGCGGATTCGATCCCGCTGGGCGCATAGATGGCGACCGAGATCATGATGATGATCGCAACAAGCATGGAGGAGAAGAGCAGGGCGATATAGGCGTCGCCCCACTTCTTCAGCATCTCAAAGCCCTGCTCGAAGGTGTTGCGGTACATGCTCCTGGCGGTGTTCAACTCCATTGCCAGGAACTCGCTGTCAGGGACGCCGGAGTCGATCGCATTGGCGAAACGGTTGAACATATTCCTGAGCATCGGGTTTTCAACGCGCTCGCCCACCATGGTGAGCCCTTCAGAGTAACTGTAGTGCCACTGGTTGACGAAATCGACGACCCGGCGGATATATTTGGTCGAGATGTACTCGTGCCTGCGGGCGGTGTATTCGAAGAGCTCTGGCCGCGAGACGTTGGCGGTCATCGCCGAGGCCATGTAGGTGGTCATGAAGACGAGGTCGCCCTCCATTTTTTTGTTATCCGAGAGCGTCTCGATTTTTTTTCTGATCCCGTCGATCTGGTCCTCAAAGGGTATTTCACCCCCGTTCGCCCCGACCACCCTGTCCTTCAACGACTCGAACATCTCAGACCTCGATAGTGAGAAGACCCTGCTTCTTGATCTTGGCGATCATGTGGAAGAGGTCCCAGAACCTGATGTATCCGGCGTTATGCAGTCGTTTGAGGATGTTCGCCCTCTTCTCGACTTCATAGTAGATCTCGTTCCTCTTGCTCTCCGGGATGCCGAGCATGGTTGCGATCTTGTTTTCCAGGAGGAAACTGCTCCCGTTCCCGGTGAAGA
>ENA-ORXD01001609-ORXD01001609.1-sediment-metagenome-genome-assembly--contig:-NODE-1609-length-17694-cov-7.598513_pt1 | contig 17694 bp, 15 predicted proteins | sample MGYA00237862_ERZ511471 | MGnify/ENA metagenome assembly ERZ511471
AGACCACAGCGCTCCTGCCTGAAAAAGACCGGACCCCGGGATGAAATCTTTATGGCCGGGGCGATCAACAGAAAAAGCGGCAGGAAAAGAATCGAGGCAACGACCGCAAAGGCATAGTCAAAAGCGGTCTTTACAAGTATCGCTGCCCGGTGGTTCGGCGTCGTGATCAGGCTCAGGGTCGGGATATCCAGGAATGTCTTGAAGCTCGGAGAGACAAACCCTGGCATCGACCGGATCTCCGTGAGATGCCAGTCCGGCATGATGTGCACCGATATCCCTATCTCCATGGCCAGAAGGATATATTTCCCCACATTCTCTATCATCCTGGCAGGCATGGCAATGATCAATTCATCCACCACCTGCTTCGACAACACTTCCTGCAACTTATCAACCGTCCCGATAACCCGGATACCGTTTTGAACCTCCTCTCCGATAGAGCTTTCATCCACGTCCAGGCAGCCCAGGATGGTATATCCCGAATCCAGATGATCCTCGACAGCATTAATGACATCCCTGGCCCTTTCCCTGCTCCCGATGATAAGAATGTTGCGGAAATTCAATCCCCTTCGCCGGTACCGGGCCAGATTCCAGTACACAAGACCCTTGCTCAGGGTGAGAAGCCCCACATCCAGGAAAAAAAAGATGCCCAGCATGATGCGGCTGATACCCGTCACCTTGAAGATATACATAAAAAGTATCAAAACGAGCATGCCGACCGAGACCGCCTTGAACAGGTTCCGGAATATCTGATCGAATCCCTGCTTCCTGTAGGGGGCATACAGGTCAAACACGGAAAAGCTCACATACCAGATAATGATGACCGCGAGCAGGACCATGTAATAATCAGGCTCCGGAGACAGACCGCCGAACGATCCGGGAAGGAGATACTTCTTGATTCCATAGGCCCCCATAAAGGCCGCCGCCGTCAGGCAGATATCCAGTGCCCTATGCACCCTCTTGAGAAGCTGTGCCCGCTCCCGCAACATAATAACGATCTCTCCGGTTTCTCTTTTCTCTTGCTCTTTGAAGCTTCGGCTTCAACCTGTGCCTTCTCCGGAACATTCAAGATCCCGCCGTTTCGAGAAGAACTAGAAATCTTTCCGTCATTTCAAAGGAGTCTTCAAAACTGAGAAAGTTTATCCTTCTCCCTTCGGTTGAAATGACAAACAACGACAGTGTCGTAAAGGACTCATTCCGTTCTCTTCTGAAATTCCCGGATAAAAATAAGGTGGCTTCTTTTTGCTCCTTTTTCCCCCAGCCTAAAAACTTGAATTCTTAAGCTTTCTGCGCTTAACACATTCCTTGATGACCATCCAGATAAAAGGAGGGTTCGTCATTACGTACCTTTTCAATGTCTTCCGGGGATTTACAGCCAGGCGATGCAGCCATTCAAAACCATATCTTTGCATCCATACAGGTGCTCGCTTAGCGGTACCCGCAAGAAAATCAAATGCGGCGCCGACACCAATCAATGTGGCTGAAAGATAAGGTTTATATGCCATCATCCAGAATTCCTGTTTGGGACAGCCGAGACCGACAAAGACGATATGAGCACCCGATTCATTTATCCGTTTGACAATATCTTGATCCACCTCCGGTTGGACGGGCAGAAGAGGAGGGGATTCACAAAAGGCAACCTTCAAGGCTGAAAATCTTTCCGTCATTAATTTTTGCAGCCTTCTGATTGTTTCGGGACTGCCGCCGTAAAAACCAACCGCCATGCCTTCTACAGAGGTTCGTTCACACAACTTCAAGGTAAGATCCGTCCCGGTTACTCGTTCAGCCTCCTTGAAGCCATTCCGTTTCAATATCCACACAAGCGGTAATCCATCAGCGGTTACCAAGAGCGCTTTTCCAATGATCTGGCGGAGTTTTTCATCCCGCATGGCCGTGCTTACCATATGCACATTGGCCACACATACGTATCCATCATGCCCCGCATGGGCCTCTCGTATAATCCTTTCCGCTACGTGTACAGTGGAACCGACTGTAACGGGCATTCCGATCACGCGTCCTGTTTGCAGCATTATATTACTCCGTCATGGTCCAGAATGTATGTGTGACATAGCCTTTTCATATATATCCATCAGCATGTCATAATTGCGTTCCGCTGTGTACCCGGTTTCATACTTACCCCGTGCTTCTCGACTCATTCTTTCACGTTCTGCCGGATGATTGATAATCCAATCAACCTGCGCAGCAAGATCGTTTGGATCACCGGCGCGAAAGTGCAAACCTGTACGTCCATGATCGATCACTGACGACATGCCCCCCAGATTGCTTGTCACCACGGGAAGACCGACGGAATACGCCTCGACGATAGTCAAACCGAATCCCTCATACCAGAGGGAAGAAAAGATCAACACCGCGGCATCTTTCATCAAATCCAGTACGGATTGCTTCGGTTTATGACCCAGCCATGCTATACCCGGAATACGTCGTGAAGCATCGGCTGCCTGGGGCGCCAACGGCCCTTCGCCCACAATCTTGAGCGGGATTTTCCCGCCTAACTTTTCCCAGGCTGACAGTAAGGTGCCGATCCCTTTTTCCTGCGACAATCGACCGACAAAGAGAGCATAGTCGCCTCGCCTCTCACCAACTCCGGGGTCGGGATCGATAAAATTCGGTTTGACGGCAATCTTTCCTGCCGGAAATCCCCCCTGGATGAACTTCTGCCGGGCAAAATCAGTAAGGGCAATGTACCTGTCAACCATCCGGCTATATGTATTTAATACGCCATGCACCGACATCATGGCAGCCGTCACTCCTGTAGCCATTCTACTTTCCCGATAACACGCATGCAAGATACCCGGCCAGGGCATAAATTTACCCATACAGTCCTCGCAGACATGACCATTACGAAAAAACAAGGCGTTGGGGCAGAGTAGTCGATAATTATGCAGAGTCTGCACCACTGGAACACCCTCTGCCCTGGCCACGTAATATGCAGAAGGAGAGATAAGCGGGAAAGTATTGTGAAAGTGTATTATGTCCGGCCTGACCTTTCTGACGAGTTCTCGAAAGTCACGGGCAATGGTTTTACTCCACAGCGTGGACAGGGCAAGCGTCAGGGGATTCATTCCTTTTATGTAATCGTTATCCACCGTATAACGGAACACCTGGTTCCCATGTTGTTCCAGCATGGATGACTCAGCCATGAAGACATAGTCCTCACCTCCGGGTTGCTGGTAGTAGTTATGAGATATCAGGATTTTCATCTTTGAAGTCATGCCAAAGGCCTCCAAATCAGACCGATATCTCTGGCGAGATTTTTCATTTTATATTTTTCCGCAAGCTCCAAGCTGACTTGGTTAATTTGAGGCAGGTCAAAGGCCACAAACATGGCCTCGGCATATTCGTTAGGATCTCTGCTGTTTATCACATATCCGTTTTTCCCGTGATCAACGAGTTCATAGGCGCCACTTACATTTGTGGAGACGATGGGTTTTCCGCAACCTAATGCCTCCAACATGGAAACAGACCACCCCTCACGATAAGATCCTACAACAAAAATATTGGCAGCATTCAGGTATGCGGCCACTTTGTCTGGGGATTGAAAGCCGGTGATAGTGACCTCGTTTTGAAGATGATATTCATAAATTTTCGCTTGCAGTAAAGAGCGATCTTCGCCGTCTCCAACAAATATTAATTTGGCAACATAGTCATGATTATTTTTGAAATCCTTAAAAGCTTCAAGAATTAAATCCCAGCCTTTAACACGGTTTATTCTTCCTGTGCTGACGATGATCTTTGCATTTAAATCCAGTTTCAATCCCTTTCTGGCAATTGCCATATGTTCTGGATAAAAGATTGTCTCATTATAACGCGTTGGGAATTGAGTGACTTTATTTTTATCGAGTTTACCTGAACTTCTGCGAATTAATGAAGATATCGCAGTTTCATCTGCACAGGCCAGTATTGTGTCGACATAACGAAGACCATCAATTAATTTTCGATCAAACAATGACACAAATAACCTGCTCCATCGATAACGGGACATTTTGAGAGGGTTCTCCACGCCGTGAAAGCAATAGCATAGGCTGTTAAACTTCCAACCCGAGATTGCTATAAGCACTTCAGGGGCATTGATAAAAGCATTTCGAATGCCAGATGATAGAATGAAATTCTTATATAGGTGCAATCTCAAAAAGGCTTTCAGCCTTGCTGGCACGAGAGGTTTGCCGGCGTCACGGGATATACGTCCTATATTTAAATACTTATACGTCGTATCACCAATTTTTTTATCAATCCAAACACCGACGGGCGTTTTATCCGTACTGCAACCCACTAAGGCCAACCTATTACCGAATACTGCAATCATTTGCTTTACAAATGACAATTGACCACCTGGCGGATGGTCCAGATAATTGCACGGCTCAATCAACAAAACGTCCGGACTGTTTTCAGAACGTGGCAATAGCATAATAGTTTTCTGAAGTTCCGCAAACCTTACACTGAAATCAGCGGCTGTAGCAATGATGAAAAGCCGGGAATGGCCTGCATTTCGATTCTTTCCTCGATGCTCAACAGGGGAAATCTCCCGCCGTGGATGCTATTTTCAGTTGATTCTATTTTCATTGGAGCAGTTGTCTCTATACCGAAAGGCAATATAATATTTCAGAAAAATCGCTGTTATGCATAATTTCAAACGCTTCCCTTTCTGTAGTACAATTAAAGGTACCTGCTTCACGGTTAACAGCTCGTAATAGTACATATTTCTTCCAAATAAATTTCTGTATCGCCTTAAGGTTTCCTTCAATTGAAGCGTCTCTCCAGCAAAGACCGACCCCATTATGTTTTGGTATTCTATATATGCTACGTACTGCGCCGCCCTATTTTCGATATTTCCATACTGTTGTCCTTTTCCATGGCCTTCAATGAACGATATTAAAAGCGGGGACTTATTTCTGTGCCCATAAATATTACAAGCACTCCCTGGCAGGTCATAGTAATACAGACTGCAGACTCTTGAGGAATAGGCAGCATTGTAATGGACCCCTATGCGAAACCACATGTCCAGGTCTTCCTGCATCGCATGCCCAACCCTGAAATTACCTGCTCTTGAAAACGTTACCCTTGGTATCGCTACGCAGCCTGTAAAGACCGCACCACCCAGTTTTACTAAATCAAAATAATTCCCATAAAACTCTTTCCTGTTTCTGATTCGGATATCCCTGTATATGCCCTTATTCTTAAGGATTCTAAAGCCAGTGGCATACATCCCCGCATCCGGATATTTTTTCCGGAGACCCAAGATCGTCTCCAAAAAATGCGGCAGCCACACGTCATCCGCATCCAGGAACGCAACGATATCCGCCCGGGCCAATGTTATTCCTTTATTCCTCGCTGAAGAGACACCTCCATTGTTTTGAGAAACGAGTTTGACCCTGTCGTCTTTGATATTTTTTACAATATCAGGACCCTTATCGGTTGATCCGTCGTTGATCACCCATATTTCAAAATCCTGATGACTTTGAGTCAACACACTGCGTACCGCCCGCTCAATATAGTTCTCTTTATTGTAAAGCGGGATAACGACCGAAAATAGCATTTACGACATGCGCTCCTTGTTATATTTCAAATCATAAAATAACAGATTGTATTGATTGATAATCTTATCTTCTTCAAATTCTTTATACAATTCACTTGATAGATATCGATCATCTAACGTATTTTTTTCCCAGGCGCTGTAAAGAAGGGCGATTCCTCTCGCCACATCATCCTCCGATGTCGCATCTGTGGCAACACCGCCGCCATGTCTTTGGAGATAATCAGCAATGGTCCCCTCTACGGGAGAGATTGCAAGAATCGGACGCCTCGTCGACACATAATCGACGAATTTAGATGGCATAAAAATACCCTCTTTCAATGGCGCCTCTATGATGACCAGGACCGTTTCTTCTGCCAGTAATTGTAATGTCGCCTCGTATGATAATGCCTTAAGTATACGAGCATATTGCTTAAGGTTCATTCTACAGACCGTATCTTTGACGTTTTCAACCCGCTCACCCAGGAACTTGATGACAGGGGGCTTTTTCGGTTTTACGGTATCTATGAATCTCCGGACTCCTCTTAAAAAAACATCAGGTGATCTTGGGGGCCGTAAGCTGCCTGCATGACATAATGTGAACTCTTGACTGCGAGATACCTTTTCCCGCAGCCGCTTCGATGAATTCTTACCGATCATTATATGTGGAATGACGGAGCTTTTATTCAGAAAATGCAGCCCAAGCATGGGCTTCATATAATTGCGCAATCGCTCACATGGGAATGTCTGCCAGGAGGCCATATCCGATATTGATTTATAGAATTTAATCAAACAGTTCCGTCTCAGACGCCCGATCGCCGGAAATCCCGGTGGCTGTATTTCAGGGCCGGAACCGTAAGGTGGTGGCGAAATATGCCAAGGAGTCGGATCATTCCAATTGGCGATCCAAGGAATTCCAAATTCCCTTGAAAGATTTAGTGCCGGTAAATGGGCATAATCCGGAAGCACCCTGGAGATGATGACATCGTATTTATTTTTCTGTGCCAAAGCACGGCCCATCTTCAAAGCAGGCGCACTCCACGGATCGCCGAAAAGAGGATGAAGATTCCAATGGTTCTTTTTGGAGCACAGACGAAAATAGATATCTTTAACAATATCTTTCGGTGATTCAACCCTGTGAATGACTTTGGATACCGGAATAAATTCTGAAGCATACTCATTAATCGGATACCAGTTATCAGGATTCTGCATAATGACATCAATTTGCCACCCTGATTTCAAACCGGCCATGACAAGGTTGGCATTTACAATAGACTCCGGATTGGCAGCCGGATATACAAAAGGTGCAAACATCAATATTTTTGGATTCTTCATGCTTCCAACAGATTCTTCAATCCATGAATCGGCTGATATGCGTCCTGCTGAATTTCCGGCATTCGATTCAATAGATATTTTTGTATGGCGGCCCCTTGGCCGATCTTTGATAAAACTCTCGCACACTTTCCAGTCACTCTTCCGGAAAGTAAAATTAAACGTGATGCAATTCTTAAAATGCTCTACATGAGCAGGAATTCTGCGAGGGCTAACCGAAAAATACTTTCCCCATATTTGCAATCATATACGGCCCATGCTTTTTTGCTCCTTCTCTGAGCGCGTCGTTGCAGTTACCAACTCATTCTCTCCTCAACCGTCGGCCTTACAGCACCGGCATCATCGGGCGTCTGCATTACGGATCGGGACTTTTTCTCTCCCGAATCATGCCGTCTCTTCTTTGTAGATTCTCATGAACGCAATTCCCGCAAGCATCATGCATGGTAGAAATGTAATACTGCGGATCAATAACGACACATCGGCAATGTTCAATAAAACCAGACCGGAAAGAATACACCATATCATGACTGACTTGATTGAAAAGAGGGTTCCCTTGGGAATAAGATTGCGAAAGTGATATAAAGGAAGGAGAACAATGGTATCCAAAATATACGCAACTGTCAGGGAAGCGGCCAAACCGAGCGCACCCAAATCCACCAGAAATACCGTGGATACAATCAGAATGGCGGCCCAGAAAGCATTGCCGAAAAACCCCCACCAAAGGAGACTGTTTGCCGCCAAGACTCTCGCAAGACCTTCGTTGAAGGTCATGACGGAGGTACAAAATACAACAAGGGATAAGGTCACTTTGAAATTGTGGGTATCATAAGCTTTGCCGAATATCGCTTGCGCTACTTCAGGAAAACATAACAATGGGATAGCGACAATCACTCCCAGAATCCACGATGAAAGAATATTCACAAGCCCTAAATTTTTGGATATATTCGGACCCGCGTTCGAAATCATCGCAAGCAAAGGCGTGGCCAGCATGCCGCTGATAAACATCAGGAGTTGCTGAAAGACAAGCGCGGCGGTCAATGACCCCAATTCATCATAACCGTTGTGTTTGTTTGCCAGCAAGGCCCGACACACCCAGTGGGCCGGGCCCACCATGACACCCGAAAGGACGGCGGGCAGGCTGAAACGCCATAGAATAGGTATTTCACGGCTGCAATGATTGAACGTAACCGGAACACTATAACGCCGGCTTTCCTTTCCCAGTGCCACATGGCAGAATAACCAATTGAAGCCGAGGTTGATCGCCATCGCCCAGACCGCGCCGGTGAGACCACCAAAATATGCACCACCTATGAGAATGGGAAAAGAGAGCAGGCCGACAAAAATGTTGACGTAAGCAATGGTCTTGAAGGCCTCGAAACCGGAAAGAGCACCGGTCTGGGCGCCGTTAAGCGCACTGATGAAGAGGATCAAGGCGCCGATGCGAAGGACACCAGCCAAATGCGGAGCATTGATGGCGTGGTCGGCCAACCAGGGGGCAAATATAAACAGCCCGAAAGCCATCAGGCCGCCCGTAAACATGGCAACCAGCCATGATAGACCAATAATCCGTCCCGCTCGTTCGGGATCGTTTTGGCGAAACTCGGCAACATGTTTGGTGGCGGTCAATCCCAGACCGAACCCTGCGAAGGCACCGAACAGGCCGACCGTGGACTGGATCATGCCGAGTTCACCATAGCCCGTCTTTCCCAGGATCCGGGCGACAGATACTGTGGCGATAAACATCAGGCCGCGTGAAATCACAGCCCCTGCCATAGACCAGAATACACCCCGAGCGAAGCGAAGACCTACCGGCGAGTTCTCGATCCTGCAGAACAGCGGTTTCAGGAAAGAAGGGCAACAGAGGGCTGTTATGTCCTTTACATTCACCGCCGTCCCTTTTCTGCACCCAAGAATTGTGCGCTGGCGGAAATAATCCGATCTGTTGCCTTGCCGTCTCCGTAGGGATTTACAGCGCAAACCATAGCTGCATAGGCCTTCTTGTCATTCAGGAGCGTCGTCGTGTTCTCAATAATCGCCGTTACGTCCGTCCCGACAAGTTTGACGGCACCCATCTCGACCGCTTCAGGGCGTTCCGTCGTATTGCGCATTACCAGTACCGGCTTACCAAGGCTGGGGGCCTCTTCCTGTATGCCCCCCGAGTCGGTCAGAATGAGTGTCGACCGATCCATCAAGGCCACAAAGGGAAGATAATCCAATGGTCCGATTAAATGAACATTCCGATAGCCAGCCAGAAGATTATAGACGGGTTTTTGGACATTTGGATTCAGATGAACCGGATAGACGAAAGAGACCTCAGGGAATCGCTCGGCAAGTTGTGATATGGCCTGACAGATGTTCTGAAAACCTTCTCCAAAGTTTTCACGGCGGTGGCCCGTAATCAAAACCAACGGGCTGTTTGAACCTGGCCGCATCAGTTTCTCTGCAAGTCCTGAAATATCTGACGGTGTATCCTTGATCTTTTCAAGAGCCATGAATAGAGCATCGATAACCGTGTTACCGGTAACAAATATTTTTTCAGAGCTAATGCCTTCTCTGAGCAAGTTCTCCCGTGAAACAGCCGTTGGTGCGAAATGCAAATCAGCGAGACGGGATGTAAGTACTCGGTTGGCCTCTTCAGGCCAGGGAGCAGTAAGATTGAAGGTTCGAAGACCGGCTTCAACGTGCGCGATGGGAATGTGATGATAAAAGGCAGACAGCGCAGCACAGAATACCGTGGTCGTGTCCCCTTGAACCATAACCATATCCGGTTTCTCTTTGATAAAATATCTGTCCAGAGATTCAATAGCCCGCGTGGTCAAGGCAGCCAATGTTTGGTCGGGCTGCATCAGGTTCAGGTCAACATCCGGAATTATCCCGAATACTTTAAGAACTTGGTCGAGCATTTCCCGATGTTGGGCTGTGACACATACCCTGCAGATAAATCGGGGATCAGCATTGAATGCCAAAATTACAGGGGTCAGCTTAATGGCTTCAGGCCTGGTACCGAATACAACTACAATTTTTTTCCTTGAGTTCATTATGCTTTTCAGCTCTGGACAGCATTGATTGCCATCCTGCTCCTCACGAAAACTTCCCGCACGATCCGGAACAATCCATTGAATCACTTCATCAATGGTTCCAATGAAAAGGACAGCAAACGATACTGTAAAATAGATCGTAACGTCTCGTACGTGATGACGGAGGGCCCAATAGAAAAGGAAACTCAACAGGCCTATTCAAGGAAGTGAATCGCCTCTTCTGGACATTTCCATAACGTCAGGGCACAGAAAATATAAAAGCCCGCTGCACCGGCGAGCCACACATAATTCTTTGCTGATACACCATGATCGGCGCTTTTAATCAGGCAGAAAACATCCCCGATGAAGCACGGGGCTATGACGACAAGAACAACATGACCAAAAGAACTTTTCCCATATTGATCGTATACAAACTCTTGAAAATAACGGGCGTATGGGATCGTGACAAATATGAACAGGGCGTAAAGGATTGCTGAGTTGTACGACAATCAGGCGTTAAAAGGGGACCGACTGCTTTTTTCAAAAGGCGTCCGACGGGCAACACACCTCCTCTAAATTCTAAAGCCTGTAATGTAACAGGTATGAATAATGATCCCTTTTTCGGTTGAAACGAAACAGCCGGTGTTTTTCAAATTATTACGAGTCCATTACAACGGAATCTAATTCTTTTAAGAATCTTTCTAATGTGTTATTTTTGTCAAGATAACGCACTGCATAATCCCTGGCTCTTTTCCCTATTTCTAATCTTGCATTACTGTCCCTGCTCACCTTTTCTATTTCCTTTGCGAGCAAGTCCGGATTTTCAGGTTCAACCAATATACCCCCCGCTTTCCCTATTACTTCAGCAAGTCCGGTACCCCGCCGTGCGGTTGCAATTACAGTCCCACCGCAAGCAAGAATCCCTGTCAGTTTTGAAGGCATAACCAGATCGGCAGCATTGGCCCGCTGCGGGAGAACATGGATATCGGCCATATTGAGCAACTCGTTCAGCTCATTCAAGGGCTGAAGCGGCAGAAAGTGAACAGTCGAAAGATCCCTGGCTGAGCGCAGCAAAGGGGCACGCGCCGCACCGTCACCACATAACACGAAGTGAATATCCTTTTTCCCTTGAAGGCACCGGGCAGCGTTGAGAAGGCACTCGATCCCCTGCTTGAATCCCATATTTCCTGAGTAGAGCACCACTGTGTCATGCAGCGGAATACCCAAGGTAACCTTCAGAAAATTACTCGTGTGTTTGAGCGGATGAATACGGCAGGTATCCACCCAATTGGGAAAAAATAGAATCCTTTCAGGCGACACTCCTTTTTCTTTTAGCCGACGACACATACGGCCTGAAATGGTTGAGACCACATCGAATAATTTAAAAAGCCGCCTTTCCAGCATATAAAGCAGGCGGGTCACAATCTGAACTCTCGGCAGAATTCTCAGATTGATAGCGGCATCCACTTCAAAATCCTGAAGATGAAGCCACGCCTTTGCACCACTAAGCCGAGCCGTGAGAAGCGAAAAGGGTGTTGAAGCGAGTGCCGGCGCAATGGCTATGACAACATGGGGCCGCCATGAGATCATAGTTAAAAGGATCGGACAACTCGACAGTCCAAAAGACGCCAGATGTATCAGGCGGGTAAATCCTGAAGGCTTTTTAGGCACCCACACTGGGCAGCGCCAAACCTCGACACCCTCCTGTTTCTCATGATAATAACGGCAAGCATGATATCCTTTCGCAATCTGCCACTGCGGATAATAAGGAAGGGCCGTTACCACCCTTACCTCGCACCCCCGAGCCGCCAACCATTCAGCCATTTCACCGGTATACTTGCCGATTCCGGTGAGTTCCGGCGCGTAGTTGATGCCGTGGATTAGGATTCTTAACCGCCTCATAAACACTCAAAGAGAAAATCACCCTGGAGGGCTTTCCCCTTTTTATCATATCCCAAGTTATTAATGCCTGTCAGCTTGAACCCCCGCTCGCGAAGCCAGTAAATCACCTCGTCAGCCAATGCCTGCCCGGTATAAAGTTCCACAAAAGAGCATTCAACGTACACCTGCGAAAAGCACCCCAGCAGATCCTCGCACCCCCGAAGCGCCTCCAGTTCGAACCCCTGCACGTCCAGCTTGAGCAGTGCCGGTGCAACGATATCTTCGGGGGCCACAAAGTCGGCAAGACGCCCTACCCGGATCGTTTCCGTCCGGATCTCGCCGGTACCTGGAAAGAGGGTCTCCTGTTGCTCCGAAATGGGTAGCAGCGATGAAGAATCATCCGAGGCCGACACATGAATGGTCGCCTCTCCCGCGGCCGGCCCGACTGCGGCCACGTGCAATACCACCTGCCGGTCCCCGCTGAAGAATTTGTTAAATCTGGCCGCCGGCCCGGCCAGCGGCTCGAAGGCGATAACCCGCGCACTGGGCGCCCAGCGCCGTACCGCCAGGGAAAACTGCCCCCGGTTGGCCCCGATATCCACCACTGTGGCCAGATCCGGCCGCAGCACATGTCGGTGTTCGGCTCCTACCAAGACCCGATAAAGCAACAGAGCCCGCAACAGATCTGCGGATCGCAGCGCTTGGGCCAATTTGTCAAAACGTACCAAAATAAGCGGTAAGCTCACGATTTACCTGTTCATCCGGTGCTTTTCATCCGGTGCTTTTCATCCGCCTTTTGCGCAATCAATCTTCGGTACACATCCGTCATTTGATCGATAATCCGCGGCCAGGCATAGCGCTTTTCTGCTGCCATGCGCCCCCGCCTTCCCATTCCCTCGGCAGTATCCTTGTCTGAAAGCACCCGGCATATCGCGTTTGTGATCTCCCACGGATCCAATCCGACCACTATCCCTGCTCCCTCTTCCTGAATCTCCCGCCAGATGTTCACCTGGTCTGAAACGACAACAGGACATCCGCAGGCCATGGCCTCGACCACCGTCATGCCGAAGTTTTCCGTGTAGGACGGTAACACGAACACATTGGCATCCACATACGCCTGTTTCACTTCTTCCGGGTCGAGATGATCAACAAAAACGACCTTGTCAGCGATACCCTCTTCCCGGCACCACCGCCGCACCTTTACGCCGTACCCTTCGTTGTCCGGCCCGACAATGGCAAGACGTGCATCCGGAAATTTTTCGACCACACGGGCAAAGCTCGATACGAGCAAGTCCAACCCCTTCTTGAAGTTGATACGTCCCAAAAAAAGCACCAGAGGTGTTTGCGAATCGAGCCTGACGCGTTGACGAAATTTCCCCGATTGCGGGAGTTCAGCATACTCCCGCCAATCAATTCCGTTGGCAATAATGACAGCTGGAGCTCGAAGCTTCAAGAAGGCCGATCGCTCCATTTCTTCCTTTGTTGTAAAGTGAATGGCTTAGGCATGGTTCAGGTTGGGCAGGGTGAAAAGACACTCGTAAAAACGCTTCAGCGGAAGCGCCCATTTCCCATGACTGCTCTGCCGATACAAAAACGGATCAAGGGAACCATGTGGTCTAATAATATATGGCACTTTGGCCTTTCGCGCGCACCATGCAGCATAGGCCACCGGGAACCGGTAGAGACTATGGATGTGAGCAAGATCATATCTTTGGATATTTTGTTTGAGCCATATTCTCATAAGGGGTGAGAATAGCATCAGATGAAAACTGACTGGAAAAATATGAGACTCGATTGCGTCTGAAAATAAGGACGAAAAATAGCTCTCAGGAAGTCGTCGCCTTGTTGGATTGCCTCGGTCGGTCGTACAAACTGCAACTCTGCAACCTGAAGTGGCAATGCCTCTTGACAAATCCAGGAGAACCTTTGTAGGACCTCCGGAGGTAGGAGCCAGCGTTGGAATTACGTGAAGTATGTTTAGCTCACTCAAGACCTGCTCCTTTTGGATCGCTCTCTTACAGGCATCGGTTTATCTCTCGACTACTATACACCTCTACGATTCTCATTGTTTCCAGTTTTGACGACCTCGTAAGAAGTCACGCGGCGATTCTGGCGATGCAGGGTTGATTTTCAATCGCCTGGGAAAAAACATCCCTGAGTCGGCGCCACCGACTCAGGAAAAGCTCTTTGACATCGAAAATAGCGGAACAGATGCCTGACAACCCTGATCCGGGGGCGACTTTGAGGGCATCCAGCGCCCTTTTCACCCTGGCCGCCCGAAAGAGGTTGACGCCAATGGCCTTTAAGCGGGCGCAGTAGCTCACAGCGGACAAACCTCGAACCCTGAGTCGTTTGACCCCTGTCTTTTTGTCCATTTCCGAGAAGGTCGATTCGATCCCGGAGCGCCATCGATACTTGTCCTTGAACTCCGGGGTATGCTCCCTGGCCCGGCGACCGGCAATCCTCAGGGTTTTGAGATCAAAACGAAGATAATGACGCTTCCTTCCCGGCTTGACAGGACATTGATCACGAAGAGGGCAGACGCTGCAATGCTCCGAATCAAAGGCAACGCTGCAGGTTCCTTTCTTTCCCTGCTTGAACTTTATCGAGGCATGCCCCCGGGGACAGGCGACGATCTTTCCCTTCTCGTTCTGCGAAAAGTCGGCCAGGCTAATGGTATCTTCCTTCGGCGTTCCCATCGTGGGGGCAATGACCTCGACCCTCATCTCTTTGGCCTTTTCACGGTTCTCGTCGCTGCCGTACAGGGAATCCGCCAAAACCTCCTCCGGAGCAAGCTCCCTGTCCCTGGTTGATTCCAGGGCGGGGATCAGGGCGTGGACATCGCTGATATGAGCCGGTTCAACCTCCACATGGGTAATCAGATTCAAGGTCGTGTCCTTGGTTGCCGCGTCGGCAGAATTACAATACGTCTCCATAGCCTGAATCTGGTATCCCTGACCCTTATGGGCGTCATAACCGGCGTCCGGATCGGAAGGATTCTGGAGAGAAGACGATAAGATCTTCTTCGGCTCTTTCAAGGCCATCTCCATTGACCCCGCATCATCCGACAGGGTACATTGATCCTTCAACACCCGCAGGAGGATGCCGAACGTGTTCAGGGAGGTTACCTGCTTATTCTCCCGGAAACGCTCCACCAGGGACAAGAGGTCCCGACTGACCGTCTCCAGGGTCTTGGCCGATTCCGAAGGCTTCACCAGGGAAAAACAACCCAGGGACTTCTGAGTCAGGTATCGGTCTAAAAGCTCTTTCTCAATGGTCTTAAAGATCGCCCGTCGCTGCCGCTTCAGGTTGACGAAAAAGTTATGGATGCCCTGAGAGAAGATACAGATTCTTCCCAATCGCCGCATGTTGGAATGAATGTGAACGGAATCGATCCGCTGCTTGGACGTATCCACCTCGAACACCTTGGCCAGGATCTCCGTGGTCACGTTGAAAAGGTCGCTATCCAGACCCTTTTCCGCAACCATGTGGCGGAGCGTCCAGAGGGTCTTGGCACACATATACTTGGCCTCGTCCGTCTCGCCGGGAATGTCCAGGGCATAGTGCCATTGAAGATTGAAGGAAAACTGGGACACCGTTTCCTCGTCCGTCAGATCATGCATCTGCTGGAGGATCAAGGCCCCCAGGGCAGCATAGAGTTCCTTGCTCGGCCTTCCAACCCCGCTGGTGTAACAGGAGGTGACCTTACGAACCGGCAATTCGGATAGGATATGCTTCCTGAAAAGGCCGGCCCAGGAGTCGTCCAAAAGTTTGCGCCTTTTAGGTCCGATATAGTCCCAAGGATCGAGCAGGTAGGGCGTTTTGTGATCGCGGACACGAATCATGGCATCAGCACCTATGTCATTAATATTTAACATGATTCATACCATATCCGCAAATGCGATGTCAAGGAAAATATGTACATATATTGAATTATTTTAACCTGTTACACTGATTTTGACTTTTTACGAGGTCGTCAGTTTTCATAACCCAAATTTTTGCATCCACCAGAAAACGGAACCAAAATACCTGCAAGACATGATAAACAAATCCTGGAGGACCATCCAGAAAACCAAGCTTGAAAAAATAACTATATATGAAAAAAAGGAATGGTCTTATAAGTATTGGCAATTTGTAATAAACATGCATTTTGTACCAACGTTTTCGCATCCTTTCATCGCCTTTTAATGATGGCGAAAGCTGCCTTTCCCCCTTGCTAACGCTATGGGCCTCTCTCGACAGAATCTCTCTGGCCTCTGCAGTTGACCACTTGTTGTGGGCTTCGGTCCATTGATGAAGATCAGCATTCTGGAGGTCATGCACGAAGCCAGATAATTTCAAAGTAGGTCCGTCCATTACAAAATGTTGATCATAAAGCCTATCTTCACACCAGCCAAACCCCGCTCTAAATAACCGCAAATGCCAGTTGGGGTTCATGTGTCCATACCGGATTGGATGGCCGTAAAAATAGGTTATTCTTCTAACCAGATAGCCATTAACGTTTGGTGATTGAAGGGCAGATACGATTGATTCTTTTAACTCATCATCGACGATCTCATCGGCATCCAAATGCAGCACCCATGAGTCTTCTGAAAGATTTGCATAGTCCTGAGCCCAGTTACGCTGTGCTGCATAATTATCAAAGGCGTGTTGAACAACATCACACCCTTCAGACTCAGCAATCTCTGTGGTTCGATCACTACTGAAGGAATCGACTACAACAATCCTGCCATCAAACCATTGAACGGAGTCCAATACCTTCTTCAATGATATTTCAGAATTGTATGTCAGAATTATAACCGTCAGGTTCGTAAAAGCTTTCATTCCAATGAAGCCCCCATATTAATGGTATGATCTAATCCTTACGCAAACGAGCGACCAGAATCATGCTTTTCCAAAATCCGAAAAATCGTCCGACGCCCTTGAAATCCACAACCTCAAATCCGTTCTCCTCCAGCAGCGCGGACAACGTTCTACGTGACCAGAATTTGATATGCCCACCTTCCCATAACGCCGTATGATGCCTATCCCACTTTCCTGTTATGGCAATCAGCAGATTCTTAAAATATCCATGATACGGTGTGGTAACAATCAAATACCCCTCCTCTGATTTCACTATAGCCCGGGCAAACCGTGCAAGTGCAGAAGGAAGAAAAAGGTGCTCGACAACCTCTGTTGCAACCACCACATCGAAATCCTTTTCAATCAGCTTCTCCGGTGGGTCATAAACCCCAACCTCCTTAAATTTTGCCCCCGATTTCCCGTTAGCGGCTATTGCCAATCCGCCGCAATCGACATCGCACCCCGTTACATCAAACCCGCAGGCCTGTAACCAATGAGACAACACGCCGTTTCCACAGCCTAAATCCAGTACCTTTCTGGCATTGATTTTTACCAGGATATCCCGAATAGGCTCTGCCAAATAAGCGTGAGTCGGCCTCGGTGTTTCATCCTTCCACCCATAATCTGCAATTTTTTTTGGCGCGTTCTTGTTCATGCAGCCCTTGCCCCGTCAAAAGACGGATCAAAATATGGTTTTTAAGTTCATGGTACACTCCTGTGAAACCAGCTTCTTGTGAAAAACAGAACATTCAACCAGGACAATTGACGATCCATGCCGATCGTGGATCCAGCATGAAATCCAAATCGGTAGCCTTTTTGATGGCGGACATGGGAATCACCAAGAGCCATTCACGACCCTATGTGAGTAATGACAACCCCTATTCTGAATCCCAGTTTAAAACCCTCAAATATCGGCTCGAGTTTCCGGAACGGTTCGGCGCCATCGTGGATACCCGATTATTCTGTCAGCCTTTCTTCCGTTGGTACAACAGCGAGCATCACCACTCCGGCATCGGATTTCTGACTCCGGAGGATGTCCATTACGGGCGGGCTGATCAAATTACTAACCGTCTCATATTTAACCGGACATATTCT
>ENA-ORXD01001614-ORXD01001614.1-sediment-metagenome-genome-assembly--contig:-NODE-1614-length-17655-cov-3.458243_pt1 | contig 17655 bp, 8 predicted proteins | sample MGYA00237862_ERZ511471 | MGnify/ENA metagenome assembly ERZ511471
GTTGGCCTCGCTTCCGACATAGCGCGGGCCCAGAGCGCAGAGGTGTTCCACATGCTTCAACGCCCGACGTCCAGAGAAGGTGCGCGGCCGGCAGCCTGCCAGCAACAGGGCCAACGCCAGCATTGCACACATGGCGCCACGCATGCTGCTGCGGCGCGGCCTCAAGAGGGCTCGCTCCTGGGCCAGCCGTGCGCGGCCATGAATGTCTCCAGATCGTCGAGCGCACGTTGCGCATAGGCGGCGTTGCGATCTCGCTTGCGCCCCGACCAGCCCTGCAGCTCGGGCAGCAGGCCCATGTTGGGCTTCATCGGTTGAAAGGCCGCCGGCTGGGGCGTCGAGATGTAGCGCAGCAGCGCCCCCAGCATGGTCGTGGGTGGCAACGTGAGTGGCGCCTGGCCCGCTGCCAGGCGCGCAGCGTTGAGGCCAGCCACCAGGCCGCTGGCCGTCGAGGCCACATAGCCCTCGGCGCCGGTGATCTGCCCCGCAAAGAACAGGTCGTCTCGGCCATGCCACTGCAATGTGGGCCGCAAGAGCCGGGGCGCATCCAGGTAGGTGTTGCGGTGCATCTGCCCATACCTCTCGAAATCGGCATTGGCTAATCCTGGTATCATGCGGAAAACCCTGCGCTGCTCGGAAAACTTGAGGTTGGTTTGGAAGCCAACCAGGTTGTAGAGCGAACCGGCCAGGTTATCCTGCCGGAGCTGGACAACCGCATAAGGCCGTTGCCCTGTATGGGGGTTCCGTAAACCAACAGGGCGCATTGGGCCAAACGCAAGGGATTTTTGCCCCCTGCGTGCAATCACCTCGACCGGTAAACAGCCTTCAAAGAAGCGCGCAGAACCTGCCGTTACTCCTTTTTCCAGGGTATGTTCAAACTCTTTCAGATCAATCCTTTCAGCTGAAATCAGCGCATCCACAAATTGATCATACGCATCTTTGTTAAAGGGCGCGTTGATGTAATCACCTTCTTCCATTTCTCCGCGTTCGTAGCGTGAAGCACGAAAGGCAATTCCCATGTCAATGGAATCCCGCAGAACTATGGGGGCGATCGCGTCAAAAAAGAAAAGACTTTCCATGCCGGTGAGGTGTTGGACGGCGTTGGCAAGATTGTTTGAGGTCAGTGGGCCGGTGGCGATGATCGTGGGTGATTCGGGAATGTGCTGTACTTCCTGGCGGATCAGGCGGATGTTTGGGTGTTGCGAGATTTTCTGTGTGACGCGCTGGGAGAAATCTTCCCTGCCAACCGCCAGTGCCCCTCCTGCGGGGAGAGCGCTGGCGTCCGCGCACGCCATCAGGAGCGAACCCAGCCGGCGCAGTTCTTCTTTGAGCAAACCGGATGCGCGGTCGATCAGATTGGATCCCAGAGAGTTGGAGCAAACTAACTCTGCGAGTTGATCGGTCTGATGCGCTCCAGTTTGCAGGTTGGGGCGCATTTCAAACAGTTTTACTTGAATGTTGCGCTGTGCTGCCTGCCAGGCAGCTTCGCACCCCGCTAATCCGCCACCGATGACGATTAATTCATTCATATTGTACAGCACCTGTTAAGGTTTTCATCTTACAAATTTTACCACCAGAGAGACAGAAATTGGTCTGGCACGAAACTTGCACTTATCCTTCAAACTGGATATACTAGACAAAGATTGGGCGGGTAAAAATATGTTTCAAGTACACACTCAAGCACTTCGACCTTTGACGACAGCTCATCTTGCGCAAACGATGACGCTTTTAAGCCTTACCGTGGATGAATTAAGGCAAGAAATTGATTCGGAACTGGCATCCAATCCGGCATTGGAGTTGGTGGAAGAAAGGCGCTGCCCAACCTGCCGCCGGCTTCTTCCGGAGCATGGAGTGTGCCCGGTATGCAGTTGCCCGGCTTCAGGAGAATCAGATGAGCCTGTTGTGTTTGTATCGCAGCGCGATGATTTCTATTACAGCAAATCGGATCCGGATAGCCAGGGAGAGGAAGATGATTTCTCAACAACGGCTGAAGACCTGCCAACCTATGTCATGCGGCAGGTCGCGCCTGAGCTGGATTCAGAAGATAGGCATCTGGCAGCTTTTTTGCTGACGCATCTGGATGATGATGGGCTGTTAACCACCACAGTTCTGGAAGTGGCCAGGTATCATCATGTGCTGCCTTCAAGAGTAGAACATGTATTAAATGTGATCAAACGGGCTGAACCAGTGGGTGTTGGGTCGCGCACAACTCAGGAGGCTTTGCTTGCCCAACTGGATGTGATCGCAGAAACTTCTGCGGTGCCTGAGCTGGCACGGCTGCTCATTGAAAAAGAAATGGATCGGTTAAAGAAACTCCAGTATGCAGAATTAGCCCGCCGGTTTGATACTTCGCAGCGTAAAATTCAGGAAGTGGTGCACTTTATCAGTGAAAACCTGAACCCATATCCAGCCCGCTCGCATTGGGGCAGTGTTCGCGAACCCACTCAGACTGGTGTGAATGTGTACCAGCATCCGGATATCCTGATCAATTACATCAACGGAGACCCTAAGAAACCGTTTGTGGTTGAGATAATTATGCCAATTGGTGGTATTCTGCGGGTGAGCCCCATGTTCCGCAACGCGCTCCGCGATGCAGGGGAAGAAAAGCGCGAGGCGTGGAAAAGCGACCTGGAACGAGCATCTTTGCTGGTAAAATGCTTGCAGCAGCGCAACAACACCATGCAGCGGTTGATGCAGCAGGTTGTTACAATTCAAAAGGACGCGATTTTGCATGGAGAACGGCATTTGAGGTCGGTGACTCGGGTGGAGATTTCTAAAATTCTCGACGTGCATGAATCGACGATTTCCCGTGCTGTGGCTGGGAAAACAGTACAATTACCCAACAAGCGAATTGTGCCACTTTCCATGTTTTTTGACCGGAGTTTGAGTATTCGCACTGTATTGTGTGATTTAATTGCAAAAGAGAATAAACCATTGAGTGACGCGGAACTGGCAAAATTGCTGGAAAAGGAAGGTTACAAGGTTGCTCGTAGAACGGTAGCAAAGTATCGAGCCATGGAGGGCGTCCTGCCAGCCCATTTGAGGCATACATCCGTAAAGGTCTAATGGCACAAACTATCACAAACTTATCCCGAAATATCATCTGGCAGGGCAAAGAACCCTGCATGACAGACCTGGGTACGCTATTAAATATGATGCCAGAGGCCGCTTTGCTCCTGGACAGAGAGCGGGAGCGGATAATATTTCCTAACAGTTCACTTCTCACCCTGACCGCTTTTACCAGATTGGAATTGGGAGGGAGTGAACTGAAAGATTTAATTCCCGATATTTCTTTGGACAAAATTGCGCCGGGCGAAGAGAGAGAAGCCCTGCTCACGCGCCACAACCGCGAGCCACTGCCAGTTAAAGTTGAGATCAACCGGTTGGATGTTGAAGCGGCGTGGCTGATCATAAAAATCCAACCGCTTTTTTCGGAGGAAGTCAGGCTGTTTCAGGGTGACGCCATATTTCTCCGTGAATTGTTGAGTTTATCTCAACTGGTAGAGGCTGAAACACGAGATCAATTGTTATCTGAAGCGCTGGAAATTGCTAAAAAAGTGCTGAAAACGGATCTGGTCTGTTTGTATCAGGCTGAGAGCGATTTCCCCAGACTATCAAGAGTGGTTTCTGGCGAAAGCGGAATCTTCTTTCCGGAGGTCATTCCTTCAACGGATTTGATTCGATTATCGAAAACAGCAATCTGGAGCCCGGGAAAACGGGTTACAACAGAAATTCATCGCACGGGTCGTATCCAAAACCTGGCGCATGTCGCCTCAACGCCGCTGGGACACAAAACGGCGGCTTTTGGTTTGTTGATTGCCGGGTATACTGAAAAGCAACCCAAAGAACACCTGCTTTTGTTGATGGAGTTTGTGGGAAATTACATCAGCAGCAACCTGCAGCATTTAATGCTGGTGAATAACTTAAAGAAGGAGCAAAAAGAACAAATCCGGCTGCTGGCGATCCGCAATAGTTTGGGCGAGAGCGTGCAGGAAGGGGTGCTTGTTCTTTCGTTGGATCTGCGTATCGCTGAGATAAATCCTTCCGCGGAACTGATGCTGGGGTATGCCGATAGTGAAGTGCATGGTCAGAATGTTCAAAATGTGCTGATTGCCACCGAGAGCCTGATGCCTGCGCTTGAATCTGCCATAAAAGGAATCCCAACACATGATATGGGAAGTATTTCACTGATCCGCCGCAATGGACAGCTTTTTCCTGCCAAGGTGAAAATCATTCCGGTTATGTCAGGCAGGAGGATTCTGGCAATCCAAATTTTTGTGTCGGATATGAGTGAGCACGAACAAATTCGGGTGCGGACTCAGCAACTGGAACATAGAGCGGTTTTGGGTGAATTTACGGCAGTGTTTGCACATGAGGTTCGGAACCCAATCAACAATATTTCTACCGGTTTGCAACTTCTAGAAACGCGATTGAATTCGGATGATAAAAATCTTGACCTGATCCAACGGATGCAGAGCGATTGCACAAGGTTGAACAGTCTGATGGAGTCTGTGTTATCTTATTCGAGGCCGATGAATATCACACTGCAACCTGTGGATTTGAGCTTTCTGTTACAGCGGATTCTGGACCGCTGGCGGCCCAGAATGGCCCGCGTAAAGGTATCGCCCTATTTCCAGGCGGATGAAAACCTTCCCATGGTAAAGGGAGATCAGCGCGCACTGGAGCAGGTGTTTACCAACCTGATCAGCAACGCGGTTGAGATCATGAACAAAAATGGGGGAACCCTGGCTATCCGGATGCGCCGAAGTGAAGAGATCACCAACCCTCCCCAAATTGAAGTAACCGTTTCGGATAATGGCCCTGGAATTCCTGATGAAATCAAGGACCATATTTTTGAACCTTTTGTATCCAAAAACCCACGAGGCACAGGGTTAGGCCTGGCGATTACCAAACAAATCGTAACCGCGCATCGCGGCAGCATCCACGCCAGCACATTCCCTGGTGGCACTGTTTTTCATGTATTTTTACCAATCATGGATGGAGAGAAGAGTAAATGAGCATCACGGTATTAATTGTCGACGACGAAGAAAATGCACGGAACAATATTGGAGAATTTCTCACCGGAAAGGGTTACGAGGTCATTGGCGCGGGCACGCTGGCCGAAGCGCGGAATTTTTTGCAGCGTGGGGATGGGGATGTGGTCTTACTGGATGTGCAGCTTCCTGATGGATACGGACCGAACTTGCTTTATGATACAGCCCATATTCCACTTCGCCCTCCGATCATTTTAATCACAGCTTTTGGGGATATTGAGATGGCTGTTGACGCGATGAAGAACGGTGCTCATGACTTTTTATCCAAACCGATTGAGTTTTCCCAGCTGGAAAAATCCATTCAGCGAGCCTGTGAAATGGTTTCGATGCGGCGCGAGCTGGCGCATCTGCGCGAGGCGGAGCAGCGGAAAACTCAGTTCATTGTCGGAAAAAGTAAGGAAATGCAGGTTGTGGTGAACCAGGCGCATCGTGCAGCAGAAGCTTCGGTATCCATTCTGATTACGGGTGAAACTGGGACTGGCAAAGAGGTCCTGGCACATTTTATCCAGCAGAATGGACCACGCGCGAACAAACCTTTTATCGCGGTTAACTGCGCTGCGATTCAGAGCACAGTCCTCGAATCAGAATTGTTTGGTTATGAAGCGGGGGCTTTCACGGATGCGCAGCGTAAAAAACCCGGGCTGATGGAAGTCGCTGATGAAGGTGTGCTGTTCCTGGATGAAATCTCTTCGATGCCTATGGATGTTCAGGCGAAACTTTTGCGGGCCATTGAGCAGAAGGCTTTCTGGCGGGTTGGGGGAACCAAGCTGATCAAGGTGGATGTGCAGACCCTGGCTGCATCAAACCGTGATTTGCCCAAGATGATTGCCGAAGGGCAGTTCCGAGAAGACCTTTACTACCGGCTGAAGGTGGTTGATCTTCATCTGCCCGCGCTGCGCGAGCGCAAAGCGGATATTCCGGAATTGGTAGGTTTTCTGATCCGGAAGATCAACGCCAGACTGGGTATGAATGTGACCAATATTACGCCGCGGGCCATGCAGGCTCTGATGAACTATAACTGGCCCGGAAATATCCGCGAGCTGAGCAACGCCATAGAGCGGGCTCTGTTATTCTGCGATGATGACACGATCGATTTATCCCATCTGCCCATGGATATCGCGCAATAACCCCCTTCTGGCATAATACTTGCATCATTGCCTTCTGAATACATTTATTCGGGAGGCAATTTTCATGATAGCAAACGATTTTGTTCTGACTATGGCGGTAGGGGTATTCGCGCTAGGGTTTGCGTCTGCGTCTGGAGGCGTTTTCATCCTGATCACAAAGGTGATCCGCGATGATTTAAGAGTTATCGCAAAGCAAACATCAGAAATGGCGCAAAAGGGACTGGCGGATGATCTGGCAGGTTTGGTGGGAAACGCTTCCGCGTTGGTTAACGCGCTGAACGACTTGATCAAGACTACTGCCGGAATAGCTGTCTCTTTAATTGTCCTCGGCCTCATTTTGATCGTTGCTGCATATGTGATGGCGACACAATTCGCCTGAGCCATATCTGGTTTTGGAATACATTATTCTTCGGTAATCGTAAAAAGTACAGGGCAGGGGAAATATGCAGCTAAAACAATTTTTATTAAAGATACGGCAGTTTTTCAATCCTTCTGAGGCCCAACAAATTCTGGCGGCTCTTCGGCAAGATCCATTAATCTGGGAACAGTTTTCAGACGAGCAATTCCGCGAATCTTTTGTGGCGTTTGCGCAAGACGATGCCCAAGTATGGCGCTCGGTGAACGCGGCATTTTTCTCGCTGAATTCAACACCGGAGTTCCTGACGCTGGCCAGAGATCCAAAAGCGGATTTGTCAGAATCGCTGAAACAAATGGTTCCTCAGGAAGTTGAGGAAGTCCGCCAGAGCGCGCAGCCATCCATCACATTGCGATCCGCGGTGTTAACCGCGCTTGGGTTGCGCGAGCTTTTCCGGATCGCGGGAAATTGGGATGCGGTTATTTTGCATATTTCTTCTTCCGCGGGTTATGCGCTGGCAGACAAATGGAAAACTGTTTTCTCCTGTCTTTCTGGGTCTGTCAATGACTGGCTTGCGGTTCAGGAAGCGCTGATTCGGAAAACCCCTGTTCCTTTCTACGTCAGAACGATCTCCCATGTAATCATGACCTTCCCTGCCGCGCAAAGTGAGCAGGTGAAGCGATTTGTAGATTTCCTTACCCCGTTGTCCTTTGAGGTTCAGGCAGCTTGCACGCGTGAGGCGCTTGAATGCGGAGAGCCGCTGCTGGCCAGTCACATCGCGCGACAACTTGTTGAGCCAGTTGAACCGGAGTCTTACTTCTCCCAAACCCTGGAAGAGAAGACGCCAGATGAAGTATTCAGCACCGCGAATGACACCCGGCATTTATCCTATTTGTATCAAATTGCCGGTAATGAGGAGGTCTCCCACCAGCTTCTGGAGAAATCCGAGCAGTTCCTTCACTACTGGCAGGTTGGGCAGGAGATTTGCCGGATTGAGCGATCACTTCCCGATCTGACAGAGGAGGACGCAAACGCTTTGTTATCCCGAAGCTTCCCGGAAATCCCAGAAAATGAACTGCTGCTGGAAGAGTTGATCCTTGTATCGGAGAACTATCCCGCAGGAAAAGCGTGGGCGGATCAGGCTCCGGAAGATAGCTGCAGCGCGTGGGTGCAGTTCAGTAAAGCCAGACGATTTATCGAAGCTGAGGATACCGAGCGCGCGGTGGAAACCGCGCGGCGTGCCTTATGCCTGCTCCTTGACCAATTATCAAACGGTAAAAATCCTCTCGAGCGCTGTTTCATCAAGCAGTGGGATCCAATGCAAAAGATAGTTTTCCTGCAAGCGTTGGCTCTGGAAGATGAAACTCTTAAACTGGCGGACGCACTCCTGACCGCCCGCCCGAATAATTTGCGTTTGATCGAAAAACTGGGGGAGCTGGCAGGGGATCGGAAAGATGCCGAACGGGCGCTTGAACTGGCCCAGGTGGAAACCCTGCTTTCACCGGATGATATTGGGCGGCATCGCAAACTGGCGAGATTGTTTGAACAGAACGAGGACTGGGAGAATGCCTATTTTGAATGGAGTGACATTCTTAGGCTTTCGGAAACCCCGCTTGAATCAGACCGGGTCGCTTACGCGCAATCCGCTCTCGCGATTGAAAAACATGATGAAGTGATTGAAATCTGTGACCAGGTGTTGAACGCCAACCAGAATAATGGTTTTGCCAATTTGCTGATGGGGAAAGCGATGATGGAGAAGGGGAAGTCTGCCCCTGCGATCCCGTATCTCAGCAATGCGATTGTACTTGTACCCGAAGATCCATCGGGATGGATGCTGCTGGCGAAAGCATACCAGATGGAAGAACAACCCAAACGGGCTCAGGAAACACTTCAAACCGCGATCCTCACAGCGCCGGACTCGGCGGATATCAATTACGCGCTGGGAGAATCTTATCGTCAAACCGGTTCGTTGTCGGAAGCGCTGCCCTATCTAAAAAAGGCTGCCACTCTTAACCCGGGTTCGCTCTCGGTGTCTCTGGATCTGGCGGATACCCTGAAATCGCTGGGATATTTGAAGGAAGCGGAAGTGTTCATTCGTGAAGCACGGAAGAAATGGCCGCGGAACACCGAGCTGGCTTACCTGGAGGCTGAAACCTTGCTGGCTTCGGGCCGGGATGAATCGGCATTGCCTGCGCTGGAAGTATCTGTTTCCCAGGAAAACCCGCCAGCGGCGCGCCTGATGGTATATGTGAAAACCCTCTTACAGCATAAGAACCCATTGCTGACTTATTATCCTACCCTTGAACGGGCGCGCCTGGCGAAAGCGCGATCGGCGCTGGAAGTGCTCGTAAAGCAAAACCCCGCAGAACTCCAGGGCCAAATTTATCTGGCTGAGGTTGCTGGGGCGTATGGCGATCTGGCCGCGGCATATAAACTACTCAAACGCATTCTGGAAATCCCGGAGGCCAACCATGCGCGGTGGAAGTGGCGGGTACAGGGCGATCTGGGCGTTGTCGCTTTCAAGCTGGAAGAAACTGAAACCGCGCTGGCCGCTTTGGAACAGGCCGCTCAGCAAAAACCAGAAATGATTGATTTGCAGCGGTTTTTATGCGACGCTTATGCCAGGGCTGACCTGACGACAGAAGCACTGCAAACCGCAAGGATTGTGCTGAAAATGGCCCCGGATGATATTCAAAACCTGACCTGGTTTGCTGCCACATCCACCCGCCTGGGCAAGAAGGATGAAGCGGTGAACGCGCTGCGATGCGCGACCCAGCTGGCCGCCGACCAGCCAGAATATTTCATCCAGTTAGCCCGTTTGGAGTGGCAGGTTGGTGATTTTGGGGCTACCCGGCAGACTCTGCAGATGTTGGTGGCGTTGGATTGTGTGAATGCTGACCATCTGCAGCAGGCGGCAATCTTATTCCACAAACTGGGCGATTCCAGGTCGTCTTTGAACTGTCTGGAACAGGCCATTCAGCTGGATTCTCAGGATGAGACGCGCCTCTATATTCAAGCCGCTTATCTCAATCAGAAAATGGGCCGCTTTGAGGAGGCCCTGAAAGCCATCCAAAAAGCGCTGGAGTCCGCGCCCAGGCAGCAATTCATCTATGTGTTCCAATCAGACTTGCTGGCTGCTTTGCACCGTTATGACGCGGCTGTGGCCTGTCTGGAACACGCCTTGAAGCTGAGAGAAGAGTTGGGCTCCGAAGCGGGACCGGCAGAAGATAACAGCCAGATCAACAACGATGAAATCCTTCCCGCTGTGTGGATCAGCGAACTGGAGAAACTCTCCTCCATACATATCCGCTTCGCGGGCTTGCTGCGGGAACAGAATGATCTCACGCAGGCTTTGGACCACAGTGTGAAAGCGCTGGTGATCTGCCCGGAGAGCCTGGAGCTGCGCTATTTTGCCGCTGATGTGGCCAGCGCGATGCTGCGGATGGAAGAAGCGGCGGAATTGGCTGCCATTCCTGAAGAGCACACTTATTTTGAAGGGGATGAACAAAAGATCAACATTGCAGAAGACCTTGAGGCCTGGGTAGCGCTGGTTTGTCTGCGCGCTGAAATTGCTTTCAATAATGGGGAAGAGGTTCTGGCCGGCAGACTGATCCAGAAAGCCATTGTTGCAGCACCGGAAAACCCGCGGGTGATTGCCGCTCAATGCAGGTTGTTGGCCCGCTGGGGTGATTATGAAATGGCCAATGAGTACTTTGTCCGGGCGGTGACCAATTACCAGCACGAAACCGGGAGCCTCAACCTTGAGCCCGCTTCCAGGAAACCCGTGTATTACAACCCTTTGAAGGGGTGCTATGACCGCTGGCAGTTGTGGCTGTCGGAAGCCGCGCTGGAGTTGAACCGGTGGCAGAAGGCCATGCAATTCATGGAGCTTTATATCCGTGAAATGCCTTACGAGCCACGCGCCTCCCTATTGCTGGCGAGAATATACATCATTCAGGCAGAGCAAAAACGGCTTTGTGATGAGTTGAATTGTGTCAACCACGCGCCTCAGGACAGCGTGCTGGATGAAACACAATACGAAAAAGCAAAAAATCTCTTGGCCGAAGCCGCCCAGCTTGGCGAATCATCCGAGGTGGCGCGGTGGCAGCTGCGGCATGAAGTTGTGTTCCACCTGACGCTTGAAAATGTCCGGCAGATGATGGAAGCAAATCAGCGGCCAGAGGATTTGATCCAGATCGTTGCCGCACTGCGGTGGATTGGTAACAACGCTGGCGCGATCCAGATCGCCCGGCGCGCTTCGGAAAGTCCTGATTTGATGCTGCAAGCAGCCATGTGCTATATGAAAGAAGAAGCCGATGAAGCGCTGGAAATTGCCCAAAAAGCGGTCGCTTCGCGGCCCCACAACCCGATGGGTCACGCGGTCCTGGCAATGATTGCCGGGAACCGGCAGATGTGGGTGCTGGCGCTGCAATCCATTGAAACCGCCCTCAGTTTCTGGCCGGACGAACCAGCCTGGCACGCGCTGGCAGCGGGTTATGTAACCCATCTCGATGACATCAACAATCTGCTTTCGCATTGGGAGCAGGCTTATGAACTGGCGCCGGGACAATTTGAATACGCGCTGGCATTAGGAAAAGTTTATCTGGAATTGAAGAATTATTCTCAGGCCGTTGAGGTGTTGAGCAAAGCCGTACAACTCAATTCTAAGAGCGCCGATGCCTGGTACCAGCTGGCATGCGCTTACCAGCAAGTTGGCAACCTGATGAAAGGAATGGATTGCGCGGACCGGGCGAGCAGCCTGGATGGAGGGGTGGTTGAGCCCCTGTTGCTGTCCGGTGAGATCGCGTTGCAGCTTGGCCGCTTGAACCACGCGTTGGGGTATGCCAAAAATGCTTTGCGCCGGGATAGCAATGACCAGCACGCCATCCAGTTTCTGGTCGCGGTCTTGAAAGAGCAAGGGGAACTGAAGAAAGCCTTGCGGGTGATTGAGAAATCTTTGCCTTCCATCGAAGAACCTTCCATGGCATTACTGCTTGATCGGGCCAGACTGGTGCTGGAACTGGAAGGCGCGGACGCGGCCTTGCCTTTGCTGAATGAACTGCCGCAGGTTGAAAAAGATCATCCTGAAGTTCTGCGCCTGCTGGCAAAGACTCAATTCGCGCTGGGCGACCTGGAGCTGTCTGAGCGTAACGCACTCCAGTCAATGCAGAAAGAGCCGGATGAACCCGAGATGAACCTGCTCTTAGGGCGGATCCAGTTGCAGGAGGGACATCTGGATCGGGCTATCCACTATCTGAGTGAATCGATCCGTATCGCGCCACTGAAGATTGAAGCGTACCTGGAACTGGCGAAAACTTATCAAAAGCGGCGGGAAGAAGCCAAAGCGCTGCAGATTTACCAGAAAGCGATCAAGTTGTCTGAAAATGATCACCGTCCATACTACGAAGCGGGGCTTATTCTGCGCGAGCGCAAGAATTATGTTGAAGCAGAAGCCATGCTCCGCCACGCGTCTGAAATGGCGCCAGAAGATATCAACATCCGGCGGCAGCTGGGCGCCATTGTCGCGCTAAACCTTGTCCACAATGCTCAGGAGGTAAGACCCATATTATGATCCTGTCAAAGACGACTTTAAATAATCGCAGGAAACCGATTAACCGTGAAGAGTTTTTTACCATCCTCAACGCCGCCCTGCAGGCACAATCCTTCAGTTTCGCGCGGCAGGCCGCGCTGTACTGGTTGAAAACCTATACCGGTGATCTGGAAGTAAAGCTTACCCTGGCGCAGGTCTTGTTTGGCGAAGGGAAACACCACCAGGCCATTGAGGAAGCAGAGCATCTTTGCCAGATTGACCCCGCTTTTGCGGGAGGCTGGCAGACCCTGGCGTGGATGACCCGGCAGATGGATTATGAACGGTATATCACCGCGCTGGCGAACCTTAAGGCGCTGGGCCAGGAATTTCACACCGGCATGAGCCTGCCTCCCTGGGGCGAAGATCTGTGGGAAGTTGAGCAGGCCATTTCAGATGAGAAATTTGAAGAGGCAGAGAAAACCCTGTACCGCATCCTCAGTCAAAACCCGGATTTCCCGCTGCCGGCGGTTGTGCATCTAAAGCTGAATCTCATCACCCAGGACGCGGTAACCGTGAAGAACCTGGCCGAGATTTACCACGAGCGGTGGCCGGAATGTTTGCAGTTCCTGCTGGGGCTGGCGGAAGCAAGGATTGAGATGGGGGATGAAACCGGCGCGGTCAGCCTGCTGCACGAGTGCGTGGCGCAGGATGTCACCGGGCAGGTGCCGCGGCGGTTGTGGGGGGATGATTTCCGCTATCGCCCTCTGTGGCCGGAGACATTCGCGATCCTCTTTGACCTGCCTGTGCCGGCAGATGTGGCCTCTGTTTTGGGGTGGAACACGCTGCCGCAGGGAAAGATCGTGACCGTTGAAGCGCCGGCGGTGGAAGCAGAAGAAACCGCGCAAGCGCCAGAAGGAAACGAGCCTGAGGCCGTTGAGGAAACCGGCAACGAACAATTCACCGAATCCGCGGAACCGGGCGATGATGGCGGCGGCTTGCTGGAGGCGTTGTTCGCGGCTGCCCGGATGGACGCGCCCGTAGATGAGGAGCAAAATCCTGAGACCAGTGACACGGCGGAGCCTGAACCCGACGCCGCGGAACCCACTGAAGGGGAGGAAAAACCTGAAACGGCAGAGAAAGTGATCACGCCGGAAGAACGGAAGCAGACCCGGGTTTCCGTGGAAAAAGCGTTTGAGAAGCTGGCCAAGAAGCTCAAACAACCTTCGCTTGCTCAGGCGGATAACCGCTTCCCGATGTATGTCATCTTTTCGTCTCAGGTTGGGCTGGAGCGGAAATATGGGCGCCAGACCCGATCGATCATCAACAAAGAGATGAACCTGCTCGCGGAGGAAGTCCGCAAGCGGCCGGAATGGGGCGCGGTGGTGTTCTGCCCGGATGATGTCGAATTCACCAATGGGTTGAGCGTTTCCGCTATGGATGTGGTTGACCCCTGGAAGCTGAAGCTTTCTCTGGTGGACCTGGACCAATCCCTGGCGAAGAAGGGCGCGATGATTGGCGCGCTGCTGATCGTGGGCGGGCCGGATGTGGTGCCGTTCCACAAGCTGCCCAACCCGACCGATGATATGGACCAGGAAGTGTGTTCCGACAACCCCTACGGCACGCTGGACGGGAACTACTTTGTCACCGAATGGCCGGTGGGCCGGCTGCCCGGGGAAGGCGGGAAGGATGCCGGACTGCTGTTGGAGCAGCTCCGCAATGTGATCCGTCACCACCAGCAGGGCAATCTCAAGAAGCAGGGCTGGAATCCGTATCTGACCCCGGTGTACTGGTGGAAGTTCATTTTCGACTTGTTGAAAAACTGGTTTACCTTTGGCAAGCTGCCCAACTTTGGCTACACCGCTTCGGTGTGGCGGCGGTCCTCTCTGGCGGTGTACCGCCCGGTGGGCGACGGGCATTCTTTGCTGGTTTCACCTCCGGAGATTTCCGGCAGTTTCGACGGGAAGAAGGCCGTTGAATCGGTGCTGGGGTACTACAACCTGCACGGCCTGGTGGACAGCGCGGATTGGTACGGGCAGCGGGACGTTTCCGAACCCTACCCCGGACCGGATTATCCGGTGGCGCTCAGCCCCAGGGATTTGCACAAGAATGGCAAAGCCCCCAGGATCGTTTTCTCGGAAGCGTGCTATGGCGGCCATATTTTCAATAAAACCGAGGATGATTCGCTGACCCTGAAATTCATTTCTCTGGGCACCCTGGGGGTGGTCTCTTCCACCTGCATTGCCTATGGTTCGGTGAACACCCCGCTGATTGGCGCGGACCTGCTGGGCTACCTGTTCTGGCGGTATATCCGCGATGGCGTTCCGGCCGGTGAGGCCCTGATGAAAGCCAGGATCAGCATGGTGCAGCAGATGGAAAGGGCCCAGGGTTTCCTGGACGGCGAAGATCAAAAGACCCTGATTTCCTTTGTGCTGTACGGCGACCCATTGGCAACCTACGAGGATGGCGCATACACTTCACAGCAGAAGGGCTTCCGTTTGGCCAGGAAGCTGGAGGTGAACGCGGTCAGCGACCGCCAGGACAGCGACCAGTGCATCCCCAAGCGGTTATCCAGTGAGATGCTGATTGAGGTCAAAGAAATTGTTGAACCGTATCTGCCGGGCCTGGATAGCGCCGAGATCTTCGTCAGCGAATTTGCCGGGGAAACCGGAGCGGATTCGGGGAACGAGCCGGTTGAGCTGTTGGGTGAAAAATCCCGGAAGGGCGAGCGCAAAGGGCGGGTGCTGGTAACCGTCAGCAAACAGGTCCAGGTGGCCCAGCATGTTCACCAGCATTACGCGCGGGTGACCTTTGACCAGGAAGGCAACATGGTGAAAATGGCGATTTCCCGCTGATCCCGGCGCCGGGATATGGTTTAGCAGGCAGTCTTGAAACAGGTGCTTCCACCTCATGGGGCGCCTGTTTTTGCTGTACGCGCTGGCGCGGTTGGGCTGGCCGTGCAACCAGACAGACCGCCGCGCGGCCATTAAAGTGCCCGGCCGTTCCCTGTGTTATAAAGAAACTGGCTATCGTTTTTATCACAAAGCGCCACAACTGGCACGCGTAATCAAGAAAGAACGCCCCCGCGAAGGGCGGCAGCTGGCGATGGTGCTGGTTAAGGATTGCTGTAATCTCGCGAAAGCTGTGTTGTGTAAGCAATATTTTATTGCTACGATCAGAATCATCCTTTATAATTCAAGGTTGAACGATTGAATTATCTGTAGATCATTTTTTCTCAAACCTATTACAGGAGCGGGCATGAAAAAGATTTGGAGCGGCGCTGAAATCCGGAAATCTTACATTGATTATTTTATTGGCAAAGGGCATACTTTTGTTCCATCTTCTTCCCTGGTTCCGGGCGGCGACCAGACCCTGCTGTTCACCAACGCGGGGATGGTGCAGTTCAAGGATGTGTTTCTGGGAACCGACCAGCGCCCCTATACCCGGGCGGCCAACTCGCAGAAATGTATGCGGGTCGCCGGGAAACACAACGACCTGGACGATGTGGGCCGCGACGATACCCACCACACCTTCTTTGAGATGCTGGGGAACTGGTCGTTTGGCGATTATTACAAGAAAGAAGCCATTTCGTGGGCCTGGGAACTGCTGACCGAAGTGTGGGGCCTGGATAAAAGCAAGCTGTGGACGACCTGTTTCAAGGACGAACTGGGCGAAATCGACACGGATGAGGAAGCCGCGAAATACTGGAAGGAACAACCGGGGATCAACCCGGAGCATGTGCGCTACTTTGGCCGCAAAGAAAATTTCTGGGAAATGGCCGACACCGGTCCGTGCGGCCCCTGCAGCGAGATCCACATCGATCTGGGCGAGCAGGCCTGCAACAAAAAAGATGTCGCGGGACATGTGTGCGGCGTCAACGGCGACTGCTCCCGCTTTTTGGAGCTGTGGAACCTGGTGTTTATCCAGTACAACCGTTTCAGCCCCAAAGATCTGCAGCCGCTGCCGGCCCGCCATGTGGATACCGGGATGGGATTCGAGCGGATCACCGCGGTGCTGCAGGGCGTTTCTTCCAACTACCGCACCGACCTGTTTACCCCGATCCTCGACCGGGTGCAGGAACTGGCCGGGCACACCGGCGCCCAGCGTGACGCGAACTTCACCCCTTACCGGGTGATTGGCGACCACACCCGCGCTTCCACCTTCCTGATCGCCGATGGAGTGATCCCCGGCAACACCGGGCGGAACTACGTCTGCCGGATGATCGTGCGGCGCGCGGCGCGCTTTGGCACCAAGATCGGCCTCCATGAGCCTTTCCTGGCGAAGGTTGCCGAGAAGGTCATCGAGAACTACGGCGAAGCGTATCCCGAACTGGTGAAAAACCGCCAGATCATCCTCGACAGCCTCACCCGCGAGGAGAAACGCTTCCAGCGCACGGTGGAGGCCGGGCTGAGCCACCTGAACGAGCTGCTGGACGAAGTGGAAAAGACCGAAACCAAAACCCTGGACGGGAAGCTGGCTTTCGACCTGTACGGGACGCACGGCCTGCCGCTGGAGATCACCCGCGACATCGCCCGCGAACGCGACCTGGAAGTCGATGAGCCCGGTTTCAGGCAGGCCATGGACGCGCACCGGCTGGTGTCGGGCGCGGGGAAAGCCTTTGGCGAGATGGGCGGCGGGGATGTGGATACTTACCGCAACCTGCTCGAAGACCTGATCGCTGAAGAAAAACTGTCCGAAGCGGGGGTGGAATACGACCCCTATAACCAGGTTGAGCTCAGCAGCACCGTCCTGGCGATGCTCAAAGACGGCATCCCGGTTGCCGAAGCGGCGGAAGGGGACCGGGTGGAAGTGGTGCTGCCCAAAACCAGCTTCTATGTGGAAGCCGGCGGGCAGGTTTCTGATGAAGGCACCATCCGCTCTGAGGGCGCTCCCGAGTGGGAGATCGCCGTGGAAGACATCCGCAAGCCGGCCGCCGGCATGGTGGTGCACATTGGCAAGGTGGTCAAGGGCAGCCCCAAAGCGGGCGACCGCGCGGTGGCGGCCGTCAGCGCGCAGCGCCGGATGAACGTGATGCGGAACCACACCGCCACCCACCTGCTGCACGCCCAGCTCCACAAGGTGCTGGGGGAGCATGCCCGCCAGGCCGGTTCGCTGGTCGCGCCGGACCGTTTGCGGTTCGACTTCACCCACCCCGAAGCGATGACCGAAGCGGAGCTGGAGCGGGTGGAACAGGGCGTGAATGAAGCCATCCTGCGCAACTATCAGCTGAACATCCAGTTGAAGCCGCGCGAGCAGGCCCTGCAGGAAGGCGCCATGGCCCTGTTTGGCGAGAAATACGGCGAAGTGGTGCGCACCATCACCATCGGGGACGAAGATGTGTTCTCGTATGAACTGTGCGGCGGTACCCATGTGGATGAGACCGGCGACATCGGCCTGTTCCTGATCACCAGCGAAGGCAGCGCGGCGGCGGGGGTGCGGCGGATCGAAGCGGTGACCGGGGAGAAGGCTTATGAAGTGGTGCAGAAGCGCTTCCGCGCCTTGAAGAACACCGCCAGGCTGCTGGGCAGCGCGGCGGAAGACGTCCCAACCAAAACCGAAGCGGTGCTGGCCGAGCTGGACCAGGACGAGGCCGGC
>ENA-ORXD01001615-ORXD01001615.1-sediment-metagenome-genome-assembly--contig:-NODE-1615-length-17643-cov-3.093533_pt1 | contig 17643 bp, 13 predicted proteins | sample MGYA00237862_ERZ511471 | MGnify/ENA metagenome assembly ERZ511471
TAAATTGTCCTTATGGGAACCCATCTCATCTTATAACGATGGAGGATGCACTTTGTGATCATCTCCACTTCAAATTCATATCCCTGTTCGCCAGATTCACACAGCGCGTTCATCAAACGCCGGCTGACCAGGCGATAGCCGGATTGATTATCCGGAATATTTCTGCGTGCTGCCCATGAAAACATCCATGTTCCTATCGTATTGCTGAAGCGGCGGATAGGCGGCATGAGAGAAAAATCTCTCTTCCCGATGATCAGATCAACTGACTTTTTCTTGAAGATCTTGATAAAGTCTGGAATTTCATCCGCATCATGCTGCCCGTCTGCGTCAAGTGAGATCACAAAGCCATACCCTTCCACCAGCGCTTTTCGAAAGCCTACCTGCAGAGCATTTCCTTTACCTTTATTTTCCTTGATCCTCAAGAGCATTGCCCCTGCTTGACGGGCAGATACGGCGGTACGATCGGTTGATCCATCATCGATCACCAAAACAGGCAAATGCTTCTTTGCCTTTTGAACTACTTCAGTAATGCTGTTTTCAGCGTTATATGCAGGGATAAGCACCAGTCCATGATCATTATTTATGGATTCCTTTTCGGTCATCTCTTTTTTGATCTCTTCCATATTTGAGAGAACCATTGAGGGCTGCTTTTTTCTTGCCTTTCTTTTGAAGAAGATAAGAACCACAGCCACAAGAATGATCGTGATGATCCATAAAACGATCTGAATGCCGCCATAGGTTTTTTGAATTCCCGCAGCGAAATAAAACCCGAGCGTAATAATGATCGCCGATTTGAGCATCTCGCCCATCAGCCAGGGAAGCATCCAGCGTCGTTTGGGAACTCGATTCAACCCAATTGCGATGAGCGTCGGAATGGGCAGTCCAACTGCAAATTTCGAGAGGAAAAGCATCCGCGGAGCCTGTTCCTGAATACTGGTCTTTAACTGCTCTACATCCTGCGCTTTCACCCCAAATTTCGGACCGATCCGATTCAACCATTCGACCTTTCCAAAACGCCCCAACCCATACCAGCCCAGATCGGCGATCAGATTTCCGCTCACCACTGAAAGATATGCAGGGATGAGATGCAGTGTACCTAGAGAAATACCGGCACCCGCTGCCAGGATCGTGATAGGACCTTCCACGAGAGCTGCCAGACCGATGACGAAATATGGGAGGATACTGCTGCCGGATAGTTGAGCTAATAAGTAATTGATCATCACGATTAATCTATTCATGGTAAAAATGTGCCTTTATTGTAGAAAAAACGCCCCTTCTCTAAATCACCCGCTGGTACCATTAATAGGGTTACTGCAGGATGATTCTTTGTCTGAATATTTCAGCCTCCGGTAGAATTCAAAATATCCGTTTTTCAGTCAAAATAGAGTGATGCAAAATGGATTTTCTATAAGTTTGGGTTTACAAGGGAAGAACAGGATGAATATAAAGAAAAAACTGATCATTACCGGTATTGTTCTCATTATATGTATTGCTGCCTATCTTGCCGCAGACCGATACCTGATCAGGCATGTCGAGATCGCGGATGTTAATGCCTATTCGAGCACTGTTTCAAGTATTTCTGCCAATGAATCCGATCTAACGGATTCACTAACGGAATCTGTGAATTCTACTGCAGGCGAGGAGAATAATACAGCGATTCCCGTCACTTATGATGATTGGAATTACCAGAGCTCGACTGTTTCGATATCGATCACGGAGTATTCATCCGGCAGCGGAGCAGATGCGTTAACATATTTCGTTGCCGATGTGGTGCTTTCAGATGCAGCTCAGTTAATGAATGCTTTCGCAGATAACCAGTTCGGAAGAAATATCATTGCCTATACTTCCGAACTAGCAGAGGCGAATGATGCGATCTTTGCCATTAATGGAGATTATTATGGTTTTCGTGATGATGGGATCATCATCCGTAACGGTATCATTTATCGTGATGAACCCGCCCGCATTGGACTGGCTTTTTATTTGGATGGTTCGATGAAAGTCTATGACGAAACACAAACCACGGCTGAAGAATTATTAACCGATGGAGTATGGAATACCCTCTCATTCGGACCGGCTCTGCTTGATGATGGAGTGGTCGTTGATAATCTCTCTACGATAGAAATTGATACCAACTTTGGCAACCACCCCATTCAGGGAAATCAGCCGCGAACCGGTGTTGGTATTATCGATGAAAACCATTTCGTTTTTATCGTGGTTGATGGTCGCAGCAGAGGATACAGTATGGGTGTTACATTGAATGAATTCGCCGAATTGTTCAAAGAGCTGGAATGCACGGAAGCATACAACCTCGATGGTGGAGGTTCTTCAACCATGTATTTCATGGGCAGAGTTGTCAATAATCCCCTCGGTAATAATAAAGAAAGAGGAACTAGCGACATTCTCTATATTGGGGAATGAATCTAGACCTTCCTTTTAATTGTTAAAACAAGGGAGTCATGCTTATTCCTTTTTCTGTGCAGATAAACAACAGAGATCATTATTATTTTTTCCATCTGTTCTTTTCATTTCCATTGAGATAGAATTCTGATTATTCATGGAATGTCAGAATATCTCATAAAATGAACAACAGAAAGTCAAAAATTATCCATTACCAATATTTTCTTTTTATTGTTTTATTGCTTCCTTTTAGTATTAATCTTCAACGTTCGATAGATGGTATGGATTTGATCTATATACCCGGCGGGGAATCATGGGAAGGATCGGGGGAATGGGACCATGAATATAAAGCAGATGAAACACCTGAACATAAAGTCACTCTGAGCGCTTTTTATATTGACCGTACCGAAGTGACCAACAGCATGTATGCAAAATGTGTCAATGCAGGTGCGTGCGGCATCCCAAGCAGTATTGAGGTGAATCCGCGTTATTACGATCTACATTTCGCAAATTATCCCATCGTCTATATAACATGGCAAAGCGCTATGGATTACTGTTCATGGGTTGGTGGACGTTTACCCACCGAAGCTGAATGGGAGAAAGCAGCGCGTGGAATAAGTAGGAGGAAGTATCCCTGGAAAGAAGGATATCCTTCAGCAGTGAACGTTAATGCAGCCGATACGGTTGGAGATACAACACCGGTTGGTTCTTATTTATTAGGGGAAAGTTATTACGGTGTTCTGGATATGGCAGGGAATGTACGCGAATGGATTTATGATTGGTATAGTCCCACATCCTTTACTGAAAATTCCTATGTAAATCCTGTCGGACCATCTACAGGAATAGTTAAAGTCCTGAAAGGTGGTTCATATTTTGATACATATGAACACACCCGGGTAGCTGACCGGCTTTTTCACGATCCAAATTCAGTAGGAATAAACCGTGGTTTTCGTTGTGTTATTCCAATAGATTAGATTAGTTATGGCTATTAATAAAACTAATCAGGAAGATTAAAACTAGATTATAATTGTTTCCACTAATCTTCTTGATTATGCAGTATAAAATCTTCGAAATGCGTGCTGCATTTCTTTCAAAAACCTGTGACGAGATTCGTCACAGGTTTTTTATTTAAAAGCAATGTATTATTTTGCTTAACATTCTACAATTTTTGTAAATATGCTACACTCTTGATATTGGGAAGAAAGTAAGATTTGCCAGCATGGAAGTTGAAATTAATTTACTGCATACAAAGTTCTATTTACCCAAAGCCCGTGAGCAACTTGTTCATCGCTCTCGCCTTACTCATTCTTTAGAGGATGACATCCAGGATAGGATCGTATTGATCTCAGCACCAGCTGGGTATGGAAAGACCAGTCTTTTAGCTGATTGGCTGCAGGAATTTCAACACCCGATCGCATGGCTTACACTGGATGAAAACGATAATGATCCTGCCCGTTTTATGGATTATTTTCTTCACTCTTTCTATGATCGGGGATATACCCATTTACAGAACATGCTTGAAGAAAAGAAAGAAGCATTCTCCGGAAACCTTCGCCAAAATCTGGATATCCTTTTGAATTGTCTTCTTTCTTCATCAGAGAATATCATTATGATCATGGATGATTACCATCTCATCCATTCCAATGTAATACACAATCTTATAAATTATTTGGTTGAAAACCTTCCGGATAATGCCCATTTGATCCTCTCGACACGTGCCGACCCCCCTCTCTACCTTCCAAATTGGCGTGTGCGTGGTTATCTATCAGAAATTCGTCGGGCTGATCTATGTTTCACGATGAAAGAATCTACGGAATTCTTTAATAATAATCTTGGCTCGCTTTTTAAAAAGAAAAACATTCGTGAGCTTACAAACAAGACCGAAGGCTGGATTGCCGGGATGCAGCTGGCTGCATCTGCCATAAAGACACTGCACGATGAATACAGCATCGACCTTTTCATTGAATCTTTTAAAGGAACAAACCGTTATATTCTGGACTATTTGCTTGAAGAGGCACTGAAAAACCAGCCCGATGATATCCGTGATTTTTTGCTGTATACATCACTGCTTGATCATTTTTGTGCTTCTCTCTGTGATCATATTCTTCATAAAGATAACAGCCAGGAAACGCTTGATTTTCTGGACAGAAATAATCTATTCATCGTCCCCCTCGACAATCAAAGGATATGGTACCGCTATCACAATCTATTTGCAGACCTTTTGCAAAGCCAGCTATCAAAGGTTGATCCCAAAAAGATTAAAGCAGTCCACAGTCAAGCCAGCAAATGGTTCGAACAGCACGGTGATTTTAATTCAGCCATTGAACACAGCTACTCTGCCGGTGATCCGGAGAATGCCGCGCGCCTGATCCAATTACAGGCAACCCACATTCTCAACCATGGTGAATTCACAACTTATACAAAATGGATAGAACGACTTCCAAAGTCAATCCTTTGTTCAAACAACCGGTTGTGCACCTACTACGCGATCGCGATCATCTTGATCGGGAATCCCTTTCAAGAGATCCAGACCGTTCTTGATATCTTGAAAAAGACAAAAAATAAGAATCCGATCAATTATGCACTGATCCAATCTTTGATAGCAACATTACAGGGGAAAATCAAGGAAGCATCTATACATCTGAAAACTATCAAGGAAAATCCTCCTGTCCATGACGAATTTTTGATGGGTACCTACGACCTGCTGCAGTCTCTCATCTTTACCGGTGGAATTCAGAATACCAGCACCCAGCTTCGAAGAACGTACAATCGTGCAAAAAAAAGCGGCAATCTTGTTATTGCCACCACAGCTCTTTCTTACCTTGGAGACCTCTATAAATATCAAGGGAAATTACAGGAAGCACTCTCGATCTACCAAGAGGCACTTGATCTATCAAGCATTGATGATGAAGAATTTCTAGCCGTCGGAAGCATGGCTTTACTCGGTATTGGGGAAATTGCCTATAAAAGAAATCAACTGGATGAGGCTGAAAAATATCTCAAAAAAGGATTTGACCTGACTGTACAATGGGAAATCAGCCACTTCTTTGGTCTTTCGACAACATTAGCACGCGTACTCATTGCCAAGGGAAATGTAAAAGAAGCTGTTGAATCTATGCACCGGGCTGAAAATTTGGCAGAGAAATTTGATATGACAGATGTAGACGATTTTGTCGTAGCCTGCCGTATCGCCCAGATAAAATTATTAATGGGTAATCTTGAAGAAGTGGCAGATTGGGAGAACCATATAGATCTGCCCAATATTGACCTTGGGCTTGGGCAAAATCTGGATTCTTTCTCAATATTCTTTTCACCCATCCGAGAATTACACGCCCTAACCCGTGCCTGGACTTTCTTATATCAGGGCAAAATTAATGAGGCAATTGCTGATCTGTCCATCATGTTCAAATACGCTGATTTCTATCATCTGGATGATCTTGGTATTCAATATGCTGTTTTGCTAGCCATCGCGTATGATAAAAGCGGTAATCGAAAAGAAGCCATGCAGTATTTGAAGGTTGCGTTGAATAAAGCCGTACTTGAAGATCAAGTTCAAGTATTCCTGGAACAGGGAAATGATATTCTAAACCTTTTATATGATGCTGCTCACAAAAATATTCAGGCTGAATTCACAGGAAAGATCCTTTCATTATTTCCACAGCTTAAAAACGAAGAAAAGGAAGATGATCTTCTCCATTGGAATGATGAGATCATTGAACCGTTAAGTGAACGTGAATTGGAAATTCTTACGCTGATCTCTCAGGGTTTTTCCAACCAGCAGATTGCGCTAAAATTACACCTCTCGCTCTCAACCGTGAAAGTGCATACATACAATACCTATCGTAAATTGAACGTACACAGCCGTGTTCAAGCAGTTTCAAAAGCAAATATCCTCAAAATATTACCAACTTCGACAAAATAATACCTGACTAATACCTTCTTCCGTTGTAACTAATACTACCAATGCAATATCCTGTTAATGAAACGCATAGGAGTATGTCTGAGATGAAGGAATTACAGGATTATTATCAGATCTATATTAAGGGTCGCCTTGGTCAGAATTGGGCGGATTCTTTGCAATCCTTTCACATTCAGTACAAAGAAAATGGGGTCACCATTCTTACCGGTCCAATTGTCGATCAAGCAGCATTAAGGGGATTATTGGATCACTTATTCGATCTTAACCTTGTCATTCTCTCATTCAGGCGTTTAGGGTTTCATCCCGAACAAGTACTGCTGTCGTATACATGTAATTAGGATGTCTGAGAGGAGTTGATAACAATGAACAAAAAACTTTTGAAAATGGGAGTAGATTTCCTAGGAAACCATGGATTATCTATTGCCTCTAAACCATGGATCAAGAATTATGCCATCAAAAAAGCTCTGAAAGCATCAGAGGAGGGCTATCAGTCAAACCTAAAGCAGCAAAAATTTTCTCCCGGAGAATGTGAAGACCGGTATGCTACTTCTCAGGCGATCATCGGATCAGCGGAGCGTCTTTTGAGTAATCCAAAGAATATATCGCCCACTTATGTGAAAAAACTGGCTGATATTATGGTCAAGAGTGTTGTCATGGAAAATGGCGACATTCCAACACAGCAGGCATTCAAAGCCCTGCACGGGCGCCGACCCCCAGGTTTCATGGTTATTAGCCCGACCAAAGCCTGCAACTTGAAATGTAAAGGCTGTTATGCCAGTTCTTCCGCGGCATCCCTTGAAAAACTGAGCTGGGATACTTTCGATCGAATCCTGACAGAAAGCCACGATATTTTTGGAAACCGCTTTGTCGTAATAAGCGGCGGTGAGCCTTTTGCTTATAAAGACAAAGTGAATGGAGAAACAAAAGATCTGCTTGATATGGTAGCCAAACATGATGATATGTTCTTCATGTCTTATACCAACAGCCTGCTCATCAATGAGGAAAAAGCTGCCCGTATGGCTGAACTGGGAAATATTTCTCCTGCTATTTCTGTTGAGGGCTGGCGTGAAAAAACCGACGACCGCCGAGGAGCAGGAACATTTGACGGAATTCTTGCCTCGATGGAAAGACTGCGCAGGCATGGTGTTCCGTTCGGTATTTCACTGACTGCTACCACAAAAAACTGTGAAGAACTCTTTTCTGATGAATTCATGGATTACTTTTTCAGTGAGCAGCAAGCACTTTATGGGTGGGTTTTCCATTACATGCCGATCGGACGCTCTTTTACATTAGATCTCATGCCGACCATTCAACAACGGCAGTGGATGTGGAAGCGCACCTGGGAATTGATCAAGGATAAGAAGTACTTCCTGGCTGACTTCTGGAACCATGGAACACTGGTGGATGGCTGTCTGGCAGGCGGTCGCAGCAGCGGCGGTGGATACATGTATATCAACTGGGATGGTAAAGTCATGCCCTGCGTCTTTGTGCCCTATTCACCGGTAAATATCAATGATATTTACAAGGATAATAAAACCATCGCCGATGCATGGGAAGAATCATTCTTTGAACGCATCCGTGAATGGCAGGCAAAATATTTGAAAGGAAATGGTCATCGTGGAAACCTGCTGGCTCCCTGCTTCATCCGCGACCATCAAGATGTGATGCGGCAGATCATCGCCGACACCGAGCCGGATCCGGAGAACGAACCGGCACGTGAAGCTCTGCTGGATGAGGGCTATCGGAAAGGTATGATTGAGTATGGGAAAGCTTATCAGGAATTGAGCGAACCGATCTGGGAAAGCCAGTACCTGAAGATCAAGAAGACATTGGATAAAGATGAAGTAAAGTAGACAAGGTTTTCAATTGAGTTGGCACTGATTCATGTCAGTGTGCTGCAGAAAAGGGCTTTTCTCTACCAAAGCCCTTTTCTTGTTTTATAATCCTGATTAAAACAAAGAAGAATAGAGTAAAGAAAAATGAATCAAAAAGAGAGAGAGCTTTCAAACGGTGTTTTATTCACCGATCTTTATCAACTTACCATGGCACAGATCTATTTCCGCAATGGAATGCAGAAAACCCAGGCACAGTTTGATTACTATTTCCGCAGCTACCCTGATTATGGGTCTCACCAGGCAGGATACTGCATCAACGCCGGTCTGGAGTGGTTTATAGACTGGGTGAAAGACGCCCGTTTTGGGGAAGCAGAAATTTCTTATTTATCCGGTTTAAAGAATGCGAAAGAAAGTCCCCTTTTCGCCAGAGACTTTTTGGATTGGCTTGGTTCTGACCTGCCTTTCTCACAGATCACCATGCGGGCAGTTCCTGAAGGGCGTGTGATCCATCCGAATGTTCCCATTGCAGTGATCGAAGGACCGATTATCCAGGCTCAATTGATCGAATCGTCACTTCTCAACCATCTCAACTACCAGACGCTCATAGCAACAAAAGCATCTCGTATCCATGAAAGCTGTCATGGGAAAATGGTCATGGAATTTGGATTGCGCCGTGCCCAGGAAAAAGCAGCCAATGCGGGTGCGCGGGCAGCCATTATCGGGGGTGCAGACAGCACATCCAATGTAGGTATCAGCAGCAATCTGGGAATTCAACCCAGCGGCACCCATGCACACAGCATGATCCAGGCTTTCATCGCACTTGGCGGAACAGAACTGGATGCTTTTCGAGCGTATGCAGCAGAATACCCCGATAACTGTATTCTCCTGGTCGATACCATCAGCACCCTTGAAAGCGGTGTCCCCAATGCGATCAAAGTCTTCGAAGAATTGAAAGCACAAGGGCATAAACCAATTGGCGTCCGTCTTGATTCAGGTGACCTGGCATATCTCAGCATACAGGTCGCAAAAATACTGGATGATGCCGGTTTTGAAGATACTTACATCGTTCTCTCCAATCAATTAGATGAACTGCTGATATGGCAGATCATCACCCAGATACGGGAAGAAGCGGGTCGCTATGGTGTTAATGCAGATACCCTGATCGATCGCCTTTCTTATGGCGTGGGAACCAGAATGATCACTTCGGCAGGCGACCCCGCCCTGGACGGCGTTTACAAACTGGTTTCCATCAAAGATGGAAAGAATTGGAATCCGGCAATGAAGATTTCTGAGTCGCCTATCAAGACACTCAACCCCGGAAAAAAACGAGTCTGGCGTCTCTATGACCTACGGGAAAAGGCAATTGCTGATATGGTCGCTTTAGATGAAGAAGAACCTCAAAAAGCAGAAGAGATCCATCTGCATCATCCTTTCGATCAGACCAAATCCCGCATACTACCAGCCTCCCAATTATCCAGAGTCGAACCTCTGCTCGAAGATATATTGGTAGAGGGAAAGTTGGTTTATGATCTTCCTACTCTACAGGAAATCAGGAAAAGACGAGAAAAGGATATGCAGGACCTCTACCCCGGTGTGAAGCGATTGGTTATGCCGCATACTTACCATGTTTCACTTTCCCAAAAATTATGGGATCTGAAACATGATCTGATCATTCGCACAAAAAATGGAGATCGCTAGATTGAAGGAAAGAAAAATCCTCCCTAGATCAGGGAGGATTTTTTTTATTCTTTATCCCGGTAGATCACATCTTCTATCCACTCTTGAGATTGCACCGGATCGATGGTTTTCTTTTTATTTTGTTTAAATTTATTATGCAGGAAAGTGAGAAACGAGGGATCTTTTTTCCCAGATTTACCCTGCTTATCATTTTTCTCTAACCCTGCACCCGCTCCGTTATTCTTTGCCGGGATATGCATTCCATCAGGTGCAGAATTCCCAACAATATTATCTTCTTGATAATCATTCTTAAGAAGAACAGGATGATCGTGGGTGCTCTTTGTTGTTTCTTGAAGGACGGCTTCTGCTTGAACGGTTTCCTGTTTACCAGTTTTCGTGGGCAAGAACCTGGTCTGCAGTTCTTCCAGGGTACCTATAAACCAGTTGAGGTCAACCGAACCCTTGATACCCGGAATACGTCCTTTATCTGAATACTGCCAGAAATCCCAGGCGCACCATGGATAAACAGAGCCCGGCCATTGGCTTGTGTAGCGTGCCATCCAGAAGGGATATTCCAGCGCCCAGTCGACGTCGGTTATCTTTTCATAGGTTAGATAAGGACGCCAGAAACCACCGCTTGTATAAATGATCGGTTTCCTTCCGGTGATCGATGCAACGGTTTCTACAAAACTTTTCACTTTCCGTACCAGTTTTGTTCCCTTGCATCCCGCCACTTCAAGATCCATCACCAGAGGAAGACTGTCAGCTGTGCCTACCAGCTTGCAGAATTCTTCAGCCTGATTGACCGGATCAATATGAGTTCGGAAGAAATGATAAGCACCCCAGTAAATACCATTTTCTTCAGCGCCTTTTCGATTGATCTCAAATTTATCATCTATGAACATGGTAAGTTTTTTATCTGGGAATTCGGATGCTTTTAGAAAAGCGAACTTCACACCCGCTGCCTTTACTTTTGCCCAATCGATCTCACCCTGCCAGTGAGAAACATCAATTCCTGGTATCATGGCTCACCTCTTTATTAACCCTTCATTTGCAAGTGTTTGGAGGTCTGCTTTATTTCCGTTGAACCAATTTAAGCCAGGTGCTCCATTGATCCCGGGGATCTTTGTCTGATAAGAGAACTGCCACATCGTCCACCCGACCCACGGATATAATTGGGAGGGCCAGATCACCCCTGGTTCATCCAGCCATAAAGGATATTCACACGGCCAGTCGATCTTTGCCATGTATCTCTTCCAGTATGTGGCAGAGGTATAGATGATAGGACGTTTCCCGCTGCGGGTTTCAACCGATTCAAGAAAGGTCTGCAGAGCGGGTTCCATGACTGCTGAAGAGGTTGTATAGAGTTCCAAACATACTACCGGGGGCAGATCATCATTTGCAATGGTCGCGTTTTTTATGAAAAAATCCACCTGTGCGGCCGCATCTTGCTTGGGATTGAACCAGTGATAAGCTCCGGTGAGAATTCCACTTTCTTTTGCACTTTTTCTATTGGCTGTATAGCTTTCAACTGCGGTTGAAATTCCATCGGTGCATTTGATGTATGCAAAACGAACCTGGTTTTTTGATACGTCAACCCATGAAGATACAGTATTTTTTTCTGAAATATCTATTCCGATTATCATGGCATTAACAGTGCAGGTTTTATGCCAATATTTCCTGAATTGAAAAAATATATCTAATTCATTTTTAATATATATTCGGTATAATATAAATCCATTCGGGGATGATAGGCTTCGACGGAGGAGGCTGAACCCGGACTGCGAGCTGAGAGGTACCGACCTCATAAAATCAGTACACAAAACAAGTGCCAAACGCACAAACTATGCAACCCTTCCTTTAGCTGCATAAGCTGATCAAAGGGTTCATGGTCTCTAAGTAGACCACGTCTGCCCATCCTGTTCTCCGGTCAGAGATGGAGCGGACGTCACAAGACCGGAGTGCCGCCTGTTTGTGCCGCGCTCCAGGCGTAAGCGGACTTTAGGGTCCAAGTGGCTGGTTGCAGATCTGGTTGGGTGATTTACCTGTCTGCAATGAGATGAATAATCACCTACGCTCGTAGATGTTCGAGGCTCTATTCTTTCGGACGCGGGTTCGATTCCCGCCATCTCCACTTTGTTCTTTTCATATATAAATGAGAAAATTCATGAATTTAAGAATAGAAAAAGAACTCATTGCTCCATGTGGTATGAACTGTGCCCTGTGCATCGCTTATCAAGGCATGCATATTGATCTGAACAAAGAGGGATTTAATAGAACCTACTGCCCTGGCTGTGTTCCGCGCGGTGAGAACTGCCTTCATATGAAAGATAAATGCGATCTGGTAGGGAAAGGAACAGTTCGTTTTTGTTATGAATGCAAAGATTTTCCCTGCACTCGCTTGAAAGCGCTCGATAAACGCTACCGGACAAAATACCATATGAGCATGATCGAAAACCTGGAATTTATAAGAGACCGGGGCATGCAGGCTTTCTTACAGAGGGAGACTTCCATATGGACCTGCCTTGAATGCGGCGGATTGATCTGCTGCCACAATGGGTTATGTTTGAACTGTGATCTGGATGTTCTGAAACAAAACAGAAAGTATCGTTGGGGAGAATGATAAAAAAAACTTCATCTTTACTGTGAGTATTATCCAAAAAACTCATAAGAGAGCGCGAACCTGGGGTTCCGGTGATAAAAACGAATGTATGAACGCTTGCTTGACAAAACTAATCCGCCAACAATCGATCACATAAAAGCGTATATCGGCGAACAAAGTTATGGCATTCTTATGCAGTTCGAATGCTTCTTAAAGAATAACTATCATCTGACCAAGGAAATGAAGTTCCCGTTCGGCAACAGCTATGGCTGGGGATACAAGTACGGTCATAAAACCAGTCATCTTTGTTATGTGTTTTTTGAATCTCATGCAATTACGGCAACCTTACAGCTTGGTGATAATTGTGTTCCAAAGATCGAGCAGGTTCTGCCCGCTCTATCCCAAAAAGCGCAAGCGTTATGGAAAGATCGCTATCCCTGCGGGGTTAATGGGGGTTGGATCCATTACAGGATTCTCGATCAGGATGACCTTAACGATGTCATCGAGTTTATTAAGGTGAAAAAAAAGCCCATTACAGTTTGATCCCTTCTTCCAAATCTATATTAGAATGTGAGTTATTTAATTTCGAGGGATCTCTTGCTTTTTCGGGTGACTGATCCATTGAAATTTTAATGATAGATCAAGGGAAATTCGATGAAGACGGTCGGCATACTGGGTGGTTTCGGACCACAAACAACTGCAAAATTTTATGAAGCGGTCTTTTTATCCTGCCAGAAAATAAATCCGGCTGTGAAACCGCATATTCTCATTTCCAGCGTTCCGTTGCCTTTCGAGATCGAAGAAACAGCGATCCTGAAAAATGAGGGGGTGGAAAGATATCTCCCCTATCTGATCAAGGAAGCACAGAGACTAGAAAGTGCAGGCGCTGAATTTATCGTTCTGCCGTGCAATTCTCTTCATATTCATATTAATGCCCTGCAATCCAGCGTCCCTGTACCGGTGCTTTCTATTCTGGAAGAAACTGCGCAATTCCTCACGCAGAATTCCATTCATAAAGCCGGCATTCTCTCGACTGCCATGACGGCTTCTCATCTTTTATATGAAAAGGCTCTGGCAAAACATAGGATCGAATGCACCCACCCCACACAAGAACAGCAAAGATTATTGAATACCATCGTATACAACCTCGTAAATGGGTCATCCAATACAGATGACCGCAGCACACTTGAAACCATCATGCGATCTTTCAACGATATTGATTGTCTCCTCTTAGCCTGTACCGACCTGCAGCTCATGAATCTTCACCATCCCACTCTACCGATTTTCGATACAATGCAAATTCTGGTAGATGCCACCGCCCGTGAATTAAACATCTGATATTTTTTTCTTAATACTGTGAACAAAATTTCAAACAAGATGGTTGTATGTCAACCCCGGAATAATGTATAAATAACTGTACAATATAAATATAGGACACATAACATATAAAAGGATATAGGATCTTTTCGAATACTTCTTAACGATGACATTAAAAACTCTTGATTCCAGTGTTCTATCCTTCATCGTTCTAGCAATCATTTTCTTTGATGCCCGAAGCCGCCTGGAAAAAAAATTTACTCTCTATAATCTATTCACTTCTCTTGTATTACTGAATATGATTTTAATATCCATTGATCTTTCGACATGGTATTTCGATGGAAAGGCAGGACTGATCAATGAGATATTCTGCCGGTTAAGCAATACACTGTTATTCGTTCTTGAACCGATCGGTCTTGCCCTGTGGAACCTGTATGCAAATTATCTTATTTTTCATGATGAGCATCGCCTTCAAAGAGTAAAAAAGATCCTGCTCATACCGCTTGTTTCGAATGCGGTTCTTTCTATCATAAGCCTGCGTACCGGATGGTTCTTCGGCTTTACTGAACAAAATGTATATCATCGAGGTGATCTTTACCTGATCCATCTTGTAATATGCATTATCCTTTTATTAACGCCATTTCCTTTTATTTTTAAAAATAGACATGAGATACCAAAAAAGCATTACATTTCTCTGGTCCTATTCACTATTCCGATAACAATCGGCACAACACTGCAGGTCCTTTTTTATGGAGTTACCTATACCTGGTCCGGGATGATGCTTTCCCTTTTGATCGTATATCTGTCAATTCAAGAACGAGAATCCTCAACCGATTTTTTAACCGAGGTATACAATCGCAAACAGCTCGATCATTTTATTAAAGCCAAAGTTAAAGGAAAGAAACAGGGTTCATTTTCCATTATCCTTATCGATCTGGATAAATTCAAAGAGATCAATGATAAATTTGGACACGACGTGGGAGATGAAGCGCTGCAGGATACAGTAGAAATACTTCAAAAAAACCTACGGCATGATGATTTCCTTGCCAGATACGGCGGCGATGAATTTTTAATTGTGATGGATGTTCACACACCTGAATTACTGGAAGCAACCATTCAAAGATTAAAAGAGAGTTTCAATGAATTCAATCAAACCAGAGGAAAGCCATATTCCCTTAGTTTCAGCTCTGGATATTTTCTCTATGATTACAAAACGAAAATGAACGCGCAGGATCTCTTGAAGCTGGTAGATCAATTGATGTACAAGGATAAAGAGCATTCGAGCATTTTATAAACTATTGACGGCAATCAGGTCCAATATCAAATTGCTTTGCAAATAAATCCCTTGAGATATTCCCCTTCCGGGAAATGTAAACTCACCGTGTGATCTCTACTCTGGAACAGCCGTTCCTGAAGAAAAACCTGTCGCTGCGCATCGGCTGCCGCTTCTTTCAGGATCATTTGGAAGAACTCCGCGCTGATTCCACCGGAGCAGGAAAAAGTTGCCAGAATTCCCCCCGGATTCAGCAGCTTTATCGCCAGCAGGTTGATATCCTTGTATCCTCTGGCTGCCTGTTCTGCCAATTTACGGGTTGGTGCAAACTTCGGAGGGTCGAGAATGATCGCATCAAACAACCGTCCTCCATCCCGCAGCTGGCGTAAATATTCGAACACATCCGCTGTTACCCATTCCAGATTGGTGAAATCCGGGAAATTCAATTCCATGTTCTTCTTTGCCAGTTCGATCGCCCCCGCTGATGAATCTACCGATGTCACCTGCTCCGCTCCGCCCTGTACGGCTGCCGCGCTGAAAGCTCCGCTGTAACAGAAACAGTTCAGCACGCTTTTTCCCTGCATGTAAGGGATCACCTTTGCTCTGTTTTCCCGTTGATCGAGGTAAAAGCCGGTCTTCTGTCCGCCCCTGATATCCACCAGATAGCGCAGTCCATTTTCCATGATCTCAATTTCAGCGGGCGGTTCTGCACCTGCCAGCACACCGCACTGCCCGGATAAACCTTCCAGTTTTCGGACCTCTACATCGGAACGTTCATAGATATTTTTTATCCCGGTCAATTCGACTAGCACTTCCACGATTGTCTCTTTCCAGTGCTCCACCCCCGCGGTGAGACTTTGCAGCACCAAATAGTCCGCGTAGCGGTCAACCACTAGTCCCGGGAGGTAATCTGACTCTGCGTTTACGAGGCGGTATGCATTGGCATTGGTATTTTCTCGTGAAGAAAAGGCTATGCGCAGTTCGTTTCGAAAGAACGAATCATCGATCACTTCTTCTGCATTCCAGCTCCACATGCGCGCCCTGATCTTGGACGCCGGACTGTAAGCTGCCCATCCAAGGGTGTTGTTCCAGCTATCTTTCACCAGAACCGTCTCACCCATCCCGGGTTCTCCCTCCACCCCCTCAATGGCGCCCGAGTAGATCCAGGGATGTCCCTTGATGATCGGTTTCTCTCTTCCCTTTTTTATAAAAAGTACAGATTCACTCATTCTGTTCTGCCAGCTTTCGTAAGTCGTCTTCGTTGATGATGGGGATATTCAATGCCAGCGCTTTATCGTATTTTGAACCCGGTTCGCTGCCGCATAATACATACGTGGTCTGTTTGCTGACCGAACCGGTTACCTTCCCTCCCCTGGTGCGGATGAACTCGGTCGCTTCATCACGGCTTAAAGAAGGCAGTGTGCCGGTGATCACGAAGGTCATCCCATCGAGAGGTAAAAGCTCTTTACTTTGTTCTTCCTGCTGTGGATCGATACCGACAGCTTTAAGTTTTTGCAGCAGCTGCTGGTTGCGCGGATTGGCAAACCAATCCAGGATCGCCTGGCTGATATTGGGTCCAAATCCCTCAATGGCAGTCAGTTCTTCATACGTGGCAAGTGATAATCGCTGTATATTTTTGAAATGCGCTGCCAGTTCCAACGCCGCGATCTCTCCCACCCCTCGAATTCCCAGAGCGGTGATCACTCTGCCAAGAGGTTGGGCTTTCGATGCTTCGATCGCATCCAGTAGATTTCTAGCTTTCTTTTCGGCAAATCCTTCCAGTCTCAGCAGTTCATCTTCCTTAAGATGATAGATGTCCGCCACATCTTTCACCAGACCGCTCTGCACCAGTTCTTCCACATAGCGAATGCCCATGCCCACAATGTTCATGGCACCCTTAGAAACAAAATGTTCGATATTGCGGATCAATTGTTCCGGGCAGGCTGCATTCACGCAGTACCAGGCTACCTCGCCTTCGATATGTTCGGTGGGCGCTCCACAGCTTGGGCACACCGCCGGAGGGATGAATTCTTCTTCCTTATTATTACGCAGTTCAAGGATCGGTCCGATCACATACGGGATCACATCCCCAGCCCTTTTAATGCGTACTCTATCATGTACGCGAATGTCTTTTTCCTTAATATAATCAAAATTATGCAGGGTGGCTTGCTTCACGATCACCCCACCGATCTCTACCGGTTCCAGGACCGCATACGGGGTAAGCACACCGGTGCGTCCCACATTCACTTTGATATCCAGCAATTCAGTGGTAGCTTCTTTCGCCGGGAACTTCAGGGCGATCGCGCCGCGCGGATCTTTGCCCACAAATCCAAGTCTGTCCTGCAGTGCCAGGTCGTTGATCTTGATCACAGCCCCGTCCGCTTCATAGGGCAAATGCTCGCGTTTTTCCGCCCAGGCTTCACCGGCTTTGATCACGGCGGGTAAATCCGGCGCTCTTTCCACCATATCAGACACAGGAAACCCGAGGGACTTGAGGTAAGCCAGCGTCTCCCACTGGGTGGCAGGCGCCGGTTCGCTAGACGCTACGATGGCGTAGGTCAGCATGGTAAGCGGCCTGGAAGCCGTGAGGCTGGCGTCCAACTGCCGCAGGGAGCCTGCGGCC
>ENA-ORXD01001616-ORXD01001616.1-sediment-metagenome-genome-assembly--contig:-NODE-1616-length-17640-cov-3.908102_pt1 | contig 17640 bp, 21 predicted proteins | sample MGYA00237862_ERZ511471 | MGnify/ENA metagenome assembly ERZ511471
CGGGTTAAGTCGGTGGCGGGCGAAGTTGCCACGCTGTACATTGGAAAAACCTACGTGCGGCGGGTAGAAGCGAGCAGTCATACAGTGATCCCCGGTGTCTTCCCACCTAAAAAAGCCCTGAAACCCTATTTTCTCCACCACTTCCTTCAGAGTTTATCCAGGAGCATTTCTGGCTGTGGAAGGATATGCTCCTGAAAGCGCGTATAATTTCTCTTAACTACCCATTTTGCACCGTTGTAGTCTTTTCGTATAATATAGAATATAGCCATCATACTGTGTGATAAGGTTCAGTTGTACCGTGTTCGGTTTGCTGCCGTTACAATCTTGTTGACTCTTGTTACTAAAATACGGCCAACGGAGATGTTATCCAATATTCAATCGCAGTGTAGTTATCGGGTTCAAGAAAGGCTTGTATGGAACAAAAGGAGACGCATTCAGATAGCCTTTTCCAGGAGTTCCAATCTTCGTATAACGAAGCTGACCCAGAAGAGAAGAAACGCCTGGCGGCCAGGTTCTTACCATGGTTTGAGAAACAGGTTAATTTACTATCGGATTTGTCCGCCCCGACTGATTTCAGAGATCAGGAGCATTCCAAACCTTTAGAATCATCCATTAACGATCAGGATTCAAACTGGAAAAATTTGCACAAGTTGATTGACAATGAAATCGACCTGACTAAAATCGCAAAGAATATTGAGCAGGTACTGTGGGTGAGGGATATCTCCTCTGGCAGAATTCTCTACGCCAGCCCGGCATTTGAAAAAGTGTGGGGACGTTCCCTCGAAAGTCTTTACGCCGATCCGTCTATTCTGATCGAAAGTGTTCACGCGGAAGACCGACTGCAAGTAATGGTTTCCAATCCCCTGCAGATAGATGATAAGCCAATTACCCAGATTTACCGGATTCTGCGACCGGATGGAAGCTTACGCTGGATTTCTGCGCGCACATTCTTGGCGCAAGACAAAACTAGCGAGCCAGATTATTTGTTTTGTGTCGCTGAAGATATCACGGATCAGAGACAGATCGAGCTGGCAATGCGCAAAACCCTGGACCGTATCCGCGGACAGTATGATATCAGCCGAAAAATGAGCCTGGCGCGTAAACCTCAGGCAGTGCTCAAAACACTGATGTCTGCTCATGAACTGCGCTCTGCTCAACACGCGGTGCTGCTGCTGTTTAACGAACCCAAAATAGGACCAACCGGGGGGGTGGAGTTAACAGCTTCCTGGGTATCCAACCAAAGTTCTTTTGATTGGCCAAATGAATCTAACCTGTATGAAGAGCCTGCATTGTGGGATTTGTTCCAACCTAATCGAACTGTGATCATTACAGACATACAATCTGATTCCCGTTTACCCCCGCATTTGCGCGATTTGCTAAATGAAGCAAATAACCAAACATTGGTGATCTTCCCTCTGGTGTCCTTGAAGAATTGGCTTGGTTGTCTGTTAGTATATTACAAGGAAGTACATCATTTTGATCATAATGAACTACGCCATCTTAAAGTATTTGTCGACCAGGCCACTATTACTCTTTACAACCTTCAATTGCTCACGACAGAAGAAGAATTACGCCATGATGCTGAACGAGCAAATGAGATCAAAACTGAATTCCTGGCGATGATTTCTCATGAGCTGCGTACTCCATTGACATCCATCATTGGGTTTACGTCCACCCTTTTGGCTGAAGATGTTAAATGGGAGCCGAACGAAAGACGCGATTTTATCTGGACGATTCAGCGGGAAGCCAAAAGGCTGCAGGAACTCATTGATCACCTGCTGGATCTATCCCGATTGGAAGCGGGGGTTCTGCCGATTTCGCTGGAAGCCCACTACCTCCAGGAAGTTGTCCGAGACGCTTTACCACAAATTCAAACGTTAACCAGCGAACATACATTAACCATACAACTGCCTGATAACCTGCCACAAGTTTTTGTGGACGCAAAACGGATTGCCCAGATATTGGTGAATCTGGTGAGAAACGCCTCCACCTATTCCCCTAAGGGGACAAAAATCAGGATTTCGGCCAAAGCGAGGAAAGATTTTGTGCAGATAAGTGTCAGTGATCAGGGACCAGGCATCCTCCTCAGCGAACGCAAAAGGGTGTTTAAGGCTTTTCAGCGAGGCGTAAATGTGGAGAATGGCGTGGCACAAGGTGCTGGATTGGGATTGGCAATTTGCAAAGGGCTGACCGAAGCTCATGGTGGTCACATCTGGATTAAGAGTGAAACACTTCCAGGAACAACTGTCTCTTTTACGATACCACTGGTTCCCGCGCGTACCCTGGCGAACCCCATAGAGAAGGAGTGATAAAAGGCATGGGGAATATTTTAATTGTGGAAGATGATCCCAGTATTCGCAAACTGGTGCGGGTTAATTTAGTAAAACGGGGCTATACTGTCAGTGAAGCAAGTGACAGCCACCAGGCTATTGCCTTGTTTCAGAAGGTGCCCGTAGATCTGGTTCTGCTTGACCTGGTTTTACCCGGGTTATCAGGGGTTGATGTATGCGCCTGGATCAGGGCACGCTCGAATGTACCCATCATTGTACTGAGCGCCCGGTTGGAGGAAGACCTCAAAGTTGCCGCCCTTGATGCTGGCGCAGATGATTATGTTACCAAACCGTTCGGGCAGGAAGAATTATTGGCTCGTGTACGGGCTTTCCTGCGCCGGTCCTATGCACCTCCAAACATTACCGATACGAGAATCCAGATTGGCGAACTGCAGATTGATCTGGAGGCGCGCCGGGTATTTGTTGGCGAGGAGGATCTGCATCTCACCCGGACGGAATATGCGATCCTGGCCGAACTGGCACACCACCTGGACGCTATCGTTACCCACGATGAGTTGATCATTCAGGTTTGGGGGCCCGAGTACCGGGGATCGAATCATTATTTACACAACTATCTGGGACGTTTGCGCAAAAAGCTAGGAGACTATAGTGGTCTTCTCGAAACGATACCGGGTATGGGCTACAATTTACATTCCAAGGCAGATCATTAATAAATTCGTTTGGGTTAATAGAAATTTAACAGGTTGTGTCAAGGACATATATAGACCTGATCGGATAGAATTATTTGTAATCACAGAAAAATTCTTTTATAGAAAGCACAGGAAAAAATGGTAATAAAACTTTATGTAGGAAATATGTCTGCTGAGACAAATGAGCAAGATTTGCAAACGATGTTCAGTGAGGCTGGTGCAGTGGAATCGGTAGATGTTATTAAGGACCGTCGTACTGGGAAAGCCAAAGGGTTTGCATTTGTAACCATGGCCAGCCAGGTTGAGGCGGATAAAGCGATCAGTATGTTTGACGCGAAAGACTTGAATGACCATACTCTGAAGGTCAACATCGCCCGTCCGCGGGAAGAAAGAGTAACGGTGGGGGGCGCTCACAACACGCACCAGTAATAAAAAGCGCCGAGTTTTCTGAATCTGAATGACCCTTATCGAGCCTGTTTTTTTTAAGGCTCGATTTTTTTTTGGGGAAAATGGTTTTATTAGGGATTTTAGAGGTTCTGACTGGGACGTAGATAGGATCGCTCTTGTACTATTGGAATTAGAGTGATCTGAATCTGTTTCGATCTGATCACCTGATCAAAAGGAGGCTCTATGAGCCACAAAGGTAAAGATGGTCACGATCCGAAGCTGCATTTTCTTATCCAGCCAAATATTGGGTTGGATAGTGAGGTTCGCCATGCAGTTGTGGATATTCTCAATAACACCCTGGCTGATGAGGCTATGCTTACCCAGAAAACCCGCAACGCACACTGGAATGGCAGCGGGACCGATTTTTTCGAGCTGCATATTCTTCTTAAATCCCAATATGAACAACTGAATGATATTTCTAATGAGATTGCAGAGCGAGTGCGGATGCTGGGTGATATTGCAATTGGCAGTTTTCAGGAGTTTATTCACCGTGCCCGCGTGGAGGAAGTATCTGAGGTTGTGCCGGATATCTTGCGACTTTTAGCAGATCATGAAATCTTTATTCGTCTATTGCGTGAGGACGCCAGGAAGTGTACTGAGGAGTATGAGGATGCCGGTACATTTGATTTACTGGTAAGCGTTATGCGCTTACACGAAAAGATGGCCTGGATGCTGCGATCGTATATCGAGAACGTGCCAGTATATGTAGAAGGCCAGAAAGGAATTTAAATGAATAATCGACAATTAGAGAAAAGTATCAGCAAGAACGCGGCCAAGGTGAAAAGAGATTTAAACACCCTGATGGGAAATAGCGCTGCTCAAGTGAGTGAAGGATTTGAGAAACTTACAGACGATACAAAGGAAACCGTGTCTGATGTCGTAGGAACAGTGAAGAAGGATGTTGGTCAGGGGTTGAACCAATACAATGATAAAGTGCAGGAATTCGCTGATAAAGTTTCTGGTGGTCTTGGGAAAAAAGCTGCCAATTATCCATGGGTAGCGATTTCAATTGGATTGGGAATTGGCTTTCTCCTGGGCGGCTTACTGAAACCTCGCCGGCAATCTTGATTGTCTGAAAATTCAGACCCCTTGGTTCGTTAGGAAAAAATTGATGAACAACAATGTTTTTGAAGGCAAATGGAAGCAAATTCGCGGTCGCGCAAAAGTCTGGTGGGGCAAACTCACCGACAACGACCTGGAAAAAGTTGGTGGTAAATTCGACAAATTAATCGGTCTGCTTCAGGAAAAGTATGGGCACACCCAGCAGCGCGCTGAAGAAGAATTCAATGAGCGTGTTGCTGAACATGAAATCAAATAATTGAAAAAATGAGTTGCAGCTTTACGATCCCTGGCGAGGTGGACGCTGTCGCCTCGATCTTGTCACAAAGAGGCACAAAACCTTTCGAACATGGAAAAGTTAGTTACTAAAAACAAAAAATAGGAGCAGTAAAAATGAACCTTATTATTTATCTAATTGCCGGAGCTATTGTTGGTTATATTGCCAGCAGGATCATGCGGACGAATTCACAACAAGGCTTACTGATCGATATCGTAGTGGGCGTTATAGGCGCGTTTGTGGCTGGCTACTTCATCAGTCCTCTGCTGGGTATCGGGACAATCAACGATGCCGTCACCATCCCAACCATGTTGGTGACATTGTTGGGTTCAATCGCTCTGCTGTGGATCGTCAAGCTGGTCCGCCGCAGATAGTGACGCGGCCGATCAGTTTTTAGCTCGCGCGAATTGGTAAAACAAATTCAAATGTTTCAGGTGAAAATGATTCTCTCGTTGTTGAACCAGGATCATTCTCAGAAAAAAGGTAAATATGACAGACTATAAAGATGTAAGAACCACAAGACATGAACAGGGACAAGAGCAGCGTGTCACCACTTTTAAAGTCACACAAATAATCTGGCTGCTGTTGGGTATTCTCGAATCTGGATTAGCCCTGCGGATTTTGTTTAAGTTGATCGCGGTAAACGCGTCCAATCCATTCGCATCGTTCCTTTACAAAGTGACCGAGCCTTTTGTTGCGCCTTTTGCAAGTTTGCTGGGGACTCCATCGTCAGGCAATATGGTGTTAGAAATTTCTTCTATCATTGCTATGTTGGTGTACCTTCTTGTCGCCTGGGTTGTTGAACGGATTGTTTATGTACTGTTTTACCGTCCACGCGGGCTCGTGAGCACCAGGCAAACTATTGTTTCTGATCACACCCCCCAACAACCCCAGGAAGCCCATTTAGGAAACAGCCAATCGGTAACGACAAACCGAACAACGACGACACAGGTACCTGTAGATAACAGTCAAACTGTGGATACCCAACCCGTGAAAACCCAAACGCCAGGTTCATTTTAATTTTTACTTTAACAGCTGGTTTTTTGCCAGCAGTTATTGTGAAGAGAGATGAGCAACGCTTTTCTGAAAGGAGTAAAAATATGAATCGGATGAATTTAATTCTGTGGCTCTCAATAGGGGTTATTGTCGGATGGCTTGCCAGCCGGATGTTTGAATTAGAACCCAAACAGGCTCATGTTCCGATGCTTGATTAGGATCATTGTTCTGAGAAAAGCGACAAACGGTTGTTTCGTGGATCGACAAAAGAACAAATCAGAAACCTGATCCGTCAGAAAAAAATATCAAAGCTTTATCTATTTAGAACGATTAACGAAGGAGAAAAAGATGGGACGTAAAGGCGTAAGTAAACGCAAATCAAAAAAAGAAAAATCTGAGAAGATGTCCGAAAAAGTAACCGTGAGCAGCGTGGCTGCAGTGGCACAGGAAGCGAAAAGCCAACCCGCCAAGTCATTTGACACTGGCAAAGACGCCTCCTCGAAATCCTCCACCGGGAAAAAGAAAAATCCAAAGTAGGGTTTGCCTCTTCGGTCAGAATTCAATGTGAAACAGCAAAAAGGACAGTTCCAGAAAATGGATTTATGGCCAGCGCGCGCTGAAGAGGAATTCAATGGTGTGTGACTGGGGATTAAGGCGAGAAGCATAGAAAAAGTTCACGGTCACATACTTCCATTGTAAGCCAAACGCCTGGATGCTGTCGCGAATGTGCACTAACTTATCAAACACGGAATCTCCGTGATTAAGCTATAAAGGAGTAGTAAAAAATGAACCTTATCATTTATCTCATTGCCGGAGCAATAGTTGGTTATATTGCGAGCAGGATCATGCGCACGAATTCACAACAGGGTTTGCTGATCGACATCGTGGTTGGTGTTGTTGGCGCGTTCCTGGCTGGTTACTTCATCAGTCCCTTGCTGGGTATCGGGACCATAAATGACGCCATCACTATCCCAACCATGTTGGTAACACTGGTGGGCGCTGTGGTTCTGCTGTGGATTGTCAAGATGCTGCGTGGCAGAAGGTAACCTGTACTAAACTCTTTCGCGCAGAAATGCTTCCGGCGGCTCTGGCGTACGAAACGCAACTCCGGGCGCAAACCACAAAGAGGATACACCAAGGGATCTGGCGCAAAGAGGTCAGAATGTCATACAGATGAGCGCACCATAAACGCCAGTGGTGTCTGTGTGGAAGGCGTTGCGCACGCAACGCCTTCCAAGTAACACATTTCTGGATCAGAGAAGGAAAGAGAATGAATATTTTACCTAGATATTTTTTGGATCCAGACAGACCCAGCCTCTTATCGACGATGTTATATACCGTGACGGGCGTTTTCAGGAATTTGATCGGACTTTTCAGTCTCACGGAAGAAGAAAGATTGATGGCTGGAATTTACATTGATGACAATGAGCGTTGATGAGTCCGGTTTTGGACCATTCGTTTTCCTCATGATTCGGATGCCAACTTCGCGAACGCCAGTAAGAACGTTCACTGTATGGCACATTGAAAAAAACGAGTTGATTTGCCAGGGGACACGAGCAAGGTTGTTGAAATCATGGAAGTTAACGGATGTGGTGTCGTAATGAGTTACTCACACTTAAGGATGCCAACTGTCCGGATATGAGAAATTTTTAATCCAGCAAATTTAAGCTGCTCTAAGCATAGTAGATAATGAGCACAATTTCTTCAAAGGTTCAGGAGGAAAAAACCATGAATAAAGATATTCTCGAAGGAAAATGGAAACAAATCCGAGGCGAGGCCAGGGCATGGTGGGGTAAACTCACCGACGACGATCTGGATCGAGCTGCCGGAAAATTTGACGTTCTCGCCGGCTTGCTTCAGGAGAAGTATGGCTTCACTCGCGAGCACGCGGCTGAAGAAATTGATAAGCGCGTGACGGAATATGAGGCAAGACTGAAAAAATAAACTGTGCTCATGGCAAATGAACCGTGTGGTGTCTTCCCCCATTCCCCCTGAGAAGAAGAGGACTGTTCAATAAAGACTTACGCATAGGCACATAAGAGGAACATTGTCTTCATCTCAAGGTGATCCAACGAGCATGGGTGCGCCACAGCGCTTTTACAAATTATCGGAAATATAAGATTTTATTCCAACCCAAGACAGGAGTAAATTATGAGGAAATGTGATGAGGTAATGACGAAAAACCCGGTTTGCTGCCTACCCAATGATATAGTGGCCAAAGTGGCGCAATTGATGAAACGCGAGAACGTTGGTTCAATCCCTGTTGTTGAGAACGAGCAGACCAAGAAATTAGTTGGCATAGTGACCGACCGCGATCTTGCTTTGACGGTTGTGGCCGATGGGCTCGATGGAAAAACTACCAAAGCGGAAGCGGTTATGACGCGCGATATCGTGACCTGCCTTGCAGAGGATGATTTGCAGAAAGCGCTGGATGCGATGGCCGATCATCAACTGCGCCGTATTCCAGTTGTAAACAAGGAATACAAGGTTGTCGGTATTATTGCCCAGGCAGATGTGGCAACGCGAGTGAACCAACCGGAAAAAACTGCTGAAATGGTAAAGGAAATCTCGCAAGCTAAAGAGAATGAATAATATGCAAGGATAAATCCTGGCTACTTTCCATCTGGTTTTGAGGCTTCTTAAAATCAACGCCAACGCTTTCGTAATTGTCGGGACTATCCTTCCAATGTTCTCAAGCTTCCTGTTTCGCCACCACAAAGCGAGACAGCGTTCTAGATCAATCTTGTCAGGTCAAAATATGGTAAGAGATTTAAGAAAATACCGGGAAATAAAACTGAGATGAAATCCAGGCGAAGAGACAACTCACCATTTAGAAAAAGAACTCGTCTCTGGTAAATGATCAGAGTCTTTTAAAAACCCTAACTCAGTGATATAGGGAATAAACTATTCACAAGGAGAAGTGTTATGTGGACTATCATCATTATTTTGGTAATACTGTGGTTGCTTGGCTTTTTTGGAGGAAGCATCAGTCCAAAGTTCCCTAAAACGGGTAGTTGGATTCACGCTCTGCTGGTTATCGCTGTCATTCTCATTGTCTTGAATTTGCTTGGGCTGATATAAAGCTGCTGAATCACGTGCGATAAGCCAGATCAATTGCACGTGATGCATCTTCAACTTGCCATCTTGTAAAGTGGTCCTCCCCAGTTCATTGGTTGGAGGATTACTGGACTTTGCGTCGGCTTAATGGATTACTGGACCGGCATGAATAAAAGATTTTGTAAGAGCTGGGAGAAAATTCGTTGAATACAACAAATAATCAAAACCACCGTGCCATCCTACAGGATATAGCCCGCAGAGCGATGATTGATAGGGGCTTGCTCCCTGACTTTTCCGCGGAAGTACTCACCGAACTTGAACAGCTTCATGTACCTTCGATAGCAGAGAACGACCCTGTTGAAGGCAACCAAGAGACCCGAAATGCGCGGGACCTTTTGTGGACATCTATAGATAACGATGACTCACTCGACCTGGATCAGCTTACTGTTGCGGAGGTAACATCAACAAACCAGATAAAGATCTTCGTTGCTATAGCAGACGTAGACTCGTTAATCAAAAAAGGGTCAGCGATTGATCTACACGCGCGTCATAACACCACCACGGTTTATACTGCTGGTGAAATATTTCCAATGCTGCCCGAAAAGGTTTCTAACGATTTTACATCGTTGAAACTCAACGAGGACCGCCTTTCTATTGTTGTTGAAATGTTGATCGGTACAGATGGGGCGCTTAAAGATTCTAAAATTTACAAGGCATGGGTCCATAATCATGCGAAACTTGCATATAACAGCGTGGCAGCCTGGTTGGAAAAGGATAGTGACATCCCTGAAGCGATTGCTGTTGTTCAAGGATTGGCTGAGAACCTGAAGCTGCAGGACAAGGCGGCTCAGAAAATGAAGCATTTCCGGCATTTTCATGGAGCGCTCAGTCTGGAAACCATTGAGGCTAAAACGGTGTTTGATGGCGATCAAATTCGCGCGCTTGAAATGGAAGAAAAAAACCGAGCAAAAGAGATTGTTGAGAATTTTATGATTGCGTCGAATGGGGTGATCGCGCGATATCTTACATCCAGGAAATCTCCCTCGATCCGGCGAGTGGTCCGCGAACCTAAACGATGGGAGCGGATTGTGAAGATTGCCGCGGATCAGAAGTTCAAACTTCCGGAACTTCCGAACCCAAATGCACTGGAAGAGTTCCTGACCCATCAAAAAGTGGTTGATCCGCTCAGTTTCCCCGACTTATCTTTGAGTGTGATCAAACTTCTGGGCGCCGGAGAATACGTGGCTGAACTCCCAGGCAAAAACGTCACTGGGCATTTTGGCCTGGCCGTTAAAGATTATGGTCACGCCACAGCCCCGAATCGTCGCTATCCCGATTTGATTACCCAACGCTTATTAAAAGCAGCCCTGGCAGATAGACCTGCACCCTATGGTAAAGAGGAATTGGATGCTCTGGCGATTCATTGCACAGCTGCAGAAGATGCAGCAAACAAAGTTGAACGAAAAGTCGGGAAATCTGCTGCCGCCCTTTTGATTAGATCTAGACTTGAAGAGCAATTTGATTCGATTGTCACAGGCGCATCCGAGAAAGGAACATGGGTGCGATTGCTGAATATTCCAATTGAAGGGAAGCTGGTTCATGGCTTTGAGGGTGTTGACATCGGCGATCGCATACGTGTGCAGTTAATTTCAGTAGATGTAGAAAAAGGGTTTATTGATTTCAGGAAAGTTGGTTAACCTGGATTGTGAATTGGAGGAGCTTGTGAAAAATGTGGGATTGTGGATTGATCATCACAAAGCCATAATGGTGACGATTGAAAACGAGCGTGAAAAAACCCAGGAAATAAACTCGAATATGGAAGAGCATATCCAGTTTTCAAACGGAACACCTTCAACAGCTTCAAGGGTCATGCAAGAATCGAACGCAGAGGATGTGTGGGACGGGCAGCGTGGGGCCCAACTTGAGAGTTACTTTGACGGAATTATTTCACTCATTCGTGATGCAGAATCAATATGGATATTTGGCCCTGGTGAGGCAAAAGTGGAACTCGAAAATCGATTTAAGCGTGATGGTTTAGGAGCGCGTATTGTGGGTATTGAAACCGTTGGTATTATGACAGCCCCACAAATTTCAACCAAAGTTCGGAAACTCTTTCAAACGAAATGATTGACTATGAATACCAGAAGATAAAATATGTGTCTGGTAGGAGTTAAAAACGAGACTGTAATGATTTCACCGGAACAATCAGAGATTAAAAAATACTTATGTTGGTCCTATAGCTGACTGATTATGTGCCGATATTGGTCTGTTTCTAACAATGTGCTGAAAGAGTAGGTAAGCATGGCATTCCTTCCACCTTCTCAACCGTTTGATTGGACTTTTCGGCGGGTAGTCTGGGAGACGCTCGTCTTCGTTTTTGTCGCTTTTTGTTTTTGGTTGCTTTATCGGTTTAACCAAGTCGTTTTTGTTCTATTTATCGCCATTGTAATAGGCACGGTGATCAGGCCAGTGGTAACCTGGTTACAGCGGCGAAGAATTCCCCAGTTTGCCGCAGTAGTTCTTGTTTATCTCTTTCTGCTTGTCTTTCTCATCGGCTTTGGGTTTTTATTATTCCCGTTAATTATCGAACAAGGAGCAAGGATTGTCGCTGTTGTACCAGATTATTATCGAAGTTTTCGGGATTGGATGGGTAATTCTCCCAATCACTTGATTGCAGTTTTTAATGAAGCCCTCCCGACCGAACTACCAGGATTGGTGCCTGTGCGGCAAACGGGACAGATGATGTTGTTGGATTCTGCACAGGAAGTGTTAGGTTATGTGGTGTCGGCGGCAAACGGTATCTTTTTGGGTATATCTATTTTGCTATTGGCACTTCATTGGACCCTCGATGGGCCACGGATCATTCAATCGCTGTTACAACTGGTTCCAAAGGATAAGCGCGAAAGTACTAACGAACTGATTACAGCGATGGAAGCAAAGGTTGGTTTCTTCATTGCTGGTCAAGGCGTCCTTTGTCTGATGATTGGAACCATGGCGCTGGTGGTCTATTTGTTCATCGGCTTGCCCAATGCTTTAGTATTGGCGCTTGTTGCGGGCTTGATGGAGGCAGTCCCGATGATTGGACCGCTGTTAGGCGCAATTCCTGCCGGGTTAATTGCGTTATCCATATCCCCCGAAAAGCTGGTCTGGGTAATCCTTGCCTCGGTTGCCATTCAGCTAATAGAAAATAATTTACTGGTGCCACGTGTTATGCGCAAGGCAGTAGGGGTCAATCCTTTTGTTTCACTGCTTGCAATATCTGCTTTCAGCTCTTTTTTCGGCGTTGCCGGTGCGCTCATGGCGATTCCTATGGCTGCGATTATTCAGCTTTTATTAAACCGTTACATTTTTCATCCCGGGACAATGGAAGCGGAGGTCTCAGACGGGCGCGATTATACCAGTCGACTGCGTTATGAAGCGCAAGATCTGGTTCAGGATCTGCGTAAACAGGCACGGCTAAACAAGGAGGGCTCAGACCACAGTATCGCGCAGATTGATGAAGTAATGGATGAGATTGAGTCGATAACAACTGATCTGGACACGTTGCTGGCACAGGTACCTCCTTCAGGTGCTTTATGACGAGGCAACTCATCAAGCTAGCTGTGGCGATTATGACAACGTTGCTGGCGCTGATTGTACTGTGGCAGTTTCGTATCATCATAATTTACGTCTTGGTCTCATTAATGCTTGCGGCATCGTTGCGGCCTTTGGTTAACCGTCTGGCGGAGCGAAGCTTTGTAGTACGTTTGGCGTGGATCCTTACATACCTTGTGGTTTTGGGTTGTATCGGCTTCTTGCTCTTTTTAACCGGGGAGGCAGCGTTCAATGAAATTCAATTATTGGTTCGTACCGTGTCGGTGCAGGATGAATGGAAGCTGCCTGTTTGGTTGGAAGGCAGTTCATTTCAACTGGCGCTGGTTTCGCAATTACCACCGCTGAGTAAACTGTTTGAAGCGATCACTGGCAGCCAGGGGCAGCTCGTGATCCCGGCCATCCTCAATATTACACAGGGGATTGGTGGCTTAATAAGTGGTATATTCATCATCTTGTTCTTGAGTATCTATTGGATTATCAGTCAAATTCATTTTGAGCGACTCTGGCTCTCTTTACTCCCATCCGATCAGCGCAAACAGGCCCGTGATATTTGGCGGATGATTGAACCTGAAATTGGCGCTTACCTGCGTAACCAGGTAATCCAAAGTCTTGTGGCCGGGTTACTTTTAGGTTTTGGATATTGGCTAATTGGATCTCCTTATCCAGCGTTCCTGGCAGTGGTTGGTGCTTTAGCGTGTTTTATACCCGTGGTTGGAGCAGCCCTTGTGGTCATTTTTCCACTTTTATTGGGGTTGTTAACCAGCGTGCAGCTGAGTATGTTTACCATTCTTTACGCGCTTGTTGTGCTGACAGTTATGAAAATATGGTTCACCCCACGGCTTGTTAACCGCAGATGGGATAATCCTATCTTGAATGTAGTTTTTCTCATTACCTTGACAGATGCATTTGGAATTATTGGGATTATCATAGCCCCACCTCTGGCAATTGTATGCCAAATCCTGTGGAGCCACCTCGTCAGTCACCGTCCCGCTGCTGGGGCAGCAGATCAGGTTTTTGATCTGAAAGAAAGGCTGATAAAAGTTCGAGATACTATTGAGGTAATGGATGAATCTAATTTGCCTTTGATAACCAGCAGTATGGAACGGTTGGAACATCTGTTTGTAGAAGCTACACCAATTTTGCAAGCGGTTCAATCAGTTGAACCTTCGAAGTGATTATTACAAGTTGGTTCCCATCCCCAGGCAGGAAGTCTACAATATTCTCGCCGCCAAAGTGTTTGAATCATATGAAGCTAGTGCCTGCCGGGTGTCTCGTCATTGATTTATACACATGGCTACGGGAGTGAGGTCATACGAGGACCTGTGAAAATATGATCACTCTTGTAATGCGGTGAGCTTCCATAGAATGATCTCAGGGGGGCACAGGAAGCGGACGCGGGGGGCGCCGGCGCCTTCCATGCCGATGCCGCGGGTGATGTACAGCAGGAGGTTGTTGAGGCGGTATTTGCCGGCCTGGAATTTGCGGCCGTAGAGCGACCCGGTGAAGATGGCGCCGATCCACGGCAGGCGCACCTGGCCGCCGTGGGTGTGGCCGGAGAGCTGCATGTCGATTTCGAGGTTGGCGGCGCCGGGGGCCAGGTCGGGGGAATGGTAGAGCAGGATGGTGTAATTGCCGGAGGGCCGGGCGGCCAGTTTTTCGAGCCGGGGCAGGTCTTCGTGGGGGAGGTGGGTGCAGGTCAGGCCGATCAGATCGAGTTGATCGCCGCGGATATCCACGGAGACGCGCTGGTCTTTCAACCAGGTCAGGGGGAGGCCTTGCAGCAGGTCCGGCATGATCTCGGGGAGGTCGACGGCGGGGCTGCCGGTGACGAGGTAGACGCCGAAAGGGGCCTGCCACTGCCGGAGCACGTGGCGGGCGGCCTGCCAGGCCTCAGGGTCCTTAAGGTAGGAGAGGTTCAGGACATCGCCGGAGAACAGGATGAGGTCGGGGGCCAGGCCGGTGACCATCTTTTGAAGCTCGATTTCGCGCCGGGTCTCACGCTCGAGGTGGAGGTCGCCGAGGTGGAGGACGCGGATGGGCTGGCCGGCGTGGATTTTGTTGCTGTACAGTTTGAGCTGGGTGAGGTGCACGCGGTGGGGCTCCATGTAGAAGCCGTACAGGACGAGGGCGGTGCCGACCAGTTGGGCCAGGAAGATGAGGGGCTGGGGCAGCAGCAGGCCGATGGCGCGCATCAGGGCGAGGATGAGGGTGGGGGGCTTGGCGGGGCCGTAGGAGATTTTGAAGCGGGGGAGCAGGCCCAACAGGATCCAGTCAATGAGGAAGAAGAGGTAGATGGCGAGGGTCGCGGGCCAGTTGGCCCAGGTGATGAGGGCGGCCCAGAGGAAGAGGAGGATGGCGAAGATGGGGGTGGGGATGCTTTGAATTCTGGCGGCAACTTTGAGGATGATGTCGAATTGGTTTCCTTCTACGCCGGGGAAGTTTTGCCGCTGTGAAAAGTCGATGGGTTGTGTCATTTGGGGGTCCTTGGGCCGGGGTGTGGTGGGGTTGAGTTGGTTTATATGGGTAGGTATACCGGATTGCGGGGGAAATGTCAAACGGGTTGTATCAAATTAGGGATGTGGATTTAACGCAAGGGCGCTGGGGCGCAAAGGGTTTTTATCTCACGCAAAGGCGCAACACTTGCAACTGCCGCAAGTGCAGGTGAGACCGCAAAGAAAACCTTTTTTGAATACATATAGGCGGGGTGCTGGATGGGAGCAGGGTGTGTGAACGCGGAGGGGAGGTTGCCACGACAGTGATACAGGATAGAATTGATCGCCACATCTTTAGAAGAACAAAGCGTATGGCGATCAAAACTTGTGGTGTAAGCATAGTTATACCATTTCGATAACGTTGCTGAACATTTTGCCAATGGCCGGGCCAAGCAGCGCGAGAACAACAATAACAATTACCGCAACAAGGATTAATATCAGCGCGTACTCAACCAGTCCCTGACCTTTTTCCAATGAATCTGCCGGCATGCAGCATCACCTCCTTTGGGACAGGCAGCCCATTACACTTATTTTTATTATCCAACTTTATGAGGTGAATCCTCATAACAGAATTGAAAGGTTAAAGGAAACGACCGCTGTCTTTTGGATAGCGGTCGTTGTAATTCAAACTGTTTTAAGCTGATAATTGGATTTAGCAGGTGCAAAGAATGAGATCTTTGGCTGCTTTGACTTCATCCATCCTTCTGACTGTGGTGTTATGCGGCGCTTCTTTGAGCAGCTGCGGATTGGTATGGGCTTCTTCCGCGATCTTGAGCAGGGTATCGGCGAACTCGTCGAGCGTTTGCTTGTTCTCTGTTTCAGTCGGCTCAATCATCAGCGCTTCGTGCACGATGAGCGGGAAGTAGTTTGTTGGCGGATGGAAATTGTAATCAATGAGACGTTTGGCAATATCCAGCGCGCTGACTTCCGGCGCGTCGTTCCAGTGGCCTTCAGCCACGAACTCGTGCATGCACACCCGGTCGTAGGGCACGTGGTAAACGTCTTTGACGCGGGCCATAATGTAATTGGCGTTCAAGACGGCGTGCTGGGCGATTTTGCGCAGGCCTTCGTCGCCATGCATACTGATATAGGTGTAAGCGCGAACCATCATACCAAAATTGCCATAAAAGGCTTTCAGGCGGCCGATGGACTTTTCCGGCATTTTGAAGCCGTAGAGCGGCGGAATATCCTCATCGCCATCTTCAATGATGTCCACAATCGGACCGGGCAGGAAATCCAGCAATTTTTCGTTGACCAACACCGGGCCGCTGCCGGGGCCACCACCGCCGTGCGGGGTGGAGAAAGTTTTATGCAGGTTGTAGTGCATGACATCGATACCGAAGTCGCCCGGGCGGGCTATGCCCAACAGCGCGTTCATGTTGGCCCCATCGCCATACACCAGGCCGCCCGCTTCGTGGACTTTGCGGATCACTTCGACGATATGCTTTTCGAAGAGACCAAGGGTGTTGGGGTTGGTAAGCATCAGGCCGGCCAGATTTTCGTCACAGACCGCGTCGAGGGCTTCCATGTCAACATTGCCTTCCGCATCGGTGGGCAGGTGGACGATCTCGAAGCCGCTCATTTTGGAACTGGCGGGGTTGGTGCCATGCGCTGAATCGGGGATCAGCATTTTGATCCGGTTCGGTTCGCCGCGATCGATGTGATAGGCTCGCATGATCATGACACCGGCCAGCTCACCATGCGCGCCAGCGGCAGGCTGGAGGGATGTCCCGGCAAAACCGCCAATCTCGGACAGCCAGTTCTGGAGTTCGTAAATCAACGCGAGATTTCCCTGAACGGTTTCAACAGGTTGGAGCGGGTGAGTCAGGGCGAAACCGGGCAGGCGAGCGGCTTTTTCATTGATCTTGGGATTGTATTTCATGGTACAGGAGCCCAAAGGATAGAAGCCGCCATCAATGAAGTAGTTGTTTTTAGAGATATTGGTGAAGTGACGGACGACATCCAACTCGGAAAGCTCCGGCAAGGGAAGTTCCTTCCTCAGCAGGGAGGCCGGCAGAGCTTTGGCCTGGGGCACATCAGAATCCGGGTAGCGCACGCCTGTCCGGCCGGGGGAAGAGATTTCAAAAATGGTTTTTTCAAGCATTGGCCACCTCCCGGAGGGCATCGCAAAGATAGTTGATTTCTTCACGGGTGTTCATTTCCGTGACCGCCACCAGCATGTGGTTTTCCAGGTCAGGAGAGACAATTCCCAGATCAAAACCGCCAAGAATACCGTGGTCCAACAGGTGATTGTTGATATCTTCGACCGGGATCGGGCAGCGCACCACAAATTCGTGGAAGAAAGGTTCGTCAAAAACCAGCTCAAAGCCCGGAATTTCAGAAATTTTCGCAGCGGTGTAATGCGCTTTTTGGTAGCACAGGTCAGCCACTTTTTGCAGCCCGGATTTACCCAGCAGGCTCATATAAATGGTCGAGGCCAACATCATCAGGCCCTGATTGGAGCAGATGTTGGAGGTGGCCTTCTCGCGCCGGATGTGCTGCTCGCGCGCGGTGAGGGTCAGCACGTACCCGCGGTTGCCTTCGATATCCACAGTTTCACCGACCAACCGACCGGCAATTTTGCGGACAAACTCCTTTTTTGTGGCAAAGATGCCAAGGTAGGGGCCGCCAAAGGAAATCGGAATACCGAGCGGCTGGCCTTCGCCCACCACAATATCAGCACCAAATTCGCCAGGTGGTTTAAGCAGGCCGAGTGTGATGGGGTTAACTATGACACA
>ENA-ORXD01001617-ORXD01001617.1-sediment-metagenome-genome-assembly--contig:-NODE-1617-length-17638-cov-3.621434_pt1 | contig 17638 bp, 12 predicted proteins | sample MGYA00237862_ERZ511471 | MGnify/ENA metagenome assembly ERZ511471
ACGAGCCACTGCAGCGTCGAAGCGACCTGGTGACGGATTTCCTCCTGTGCCTCCACGGGGAAGGAGTTGCGCAGCCGGTACAGGGCGTCTTCCGTGTGGGTGGCGTGAAGGGTTGCAATCACCAGGTGTCCCGATTCGGCGGCATTGAGGGTGAGCCGCATGACCTCCGGCTCCCGCAGCTCTCCCACGACGATCACGTCGGGGTCTTCCCGGAGCACGTCGACGAGTCCTTGCTCGAAAGACGGCATGTGGGCACCCAGCTCGCGCTGTTCGATGAAGGATTTTCGCGAGACATAGCGATACTCGACGGGATCTTCGAGGGTCACGATGTGGGCGGCCCGGCTTCGGTTGATTTCGTCGACGAGGGCTGCGATCGTCGTCGACTTGCCCGACCCGGTTGCGCCGCAGATGAGCACGAGCCCGGAGCGCAGCTCCGCGACCTGTTTGAGCGAGGAGTGCAGGTTGAGTTTTTCGATGGTCGGCACGGTGCCGGGCAGCAGACGGATGGCAATGCTGAGACCGCGCGTCGTGTTGAAGACGTTGACCCGGATCCGGATGTGGCGGATGGTTATGGCCAGGTCGACGGACCAGCGGTTGCGCAGTGTCTGCAGTTGCCTGGCCGTGAGGATCTTCTTTGCGAGCCCGTCGATCTCGCCGTGTGTCCATCGGCCGGAATTGTCGAACTGGATCTGGCCGTTCTTGCGGTAGACAACCGGATGCCCCCCGGTGATGTGCACGTCGGAACAACCCTCCTGAACGGCTGTCACGATGACGTTGCTGAACTTATTCATCCTTTTTCATCCCCCGGATTCGGTTGGAGTCAGCGGTGCAGAATCCGCTGGTCGGCGTGCATCCGGCACAAGGATCAAAAGCGCATGGTTCCGGCGGAGAAATATTTAGCATGAAGTATGCCACGTGGGCAGAGAAAGCAAAAATATTAGTCTTTGCAAATCAACTAGTTGCATGTTTTCTCGGTTTGAGAATGTCGAGGTGGGGGTCAAAAAAACGGCAGGGCACCTTCCGCATGCAACCAGTGCATCAAATATTGTAGGACAAGGGGAAATGAAAGGGTGAGGTGATTGGTTTATTGATTGATATCTTGATTAGGAAAAAACCTCTCTTCCTGCTGTTGGCTGTCGGCTCTTCGTCCCGGTCCCTTCTTCCTCTTCACTCAGGCACTAACGCACTCAAGCACTCCCGCACTGTTCTTATTCCTTGAACTTTCCGGAATCCCTGATCTGCGCGATCAACTCGTCGACGGTTGCCTTCTCGTCGATCATGAAGTGCTTTTCCGCATCGTCATCGGGATGGAGGAAGATGACCGACTTTTCGTCGGCAGAAGGTTTCTTGGCTTTCGACGCCACAGGCTCTGCTTCCCCGTCGAGCAGGGGGGAGTGATAGATCACCTCGCGGGATGCTTCTTCAGACGGCTTGAAATTCTCCGACGGTGGATAGAAGGAGTCTTTCGATGCGAGGTATTCCTTGAGGTATCTCTCCATCGAGAACATGCCGTCGCTCTTGCCGATCTGGATGGCGCTTTCGATCTGGGGAAGCTTGTTCTCGCGGATCATGCCTTTGACGGAGTTGTTGCCCCTGAGCATGGAGAGCAGAGGCACCCTGAAGCCCAATCGCTCGTGGAAAATGAGCTGCTGGACCACGATCCAGGCGAGCGTCGAGGCGATCTGGTAGCGAATTTCCTCCTGGGCCTCCATGGGAAAGGAGTTGCACAGACGGTACAGGGCGTCCTCGGCATTCGTGGCATGGAGCGATGCAATCACGAGGTGGCCGGACTCGGCCGCGTTGAGAGTGAGCCGCATGACTTCCGGCTCACGCAGCTCTCCCACGACGATCACATCGGGGTCCTCGCGGAGGACGTCGAGGAGTCCCTTCTCGAAGGAGGGCATGTGCGTGCCCAGCTCCCGTTGCTCCATGAAGGACTGCTTCGATGTGAAGCGGTACTCGATGGGGTCTTCCAGGGTTACGATGTGAGCCGAACGGTTGCGGTTGATTTCGTCTATGATCGCGGCAATCGTGGTGGACTTGCCGGTCCCTGTGGCGCCGCAGATGAGGACGAGCCCCGAGTGAAGCTCGGCGATCTGCTGAAGCGAGGGATGGAGATTCAATCGCTGGATTGTGGGGATCACGCCCGGAAGAAGGCGAATGGCGAGGCTCAGGCCCCGTGTCGTGTTGAAGACGTTAAGCCGCAGGCGCACATGCTGGATCGTGACGGCGAGATCGACGGACCACTCCCGGCGAAGGATCTGGATCTGCCGGGGTGTCAGCAGTTTCCTGACGAGCGCGTCTACCTCGGCATGGGTCCATACGATGGAGCGGTCCTGTTGGATTTGCCCGTTTTTTCGAAACACCACCGGGTGTGCGCCCGTGATATGGATGTCCGAAACCCCCTCACGGACGGCCGCCGCGATGACGCCGCTGAATTTTCTCATCTTGTCTTCCCGCAGGCCGGGATCCTCTGCCGGGGAACGAATCCCCGATGATTACTGGAAAAGAGGCCTTTGTTCTCGTATCGTCCCTTTTCCGCTGTCTCTTTAGTCGTGGCGAGGCCGCCCTAAAGTGCCTTTTTGATGTTCGTCAGGAGCACGACATGCTTGCGCTCCTCCTCGATGACCTGTTCGAGAAGCTCCTGGGCGGAAGCCGTGACGTACTTCTTCATTTCCGAATAATAGAGGACGGAATCGAGTTCGCGCTGGATGGCAAAATCCAGAGCAGCGATGACGTCGTTGATGCCGGCCAGCTCCTTGGTAGCTCGGGTCGTGAAAACGGCTTTCCCATCGATGCTGGCCTGGAGATAGGCCATGTACTCGCCGGGGTAGCTCTCCTTCGGCATGATCGTGTCGATCTTGGAGAACATGTCGGCAAAAAGTTTCCGGTGTTTTACCTCCTCGGAGGCAAGTCGGGTGAATATCTCGCGAGCCTTGGCGTCCTTGGCGATCGACGCCGCATAGTTATAAAAATTTTCGCCGTTTTCTTCCATGCGGATGGCGAATTGAAAAATGTCGCTTCCCTGGTAGCTGCTCATACCGTTCCCCTTTCTATAAATTTGGAGCGATTATAGACGTCTTTTTTCGCTGTGACCACCTTTTTTTGTCATCACTTGGAAGTCGGATTTGTGAGGTTCCCCGCCCATGGGGCTGGGTTTCAATCGGAGATGGTTGGAACCCGTGCGGCCGGCCAATGGCAGGGCTCACCCTCAAGGGAGAGGAAGGCCACGGGAACAACTCCCGATGATAGCGCTATGCTTTCTGTGCGGTGGTTGATCCTGCCGGGTGAAAAAGGATGGTCCTTAAAAAAGGGGGGGCGGGGAGGTCTTTCGACCTCCCCTTCTGGAGTTGTTATCGCTAATGTGAAGGAGGAGATTCTTCAAGCGATCTTTTTGTTGAACTGTTCCGCTTCCAATCGGTTTCTTTACTTCAATGAAGGCCCTCCCCGCTGTGTTTGGGCACCTCATTTGCAGTTAACCTGTGCCCCATTAATTTGCAGGTAGCGTGCCACGAAGAAGATGGGGTTGTAAGTGGCTGTATTTAAATAAATTGTTCAGATATCCCCCTTTTTTTTCTTCCGATATGGACGGACCGGGCAGGCAAGATCTGTCGACACGAGAAGCAGGCATTTAAATTTCTTTTTGTTTTCAGGCAGTTGAAAATGTACAGGAGAAGCACGACTCCGACAATATTGTCGAAATCAATCGCCTCATCATTTACCGACAGGGCGAGGGTGCTTGACATTTCTTTCCTGATGGGGTTCACTGATTTACTTTCCGCCCACGGGTAGCAGCGGGAGCGGAGGGCGGACGCGGGATTCCCGCCGGCATTTTACAGGGGTGTTGCATGAAGCTGACGAGAATCGTATCCTTTCTTTTCCTTCTTGTCTGTCTCGCCTCGGAGGGACATGCCCAGGGGGTAGGGCGCAATGGCCGGCCTGACTCATCGCTCCTGTCGGGCAGGGAGGTGTCGATCATCAAGGAGCTCAACCTGACGGCCTCCCAGGTGAAGGAGACAAGGCGGATTGGGGCTGCCTATTCCAACCGGACGTTGAAGCTTCGCAGCGAAATTATCGGGAAAAGTATAGAGTTTCGCAACCTTCTGAACGATCCTTCCGCATCGGAGGAAGCCATTCGGGCCAAGGGAAAGGAGATCGAGGCCATCGACGGTCAGCTGATCCGTGAAAAAATCGAATTCCAGATCGAGATGAGAAAAATCCTGACTCCCGAGCAACTTCAGCGCTGGTATATGGTGATGGACCAGCAGCCGGCGACGAAGAAACCCATCAGATGAACTTACGGGCGAAACTCTTTTTTCACCGGATAGCCGGATGAATCATATCCCTTCAGCCAGCCAGATTCTTCTGCGCCCCCTCACCCTGATCATTTCCTGCTTGATTTTCGTGATCCTGATCCTGGTGATGGGTCTCATGGACCTGAACCGGCTCGACCGGTCCCTTGTGAATTTCATGGAGGTCAGGGGACTCGACATTGCGGAGAAAATCGAGCGGGAGTCCGAGGTCAGTTTCAGCAGCATCATGCAGATGCTCCGGGGAGAATCAGCCGGCGAAGCCCTCATCCCTCTGACGGACGAAGCCTTCCTGACCCAGGAGTCGCTGATCAAAGCGCTGGTCAACGTGATCCGCGCGATCGACGGCAGATGGCCTTCACAGACCATCACTCCGGAGGAAGCGGCGGAGGTGATCGAGAAGGAAGGCCTCTGGCTGATTGCCTTCGTCGATGACGCCGGCCGGGTTCTCTTTGAGAGCCGCCCCGTACCCCGGCAGGTCCTGGCGCTCGCGGCGCCCGCCATCCGGAAAAAAAAGGATCTCGTCATCGATTTGTTCGGCCGCTCAGACAGGGCGGCCCGAAGCGGTGTCGTAGCCCTGCGGCGCAGCGGCGCTCAAGGGACGGTCATTATCGGCCTCGATGATGATGCACTGCGCTGGTGGGGCATGCGGATCGCAATGCAGCGGGCTGTCAATGAGGCGGGACAGACCCCGGGCGTCGTTTTCGTTACCGTCCTCGACGGCTGGGGAGCGATTCTCGGCGCCAGGGGAGAGCAGCCTGCATCGCAGGAGATGACAGCCCTGGAGAAGGAACTCCTGGCCGGGACGGTCACCGTTGCGAATCTGAACGTGACGCTCGGCGAACGGGAGCAACTCATGGTCATGGCACCGCTCACCCTGGAGGGCCGGCCCGCCGGGATCGTGCGGGTCGGTTTCGAGAGGGACCGCATGGACCAGATCCTGGAGCGAAACCGCCACTTTCTTTTTCTCTCCATGGGATTTATCGTTCTCGCGGGGCTCTTCTCCCTCTGGTTCGTCTTCCAGAACCAGAAGCGACACCTTGCGCGCATCGAGGAGATGCGCAAGCGCCTCGAGCAATCCGAGCGGCTTTCCTCCCTCGGGCAGCTTGCCGCCGGCGTGGCCCACGAGATCCGCAACCCCCTGAATGCCATCAGCATGGCGAGCCAGCGTCTCCAGCGGGAATATCTTCCCTGTGAGCAGGACAAGAGCCAGGAATTCGGCCATCTCACGGGAGTCATCCGGGATGAAATCCGGCGCCTGAACGTCATCATCGAGGATTTTCTCACCTTTTCGCGAAGCCGCCGCCTGGAGTTCAGGGAGTTCTCATTGACGGAGGTCATCGAGAAGCTTGTGAGGCTCCTGGGCGAAGAGGCCAGGGCCCGGGGGATTGCCCTTTCCTTGAAGCCGGAGCAGAACGCCCTCATGGTCCCCATGGACGTCGACAAGCTTCAGCAGGCTCTCCTCAACATCATCAAGAACGCCATGGAGTCCATCACGGGCGACGGGGCCATCGACATCGTCGTCGAGAGGCAGGCGGGAGAGCGAGCGGTCACCCGAATCTCCGACACGGGGTCGGGCCTCACCCCGGAAGAGGTGGAGAAGATTTTCAACCCGGACTATACCACCAAGGAAAAAGGGCTGGGGCTGGGCCTGACCATCGCCCATGAGATCATCCGCGGTCACGGCGGCACCATCCGTGTCCAGAGCAACGTCGGGCGGGGCACGACCTTCGAGATCGTCCTGCCGATCAAACGCGTGCCGGGGAACCCGCCGCCCGCCGAGACGGGGAAGAGGACAGGGAAAGCATGAAGAAACTCAGCATATTGATCGTTGAAGACGGGCAGATTCAGAGGGAAATGCTCCGGGACTTCCTGCGCAAGGAGGGCCACACGGCGACGGAGGCGGACTCCGGCGAGAAGGCCCTTGCGGAAGTCCGGGCGTCGTACTTCGATCTGCTCCTCATGGACTACAAGATGCCGGGTATGAACGGACTTCAGGTCCTTCAGGAGGTGAAGAAGTTCAACCCGGAGATCGACGTCATCATGATGACGGCTTACGGGACGATCGAGACGGCCGTGGAAGCCATGAAGGCAGGGGCCGTCGATTACGTCACGAAGCCCATCGATCTCGATGAGCTCGTGCTGCACATCAACCGGATCTCGGAGCGCCGCATCCTGCTCAGGGAGAACGATATGATGCGACAGCGCCTGCAGGAAAAAGGGGTCACCGCCGATCAGATCGTCTTCCGCAGCCCCCAGATGGAGAGTCTTGCCAACCTGGCCGGCCGTGTTGCTGTCAGCCGAGCCACCGTTCTTGTCCGGGGGGAGAGCGGTACGGGCAAGGAGCTCTTTGCCCGCCTGATCCACAACCTGAGCCCCCGGGCCGCAAGGCCGCTCATCGCCGTCAATTGCGGCGCCCTCCCCGAAACCCTGCTCGAAAGCGAGCTGTTCGGGCACGAGAAGGGTTCCTTCACCGGGGCGACGGTGAGACGCATCGGGCGCTTCGAGGAGGCCGACGGCGGCACGCTCTTCCTCGACGAGATCGGGGAACTCACTCCGGCCGTCCAGATCAAACTCCTGCGGTTCCTCCAGGAGCGCGAGTTCCAGCGGGTCGGCGGGAACCAGGTCCTCCATTCCGACGTCCGGATCATCACCGCCACCAACCGGGACCTCGAAGCAAGAGTCAAGGAAGGCGCTTTTCGTGAAGACCTGTTCTACCGGCTCAACGTCGTGGACATGTTCATCCCGCCGCTGAGGGAGCGCAAGGAGGACATTCCGGCCCTCATCGATCACTTCCTGAAGAAATTTGCCGCCGAGAACGGAAAAGAAATCGAGGGCGTGAGCCAGGAGGCCCACGACCAGCTGCTCAAGTACGACTACCCGGGCAACGTGCGGGAGCTCATCAACATCCTCGAGCGAGCCGTTGTCATCGCCCGCGACCCGATCATCACGGTGGCCGATCTTCCCTTCGGGGACCGTTTTGCAGGAACCGTTGAAACGGCAGGGGAGGGCCGGCTGAAGGACTCCATCGAGGAGCTGGAAAAGCAAATGATCCTCAAGGCCCTGGAAGAGGCCGACAACCACCAGACGAAGGCGGCGGGGATTCTGGGCATCAGCGAGAGGATGTTGAGGTACAAGCTGAAGAAGTATGGACTAAAACAATGAAAAGCAGGGTTCAGGGTACAGGGTAAGGGATACAGGGTACAGGAAGAAAAGACAGATCTCAAAGCAAGAACGGCGGGAGCAATTCCCGCCGTTCTTCTTTTCTGGTCCCTACACCCTCGTCCCTATTTCTTGAACCCCAGGATTTTTCTTGCTTCCGCCGGTGTGGCCACCTCGCGGCCGTAGGCGCGGCAAATACCGGTGACTCTCTCGACGAGCTCGGCGTTCGTCTTCGCAAGCACCCCCGGGTTCACGTAGATGTTGTCTTCCATGCCCACCCGGATGTGGCCACCCATGATGAGGCCCATCATGGCCATGGGGAGAAAGCCCCGGCCCACGCCGAAGATGGACCAGGTGGCGCTTGCGGGCATGTGCTCGTAGAGGTGCAGGAAGGACTTCACCGTGGCCGGAGCGCCCCAGGGCGTCCCGAGGCAAAACTGGAAGTGCAAGGGATCGTCGATCTTCCCGTCGTCTCGCAGTTTCAGGGCCGTCACCATCATGCCCAGGTCGAAGATCTCGATCTCGGGCTTCACCCCTGCCTCTTTCATCTTCTTGGCCGCTTCATCGAGAAATGCCGGGTCGTTGATGAAGGCCCTGCCCCCGAGGTTTATGGACCCGGCATCGTAGGAGGCCAGTTCCGGTTTCAGCAGAAGCGGCGCGAGCCTTTCGTCGGTCGGCAGATTCCTCCCGGGGATGCCGCTCGTGGTGAGGCTGAGAATGAGATCCGTCTTCTCCCGGATCCTGTCGACGACCCGGCGGAAGAGTTCCGGGTTCTGGCTTCCCAGGCCCGTCTCGGGGTCTCGGACGTGGATGTGAACGATCGAGGCGCCGGCCTGCCAGGCCTCGATGGCCGAATGGGCGATTTCATCGGGCGTGATGGGGATGTGCGGGGCGATGTCCCGCATCATGCGGCTTCCGGTGATGGCTGCAGTGATGATGACTTTTTCCATGGATACCTCGCAGATATCGAAATGTTTTTCCTTCAGAGAGATCATGCCCGCGATGCGGCGCAAAATGTTGCGGGCACTGAAAGCAGAAGTTAAGAAGGTTTGAAGTCGGGAAGCTTGGAGTATCCGGTGGAATGCGGCTTGCTCAAGGCTTATCCACACTTCTTAACTTCTCACCGTCTCTGCTTCTATGCACAATGGCTCATGACATGCGCAGAGCCTGCGCCGTTCTCAAGACCCGATAACCTTCGCCTCGACTTCCCCGATCGCCTCGTCCAGGATCTGGACCATCCGGTCGATCTGGGCCTCCGTGATGACGAAAGGCGGCGCCAGCAGGTTGTGGTCGCCTCTCATGCCGTCGGCGCCGCCGCCGCCGGGGTAGGTGATGAGGCCCTTCGCGAAGGCGCTGTTGCCCACGAGGACGTTGACCCGGAGTTTCGGGTCGAAAGGCTCCTTCGTTTTCTTGTCCCGGACGAACTCGATGCCGGCAAAAAGCCCCAGCCCGCGCACGTCGCCCACGATGGGGTGCTTGAGGAGCCCCTTGAGCTTTTCCAGCAGGTAGAGGCCCTTTTTAGCCGATGCGGCCACGAGGTCGTGCTTTTTCAGGTAATCCAGCACGGCGGTGCCGATAGAGCAGGACAGCGGGTTCTGGCTGTAGGTGTGGCCGTGGACGAAGGTGCCGTTTTTTTCCTTGATGACCTGATGGATTTCCTCCCTGGCCACGACGACGTAGAGCGGCGTGTAGCCGCTGGCCAGCCCCTTGGCCGCCACGATCATGTCGGGCACCACGTTCCAGTGATCGAGAGCCCAGTTCCGGCCCGTCCGCCCCACGCCGGACATGACCTCGTCGGAGATGAGCAGCACGTCGTACTTGTCGCAGATCTCGCGGATGCGCAGGAAGTAGCCGTCCTTCGGCACCAGGGCCCCCGCCGTGGCCCCCACGACGGGTTCGGCGATGAAGGCCGACACGGAATCGGGACCTTCGCAAAGGATTGTCTTCTCGAGCTCGTCGGCGCACTCGACGCTGCACGTTTCGGGGACGAGCTTGAAGGGACAGCGGTAGCAGTAGCAGGGAGCGATGTGAGGGGTATGCTGCATCAGCGGCTGGTAGTACCGGCGCCTGCCCGTGTGGCCGCTGAGGGCCAGGGCGCCGAGGGTATTGCCATGATAGCTTGCCCATCGGGAGATGACCTTGTACTTCATCGGGCAGCCCCGGTCCACCTGGTACTGGCGGGCCATCTTCATGGCCGTCTCCACGGCCTCGGAGCCGCCCGAGAGAAAGTACACCCGGGCAAGCCCCGGCGGGGACATTTTGACGATCCTGTCTGCCAGCTCGATGGCAGCCTCGCTTGTGAACTGGGTGCCGTGTGTGAAGGCAATGCGGCTGGCCTGTTTCAGCATGGCCTGCTCGACCTCCTTCACGCCGTGGCCGATGTTCACCACCGCCGCGCCGCCGGAACCGTCGATGTACTGCTTGCCGTCCTTGTCGTAGATGGTTACGCCCTCACCGCGATCCACGGTGGGATAATACTTGGTCGGCGTCCTGTAAAAGACGTGATCCTCGTTGACGTTCTGCGCCATGGCTGCCTCCTGGGAATTTCATGGGAAGTGGATCAAAGCGAGGAAAGTTTATCAGAAGACCTGTTGGAGTCAACGGAAAAAGGCTTCCGGCGTTCCCGCCGCACACGGGTGCGATCGATGTATTTCCTCTTGCACTTTGCCTGTGGAGATACTACGTTATTCCGGTAAAGAAAAACCGGGTCCGTCCAGTGGCCGTGGAAAAGAAGGGGGCATGAGACATGGGAAGCGATACGCTGCAGTCGGTGATCGATCTTGCCATCCGGAGAGAGGAAGAGGCCTTCGACTTTTACATGAACCTGCACAGGGATGTCGAAGACAAGACGGCGAAGGACACGCTGAAGTATCTGGCCGATGAGGAAGCCGGGCACAAGGCATTTCTTTTGAAGTGCAGGGATCAGATGTCCTGCGATGTGGTCCTGAGGCCCGATATGCCCGTGGACTACAAGGTTGCCGAACACCTGAAGCAACCCGACATCAAGAAGAACATGAACTCCGAGGAGGTCTTCCTCGTTGCCGCCGCCCGCGAGATGCACGCCCACGATTTCTACAAGGGTTTGGCAGAGCTCTGCCCCAAGGGGCCGGTGAAGGAGCTGCTGCTCAGGATGGCCAACGAAGAGATGAGACACAAGGAGAAGATGGAATACCTCTATGCAAACACGGCCTTCGGCCAGACGGCGGGTGGGTAAAAGCAGTGACCGGTGGCTGGTGACCGGCAACAAAAAGCGTGTCGCGTGTAGCGGGTTGCGTGTCGGGGGAGCCACAAGCACAAAGGCAGATAACAACGGCGGGAGAGCATCCCGCCGTTCATTTATTAACGTTTGTTTTCTTTCTACACGCTACACGCTATACGCTGCAATCTTTACCGGTCGGTAAAGATTGCTGAAGCATACGTCACGGCGCTCGAGGTGGCCGCCTCCCGGTAGGTTTCGTAATCGAGCTGGATTCCCTTTTTCCCCGTCATGAGCTCGGCCAGCAGGACCAGGGCGGGAAGCCCGCAAACCTTGTACTGGTCCCTCGTTCCTTCGGCGTTTTCGTAGATTGCCTGCCCGTTTCCGGCCAGCAGATAATCCAGGATGAGCCGGTCGTTGGCCTGCGCGCGCGCCAGGATCGACTCGGCGGGCACCGCGTCGCCGAACTTGAGTCCCACGTGCGAGAAGTCCACCCCCGCCACGAAGAGAACCTTCCCCCGCTTTTTTACCTGTTCCCGGATGCTCTCCACGAACCCGAGGAAGCGGCCGTCCCCCAGGGGATTCTGCCGCGCAGAGAGGAACTCGTGGATCCCGCCGCAGAGGATCGGCACGATCGGCGTCCCCTTCAGGTAGTGGTGAAGGAACACGGCCTGAAACTCGATGGAGTGTTCGATCTTGTGGCCGAAATCATGGGTCGTCAAGGTGCCGGGCCGTGCGCTTTTCCCCAGGGCCTCCACAAAACCCCTGTCCGTCCGGATTTCGCCGAAGGGCGTCATGTAGTTCTTCGGGCTGACGCAGAAAAGACCGTCCTGCAGGGCATGGTTGATTCCCAGGATCACCGCAAGGTCGTACTGCCTTCCCTTCAGGTGCCGGTAGGCCTTCACATAGGTGTGACGCGCCACACGGATGTCGATGTGGGGGGCGACGACGGCATGGAGTTCTGGCAGGTGAAATTCCGGCGGGGGCAGCTCGCTCTCCGACTCCTCGATAAACCGGGCGAGTTTCTCCGGATCGGGGTCGTAGGATTTTCCCGCATGGACGCACAGGCGCCGCTCCTGCCGGGAAAAGGCCGTGAAGAGCGAGTCCAACTCCCGGCGGAAGGATTCGCTGTTCAAAAGGAAGGCCCGGTCGAGGCCGCCGAGAAAGGTTTCAATGTCCGATAGATAGACCAGGCGTCCGCCGCTGCGGTTCGTGAGTTCCCTTTGGATGTCCCGGATCTCGTGCCGGCCGTCGAGCATCTGCAGAAGCGGCAATGCGCCCGCCTCGACGGCGATGCGCTGGGCGCCCAGGTCATAGGGGTCCAGGAAGACGATCATCCGGCGGCCCTCGACGAGGGTCATGACCATCTGGATGTCTGTTCGCAGGGCGGGTTTTTCGATCATGGTCGCTCCCGGGGGCCAACGTAACCCATCGAAAGGGTGAATGCAAGGGACGATTGCCGCAGGTTCGGCCGCCTCGCGTTTGCATGTACCGGATTCTGTGTTATAAGAAAACGACGAGGCTTAGAGGCCCTTCTTCTTTTTCGGGATCGGCCGAAACCAGAAGGACAGGGCGATGAGCGCAAGATAGACCCCTGTGGCGTAGGTGATTTTTCCCAGGGTCACGTTGTCCACGTAGATGAGACGCTCGAGCGTCTCGATGATGAATTTTCCCGAGTAGACCTCCACCCCCCGCCCCTCCGATTTGAGCCAGACTTCGAGATACGTGAGGGGGCAGATGGAGCGCGTGAGCTGCATCAGGACCATACAGATCACGGCGGCCAGGTGAACGAGGCGCCATCGGGCGCTGTTGAGCCACAGAAAGACGGGGAAGCCCAGGATCACGAAGGCAATCCAGAGAAAGTGGATCACGATGACGATGTCGGCGGCAATCTCGTAGAACATGGGTGAACCGACAGGAAACAATTTTGCCGGCGAAAAACCGCTTTGCGACGGTTTTAATGCTTATTGCGCCGCGGTCGCTCCATTTCGCAAAGAACCGTTCGCGCAAAGACGCTTTACCTTCGCCCTGCAAAACCGCTTGTCTCTGTTTCCCGGGATTTCATCAACGTTGTAATGATACCACAGGGGAGGGACGACATGAAAGCCCTCGTCGCTTTTTCCGTCTGCGTGACCGTGGTGCTGCTGGCATCCGTGAGCCTCAGGCCGGATATCGCCGACGGCTGGTTCTTCGGCAAGCAGCCCACCCCGAAGGATTTCGAAACGCTTCGGGAAGCCATGGTCAACGACCAGATCGTTGCCCGCGGGGTCCGCCAGGAGGCGGTCCTCCAGGCCATGCGAAGCACCCCCCGCCATCTCTTCGTGCCGGAGGATCGCAGGTCAGCGGCCTATGAGGACAGGCCCCTGCCGATCGGTAACGGCCAGACGATCTCCCAGCCCTACATCGTGGCTTACATGACGGAGATCCTGCAACCCGATGGTTCGGGGACGGTCCTCGAGGTCGGTACCGGTTCCGGTTATCAGGCGGCCGTCCTCTCGCCCCTCTACCGGAAGGTGTATACGATAGAGATCATCCCCGAGCTGGCCGAATCGGCGAAGGCCCGTCTCCGGGATCTCGGTTTCGGCAACGTGGAGGTCCGGACGGGGGACGGCTATGCCGGGTGGCCCGACAAAGCGCCTTTCGATGCCATCATCGTGACGGCGGCAGCCGGGCACATTCCGCCGCCCCTTATTTCCCAGTTGAAGGCAAAAGGGCGGATGGTGATCCCCGTGGGCAGCCCCTCCATGATCCAGCATATCATCCTGGTCGAGAAGGATCAGAGGGGAAACATCACGACGAAAAGCCTGTTGCCCGTCCGGTTTGTCCCACTGACGGGTGGACGGCAGTAACATCCGCCAACCCGCCGCACTCTTGATGGACGGCCCCTGACCCTTGCCGGCACCTGTCCTGCGGCCTCTCGTTGCCGCTCTCGGCGACGGTCTGCCAGCCGGCCAATCAGGCCGGTACATCACAGCTCCGACCTTCGGTTCGGGAGAAGAGAACGAAATTGCTTCTCTGCCGGGCCTCTCTGCTTTTTCCGCGGCAGCCCGGCACAAAAGTTGCTTTAATGTTCACGGGTTGACATTATGGAAACCAGACGAACCATCACGGATGACCGGGCGGCGTATTTCCTGTCGCGCATCGAGGCAGCGAGAAACCTCCCGTCGCTTCCCCAGGTGCTCCTCAAACTTATCGAGGCCTGCCGCAACGAGGAGAAGACCATCCGGGAAATCGCGCAGATCGTCGGCGGGGATTCCGCCCTCTCGGCGAGGATCCTGGGGATCGTCAATTCCCCCTTCTACCGCCGGGCAGAGAAGATCGTCAGGATGGATGACGCCCTGTTCCAGCTGGGGCGCGACGCCGTGCGCAGCATCGCCATCAGCGCCTCCATCCACCAGGTTTTCTCCAGGGTAAACGGCCAGGCCCTCTTCAACATGAAGCTCTACTGGCATCATGCCCTGCTCTGTGCCGTGCTGGCCCGGCGCCTTGCCGAAAAAACATCCTACAAGGCCCCCGAGCTCTCCTTTCTCTCCGGGATCCTTCACGATGTGGGCAGGATGGTCCTCTGGGTCAACTTCCCCGATGAATACGGGAAAGTGATCCAGGCCGCGCGAAACCAGTCGGAAACGCTCCTCGAGGGGGAGCTCAAGATGGGCATCACCCACACCGAGGTGGGCTCCTGGCTGCTCAACCGCTGGGGCCTCGATGCCTTCACGGCCGACGCGGCCCGGTACCATCACGAGCCGCTCGAGAGGATTCACAACGCATTTCCGCTCATCAAGATCATCTACGCGGCCAACCTCCTCTCCGATATGCCCGATTCGGATTTCTCCCGGTACAAGGTGATCCGGGAGCTCTTCGGGATCAGCTTCACCGATATCACGGAGATGCTCTCGGCCGCCCAGGAGGAGGTGCGGGAGCTCGCCGAAGCACTGGACATCCAGATTGACCCTGCCAACCATCACCACCAGCCCCACGACGGCAGGGACGAGATCAAAGAGAAAGCGCTCACCGGCGAAGTCCGCGACGTGGCGCTCCTGCAGGCCGCCATGCAGGGCCTCCTGGAGGCTCCCGACCGGGATGCCATCCAAAGGGCCGCCATGCAAGGGATCGAGGTCCTTTTCGGCACGCCGGCCATCCTGCTCTTTCTGCTGGATCAGGACCGCGAACTGCTGATTTTGCAGGATATCGCTGGCTCCAGGCTCCCGCCCGGGCAGGAGTTGACGATCCCCATGGGGCGAAACGAATCGCTTCCCGTGAAGGCGATGGCTCAGAGAGCGATCCTCGGCACCCCGGAGCGCCGCGAAAAGGGGACACTGACCATCATGGACGAGATGATCGTCCACATCCTTGGAAGCGAGGAGATCCTCTGTCTGCCCCTGGTGACCCAGAACGAAGCGGTCGGCGTGTTTGTCCTCGGGGTGGAGCGGTCCGCCGTGGAGTCGATTGCGGGCCAGTCGAGGCTTCTCACCCTCTATGCGGACCAGGTGGCCATGTCCCTGCGGCTCGACCAGATGCGAAAGGCCCAGACCCGGCTCTACCAGGCGGGCCGTCTTGCCGCCTCTTCGGCGCTTGCCCGCAAGGTGGCCCACGAGGTGAACAACCCGCTGAGCATCATCAAGAATTACCTCAAGATACTCGGGATGAAGCTCGGGACCGACAACATGGCCCAGGACGAGCTGCGGATCGTCAACGAGGAGATCGACCGCGTGGCGCTCATCATCCGACAGCTCACCGATCTGACCTCCGAGAAAGACCGCGTGCGCCAGGCGGTGGACGTCAACGGCCTGTTGCGGGATCTGTCGACGATCATCGAAAAGTCCTTCTCGGCGGCGAGCCGGATCCGTTTCCATCTCGATCTGGACCCGGCCCTGCCGGGGCTCGTCACGGATCGCAACGGACTCAAGCAGGTCCTGATCAACCTTCTCAAGAATGCCATCGAGGCCATGAAGCAGGGCGGCAACCTCTACGTGCGGACAAAGTGCCTCGTTACGCGCGATCTGGAGGAGATGGCCGTGAAGCGGGAGGGCAGGGCGGAGCAGTGCGTCGAGATCTCCGTGCGCGATGACGGCCCCGGGATCCCCGAAGCGGTCAGGCAGCGCCTCTTCGAACCCTACGTGACGACCAAGGGGGAGGGCCACTCGGGCCTCGGCCTCTCCGTCGTTCACAGCATCGTCAAGGACCTCGGCGGGACGGTCCAGTGCGACAGCGTGGAAGGCAAAGGGACGACCTTTGTGATCCGCTTTCCCCTGAACGGGGTCACGAAAACAGCATGAATCGGAGCAACCCATGACGGGAACCCCCAGAATCCTCGTCGTTGACGACGAGATCCGTATGTGCGAGAGCCTCAAGATCCTGCTTGGAGGGCGAAACTGCCAGATCGAGTCCTGCCCCTCGGCCCGGGAGGCCATGAGATGGCTGGAGAAAAATCACTGCGACCTCATGCTGCTGGACCTCATGATGCCGGAGATGGACGGCTACCAGCTTCTGGACCACGTGAAAGCCGCCTACCCTGACATGACGGTCATCATGATGACGGGGCATGCCTCCATCGAATCAGCCGTGGAAGCCCTGAAGCGGGGGGCCCACGACTATCTCGGCAAACCCTTCGAGCACGATGAGCTCGTCAAGCGCGTTCAGAACGCCCTCGACCAGAAACGGCTGAGAACCGAGCGGGACCTCTTCCGCAACAAACTCGAAATCTCCGAGGAACGTTATCGCTATCTCGTGCAGCATTCCCCCGACATCATCTTCACCCTCGGAGCGCAGGGCGAGTTCCTGTTCGTGAATGACACCGTCGAGAGCCTCCTGGGCTACGAGAGCGCGTCCCTGCAGGGGAAGGACTTCTCGACGATCGTCCACGAGGACGACGTGGACAAGGTCCGGGCGTTCTTCGAGGCCGCCCGCAGGGGCAAGCCCCTGTCGGACTGCATGGAGGTGAAGCTTCGCTGCCACACGAAGCCGGCAAGCGGAGCCGACTGCACCGTCGTGGAACTTCGCGCCGCTGCCATGGAAGAGTCCCCCGTCGTGAACGGAGGGAAGATCCACGGCATCTACGGGGTCGCCAGGGACATCACGGATCGCAAGCGGTCCGAGGAGGAGAAGAAGCTCCTCGAGGCGCAGCTGCGCCAGGCGCAGAAAATGGAAGCGATCGGCACGCTGGCCGGCGGCATCGCCCACGATTTCAACAACCTCCTCATGGCCATCCAGGGAAACGCCTCCCTCATGCTCTTTGACCTCAACCAGAACCACGAGCACTATGAACGGCTGCGCAACATCGAAAAACTCGTCGAGAGCGGCTCGCGGCTCACGTCGCAGCTTCTGGGCTATGCCCGCAAGGGCCGCTACGAGATCCGCCCCATCGACCTCAACCAGCTCGTCCAGTACTCCTGCGAAACCTTCAACCGGACGAAGAAGGAAATCCGGATCAAGCTTCATCTCGACAGGCACCTTGCCCCCATCGAAGCCGATGCGGGCCAGATCGAGCAGGTCCTGATGAACCTGCTCATCAATGCCGCCGACGCCCTGCGCGGCGGCGGGACCGTCACGATCCGGACGGGGAACACGACCCACGAGGAGATGAAGGGCAAGCTCTACAACCCGAAACCCGGGAAGTACGTGCTGCTTGCGGTGAGCGACACGGGCGTCGGGATGGATGATAAGACGAAGGAGCGGATCTTCGAGCCCTTCTTCACGACCAAGGAGATGGGCCGGGGCACGGGCCTGGGACTCGCATCGACCTACGGAATCATCAAGGGCCATGGCGGGTTCATCGACGTGGACTCCCAACCCGGAAAGGGCGCCACATTCTCCATATACCTGCCGGCGTCGGCCAAGAAAGTCTCGACGAGCCACCGCGGCCCCGAGAAGATCCCAAGGGGCCAGGAGACGGTGCTGCTCATCGACGACGAGGACATGGTCCTCGAAATCGGCCGTGCCCTGCTCGAAACCATGGGCTACCATGTCGTGA
>ENA-ORXD01001620-ORXD01001620.1-sediment-metagenome-genome-assembly--contig:-NODE-1620-length-17597-cov-13.001884_pt1 | contig 17597 bp, 17 predicted proteins | sample MGYA00237862_ERZ511471 | MGnify/ENA metagenome assembly ERZ511471
AAGATCCCGGTCGATGTGCAGGAACAGCTCGTCATGCTTGGGGGTGTCGTCGTAGTCAGCGTCCATGAGCCACAGACGCGGGTACTCCCCGCCGCTGTGCGCGATGCAGGTGCGCAGATCGTGCACGCGCGGCCGGTAGATGCGGTACTCGAGCTCCATGCTTCCTCCTTGGGGTTCTGCGGGAGCAGCGGGAGGAAGGCGGCCGGGCAGAGGACGACTGTGTTCAGGCAGCGCCGTACCCGGCCAATGGGCAGTATAGCCGCCTGAGTGTGGAGTCGTCCCTAGGAACATGAAAGCCGCCCTCGTGACGCTGCCTGAACACGTCTACCCTACACCCACCGCCAACGGCGTCAAGCAGGGCGACATGAGCGGCCCCGCCGTTGCCGCCACGTTGCCGCCGAGACGCGGTTTCCAGCCCCTTCATTGACGAGACACGGGATAACGCAGAGCCGTCCGTATGTAGGCAATCATCCGTCCGCGCGTGCTGCTAAGGTCTCGGCAAAGACCCGTCAGAGTCACCGGGCAGACCTGCTAGAGTCGCGAGCGGCCCCCACACCGGGGGTCGTTTGCGTTGTGGCGCGAGACCCGGCTTCGCTTCTACAGGCCGAGGGCGGCCGTCGTCGACATACACCACCTCGGGAAGTAGAGTGACCAGACGAAGGCTTCACCCGGCCACGCAGACGCCGACGCCGGCGGGGACCATCCGACTCGCCGCCGGCGTGGTGGTTCTGCAGACCCCGGGTGAGACCAGGGGGCAGAGTGCCGGCGTATCTCACAATTGAGCAGGTGCACGAGGCGGGGCGTTGGGCTTTCATCTTCGTGTCGAGCGATCACGACGACGATCCCGCCGCTGTGATCTGGCGAGACGGACGCTACTACTACCGTGAGCACCTATTCGGAGATCCGCGCGAACACCTTGACGAGCACGACATCGAGCTCAGCACCCGTCAGGTGTTCGAGGGCTCATGGGGCGTGACCGCCCGTTACATGCGCACCGAGTGGCGCCATGAGATCCACTGCGACTGCCGGTTCTGCCGTGGGCACTACTAGTGGGCGCGCGGCTTCGGAGGGTGCCCGATCCGCGTGCGCCCCAGAGGCTTGCGCGCCTCCTGCTGCCGCCAACAGACTGCCAACATCGGCCCTGTGGCGTCGTGGGCCTAGAGCCTGCCCGGTGTGCCTGGGTAGGTCTCAATCGAGCCTGCAGGCGCGGCCGGGCATGGCTCTAAACCCGTGTAGAGGGGTGTGACTCCCCTAGTCCCCGCCAGATCTCCTTCTCACAGGCCGGCGAGGGCGAGCTCGACGGCCTCGGCGGGCGAGCTCGCCCGCACCACACCGTCGAGCTCGCCCTCGCCACCGCCCTCGCCGCCGTCGCCCGGAGCGTCCGGCGCGCGCAACCCCCAGCTGTCGAGCAGCACGACCCTGCGGCCCACGTTGCGCGCGAGGGCGATCTCGCTCAGGGTGCCCCAGGCGCCGCCGACGGCGATCACGGCGTCGCCGCTCGCCACCACGGCGAGGTTGCGCGCCCAGCCCATGGCGGTGGGGATCGAGAAGGTGAGGTCGGGTGCGGCGCGTGAGCGATCGGCCTCCGGCAGGAGGCCGATCGAGACGCCGCCCTCCGCGGCCACGCCGCGCGCCACGGCCTCCATCACGCCCGAGCGCCCGCCGCAGACGACCACACAGCCGCGGCGCGCGAGCAGGTGGCCCAGCTCCTCGGCCTTGGCCGCCAGCTCCGGGCCGCAGCGGCTTGCGCCGATCACGCTGACATAGGTGCGCCGCGGCGCCGCGCTCCCGGCGCCCGCCGGCGTCGCGGCCGGTCCGGAGTCTCGCCGCGCGGTGCTCATGGTGCGTCGGGGCCGGGCGGTGCGAAGCGCCCGCGCCCGGCCTCCCGGTCGGCCGCTTCGCGACGGAGGCAGGCCCAAGGCCTGCCTCCGGGCGAGCCGTAGAAGATGTGGAAGTCGTGACGGTAGCCGCGCCGCTCATAGAAGCGCACGGCGTCGTGGTTGGCGGTGTCGACGCCGATCTCGACGTCCTCGATGCCGCGGCGCTCGAGCTCAGCGTCGACCGCGTCCATGAGCGCCGTGCCGACGCCGGCGGCTCGCGCCCCGTCGGCGACGCTCAGGTGGATCAGCTCGGCGCGAGAGTCGCCCGTGTACCACACCGGGTCGGGACCTTCGATGCCGACGAAGGCATAGCCTACGACGTCACCGCTGCGCCGCGCCGCGAGGACGAACGCCTCGCCGGCCAGCGCCTCGAGCATCTCGGCGCGCTCGATCGGCCACGACTGCTCGAAGGGCCGGATCGGGACGATCGCGCCCGGGAGGTCGGCGATGTGGTCGAGCAGGGCCTTCCACAGCGGCGCCACGTCCTCGATGTCGGCGGGGTCGAGCGGCGCGATGGTGATGTCGTCCGGCATCCGTCTCCTCATCAGGTGGTGCCCACGCCGGCGAGCACCGCGTCGAGCAGCCGCACCGCTCCGGCCTTGCTGAGCGGCTCGTTGAGGTTACCGCACTTGGGGCTCTGGACGCACGAGGGGCAGCCGTCCTCGCATGGGCACTCGGCGACCAGGCGGCGGGCGTCGGCGGCGAGCTCGGCGAAGGCGTCGTGCGCGCGCCGCGAGAGGCCGATGCCGCCGGGGTAACCGTCGTAGACGAAGATCGTCGCCAGGTCGGTCTGCGAGTGCCACGGGGTCGAGAGCCCGCCGATATCCCAGCGGTCGCACATGGCGTACAGCGGCAGGAGGGCGATGAGCACGTGCTCGGCAGCGTGCAGGGCGCCGGGCACGTGCGGCGCCGGGTCGGCGGCGCCTTCCGGCGCCCCGACACCCGCAGCGCAGTCGGCCCGGCTGCTGTCGGGGGGGCTGCCCGCAGCCGCGTCGCCGGCCTCCTCCTCCGCCAGGCCGGCGAGTGCCGTCTGCAAGAGCTCGGGGCTGAGCGTGAGCCACAGGGCCTCGGTCGTGAAGACCTGCTCCGGGAGCTCGAGCGGGGTGGTGTCCAGCACCCGCCCGTCGCTCACGTCACGCTTCTGGTAGGCGATGACCTGCTCGGTGACCTCGATCTCGCCGAAGAACAGGGAAGCGCCCTCGGACAAGGGCTGCGGCAGCCCTTGACCGGCGATCAGAACGTGCTTGTCGACCTTGGCCTGCGTGTAATACGCGCCGGGGAAGTCGTCGACGAGCACGAGACGCTGCTCGAGGTCGAGACGCCGCACGAGGTAGCTCTCGCCGAGGTGCAGGTAGACGGCGCCGGGGTGCGCGAAGCGGAAGACGCGCTCCTCCTCGAGGGTGCCGAGGATCGACCCGTCGCGCGACTCGACGATGGCGAAGCGCCGGGTCGAGGCGCTGCGCAGGGAGGTCTCGGCGGCGGGCGAGTGGGGCCTGGCCCAGGCCAGGCCGTCACCCCGCCGCCGCAGGCGCCCGCCCTGCGCGAGCCGCTCGGCGAGCAGGAGCCCGCGCTCCCCGAAGTAGGCCTCGTCGGCCGCCGTCAGCGGCCGCTCGTAGGCGGCGGCCTCGAGGTGCGGCCCGCTGATGTGCGGGTTGTGGAGGTCGATCACCGCCTCCTCGACGCTGCGGCCGAGGAGGCGCTCCGGCTCGCGCATGAAGTACTGGTCGAGCGCGTCCTGGCCGGCGACAAGCACGGCGTAGCCGTGACCTCGCCGGCCCGCGCGCCCCCAGCGCTGCCGCAGGCTGGTGACCGTGCCGGGGAACCCGGTCACCAGGGCGACGTCGAGCTCGCCGACGTCGATACCGAGCTCGAGGGCGCTGGTCGCGACGACGGCGTCGAGCTCGTGCTCGAAGAGGCGGCGCTCGATGTCGCGGCGCTGCTGCGGCGTGTAGCCGGCGCGGTACGGCCGCACGCGGTCGGCGGCGGCGGGGTCGCGCTCGTCGAGCCGCCGGCGGACCGCCCCGAAGACCAGCTCCGCCGCCTTGCGCGTCGGGGCGAAGGCGATCACCCGCGCGCCGCCGAGCACCGCCTCGCTCGTCACGTAGGCGGCCTCGGCGAGAGCGCTGCGCCGGGTGCCCTGCGCAGGGTCCTCGAGCGGTGGGTTCCAGAAGACGACGGCGCGTTCGTGACGGGGCGCGCCGTCGTCCTCCACCGCCGCGAAGGGGAGGCCGGTGAGCCGTTCGGCGAAGGCGTGCGGCGCGGCGATGGTCGCCGAGGCGAGGACGAAGCGGGGGTCGGCGCCGTAGGCGGCGCACAGTCGTCGCAGGCGTCGTACGACCTGGGCGACGTGGGAGCCGAACACTCCGCGGTACACGTGCGCCTCGTCGAGCACGACGTAGCGCAGTTGGTGGAGGAACTCGGCCCAGCGCTCGTGCGCCGGCAGGACGCCGACGTGCAGCATGTCGGGGTTGGAGAGGAGCAGGTTGGCCGAGCGGCGGATCGCGGCGCGCTGGTCGGCCGGTGTGTCGCCGTCGTAGACGGCGGGCGACGCGCCGGGCGCGCGCAGCGCGCCGAGCTTGCGGAGCTGGTCCTGGGCGAGCGCCTTGGTGGGGTAGAGGTAGAGCGCCCGTGACCGTGGGTCGGCGGCGATCGCCTGCAGGGTGGGCAGTGTGAAGGCGAGCGACTTGCCGCTGGCCGTGCCGGTGGCGAGGATGACGTTGGCCCCACCCTGGAGCAGGTCCCACGTCGTGCGCTGGTGGGCGTACAGGCGGCTGACGCCGGAGCGCTCGAGCGCGGCCCGCACCCCGGGGTGCAGGTCGTGCGGCAGGTCGGTGAGCTGCGCCCGCCGGGCGGCCTCGTGGGCGACGGCCACGACCTGCCCGTGACGGCCGGGGTCGAAGAGGCTGCGCAGGGCGTCGCTCGGCGGGGGCATGCCCCCATCCTACAGAAGGTCGGCCCGGGCCCGGGCGTCGCGGAACGGCACACGCGCCAGCATCGGGGGGCGCGGCTGCCGCAGGCTCGGGGCGAGACCGCGGTCAGTCCTCGCTCGCGGAGGGACCGCGGGCGACCCTCAGGGACGCGCGGTGCCGGTCACGGCCCGCTCTGCGCCGCGTAGGCGATCAGCGGCACGAGCAGCGCCGCGAGCAGCGCCGACACGGCGATGAAGAGGGCGGCTCTTGCTCTCAAGGCTCTCATCACGACTCCTCGGCGGCGGGCGTGTCCGGTCGCGCCCGTCAACGGCCTTCACCGTCTCTATCGGCTCCTCAAGGCGCGACCTGAAGCGTTGGCGGGGGCGGCGAGCCCGGGCCGGGCGAACGTCACCGCAAGTTGCCCGTACAGTGGGGTCGCGGTAAGCTGCCGGGCGTATGTACGGCCTGACCACTGACCGGCGGCGAGCCCGCGAGGCCCGCCGCAAGCAGATCAGGCGCCGGCGCTTCGGGGTGCTGGTGCTCGCCGTGACCCTCGTCTCCCTCGCGGTGTGGGCCGCGGCCGCGTTGCCCACCGCGACCCCGGCCCGAGTGCCCGACACCGTCGCCCACCCGACGTTCGGCGCCACGCCGGCGGCCGACCGGATCGTCATCGCCCGCGTCGGCGACATCCCCATCGTGCTGCCCGTCCCCGGCGAGGCCACGACGGCGATCGCCTACCATCCGGCGGGCACGCCGGAGGCGGTCGCCCTGTCGCCGGAGGGTGAGTGCGTCAGCGGGGGCGGCATCGGCCGTCGCCTCGCCGACATCTTCAAGAGCGGCGGCGGCGTGCAGTACTACCTCATCAAGAGCGAGGGCGGCGATACCCTGGCCGCGACGGCGGGTCTCTCCGTGGGCGCCGCCCCCGGGTCGAGCATCGTCAGCCCGGTCGACGGTGTCGTCACCGCGGTCAAGGAGTACGACCTCCTCGGGCGCCACCGCGACGTGCAGGTCGACATCCGGCTGGCCTCCGACCCCACGCTGCTGCTCGTGCTGACCCACGTCGCCGACGTGCGCGTCGAGCCCGGCGAACAGGTCGTCGCCGGCGAGACGCTCATCGGCGAGGTGCGCGCCTTCGCGCGAGAGCTCGACCAGGCGCTGCGCCGGTTCACCTCGGACAACGGCGACCACGTCCAGCTCATGGTCCTGAAGGTGGCCTCCGAGCTCGGGGAGTTCTGACGTGACCGCCGGTGTCCCTTCGGCGGGGCTGGCGGTCATCGGCGGTTCAGGCTCGTACACGGCGCCGTTCCCCGAGGGTCTCGAGCCGGCAGCGCGCGTGCTCGAGCGCGACCTCGTCATCGAGACGCCGTGGGGCGACAGCCCGCCCTTCACGCTCTTCGAGCTCGACGGACGGCGTACGCTCCACGTGCGCATGCACGGCTGGCGGCCGGGCGTCTCGCGCGGGCGCGCCTCGCGCCAGGTCTTCAGCGTGTTGCACCGGGCCGGCGTACGCCGCATCCTCTCCGACGCCGGCGTCGGCAGCCTCAACCACCTGCTCGACCCCGGCGACCTCGTCGTCCCTGACGACTTCGTCGACCTGACCACCGATCGCGACCGCCTGGGCATGGTCGCGGGCGACCATCTGCTCATCATGCGCGAGGCGGTGTGCGCGACGGGGCGCGAGGCGCTGCTCGCCGCCGCCCGGCGCCTCGCACCCGAGCGCCGCCTCTTCTCGCGGGGCGTGTACGTGGTCACCGAGGGCCCGCGCTTCGAGTCGCCGGCCGAGGTACGACGCCTGCAGGCCATGGGCGACATCGTGGGGCAGAGCTTCTCGCCCGAGGTCTGGCTGGCGCGCGACATCGGCGCCTGCTACGCAGGCCTCTACGTCATCGTCAACTACGGCGAGGGCGTCGTCCGCGAATGGGAGCACGCCGAACTGGCGCGTATCTTCACCGACGACGCCCCGCTGATCGGCCGCGTCCTCCTCGCAGCGCTGTGCGCCCTGCCCGAGGACGACGACTGCCGCTGCCGCGACCTGCGGCGCCCGACGCTGCTGCGCTGAACGGGCGCCGCCCGGCCCTCCACGCTTCCATCCGGAGCCCGGTGCGACTATCCGGCCCCCAGCGCCCAGGCAAGCACGGCGAGTCCGTTGAAGACCGCGTGCATGGCGATGCTCGTCCACAGCGACCCGGTGCGCTCGTAGACCCACGCGAGCGCGACCCCGAGGGCGAAGATAGGCACGAAGACGGTGAGCTGAAGGTGCGCCGCGCCGAAGACCGCCGCCGAGCCGAGCGCCGCCGGCCACCAGCCCCAGGAGTTGCGCAGCCCCTTGTAGACGAAGCCGCGGAAGAAGACCTCCTCGAACAGCGGTGCGAAGACCACGGCGATGAGGACGAAGAGGGCGCCGCCCTCGACGGTGCGCGGGAACTGCTCGACGATGTCCTGAGGCGGCGGGTCGACGAGGGCTCCGTGCACGGCGGAGATCGCGTAGCTCGCCACGAGGGCGACGGGGATGGTCCAGAAGAAGGCCGCGCTGGGCCGGGTGAAGCCCCAGCCGGCGAGACCCTGACGGCTGATGCGCAGCGAGAAGAGCCAGGCGGCGACCGTCTGCCACCCGTACAGGACGACGGTGGAGACGATGACGACGAGCGCGCTGATGAGGGTGACCTCTTCCATCGTCGTTCCCGCTTCGGCGGCGCCCCCGTACAGGGCCGCCACGTAGAGGAGGATCTGCGGCCCGAAGCCGACGACGACGCCGAGCAGCGTCTCCGGCCAGCCCCACGTCTTCGTGCCCGGCGTGAGCCCCGTCGTGGGACCTCCCGGCCGGGGCCGAGCGAGCGGTTGCGGGCCCGTAGGCGCCGGCGTGGCCGGTCGGGCGGCCGCCGGGTCGGGAGGCCGTGCGGTCGCCCGACCGCTCGGCGCGACCCCGGGCGGCGCGGGAGCGTCCGGGCGCGGGGGCGACGCCGGCGGTGGCACCGCCTTACCCGGCGGGCTCGCCGGCGGTGCGTCCGGGCGCGGCGCGACCGGCGGCGGGACGACCGCAGGCGGAGGCTGTGGCGGCCGCGGCGGGCGCGGTGCGGGCGCGACAGGCGGCGGCGGAGCGGTGCGCTCCGAGGGCGGCTGCGGCCGCGGCGGGGGCGGCGGCGATACGCCGCCGCCCCCGCCGCCCGCTCCGCCGGTGCCGGAGCGCCCGCTCGTGTCGCGCTCTTCGTCCATCATGCGTGAGGACACGATACCCCATCGCCCGGCGGCCGAAGTCCGAGGCGGGACGCAGCCCCGGCGGCCGAAACGCCTGGCGGGGCGCGGCCCCGGCGGCCGAAACGCCCGGCGGGCGCGGCACCGGGGCCGCGCCCCGGCCCCAGTGCAGCCGCGGCGTGCACCCGGGGCCAGGCCGGCCGGTCCGTGCCCCGGGGCCGGCCGGTTCGCGTCCCGGGCCCGCTCTGCTATACTGGCGCGCCGTGCGCCGGCCCCCGCCGCGTGCGTCGCGGTCGCGTTGACCGCCCTCTCGGGGTCGGGGTATCCTTACATGCTTTCGCAGAAAGGGTGAGACGTGCGCCAGATGGTCACGCTCGCTTGCCAGGAGTGCAAGCGCCGCAACTACCACACCAACAAGAACAAGAAGAACGACCCGGACCGCATCGAGCTCAAGAAGTACTGCCGCTGGTGCGGGACACACACGGTCCACAAGGAGACGCGCTAGCGCCTCCCCGGTCTACTAGGGCTGTAGCTCAATTGGTAGAGCACCGGTCTCCAAAACCGGGGGTCGGGGGTTCGAGTCCCTCCAGCCCTGCCAACGATCATCGGAGCGGTTGAGTGGCTAAGGCCGTCAGGAACAACAAGGGCAAGACCCGCCCCGCGCAGGGCAGCGGCAAGGCCTCCGACAAGGGCGGCCGCGCGAGCGACGCCAAGAGCGGCACCAAGTCGGGCAAGCCGACGCGGGCGCGGGCCCAGGCCAAGTCGTCGGCGCGCAGCGGGCGCGAGAAGCGCAGCCTCAAGAAGTTCATGCGCGAGGTGCGCGTCGAGCTCGGCAAGGTGTCGTGGCCCAGCCGCCGCGACCTCATGCAGTCGACGCTCGTCGTGCTCGTCGCCGTCACCATCGCCGCCGTGTACGTAGCCGGGCTCGACGCCGCCTTCTCCGAGGTGGTCGACCAGATACTCAACCTGATCACCTGAGGCGCACATGTTCCAGTGGTACGTCGTCAATACTTATTCGGGGCACGAGAACAAGGTCAAGGCCAATCTCGAGCACCGGCGCCAGTCGATGAAGCAAGAGGAGCGCATCGTCCAGATCGTCGTGCCGACCGAGCAGGTCGTCGAGACGAAGGACGGCCAGAAGGTCACCCAGGAGCGCCGCGTGTTCCCGGGCTACGTCCTGGTCCAGATGGAGCTCACCGACGACACCTGGTCGGTCGTGAAGAACACGCCCGGCGTCACCGGGTTCGTCGGCGCCAACAACAAGCCCGTGGCGCTCTCCCGCGCCGAGGTCGACCGCATCCTCCACACGGCCACCGTCGAGCGGCCCAAGCAGAAGGCCGAGTTCTCGGTCGGCGAGGTGGTGCGCGTCACGTCGGGCCCGCTCTCCGACTTCTCGGGTGAGGTGGTCGAGGTCAACCTCGACCAGAGCCGGCTCAAGGTGATGGTCTCGATCTTCGGCCGCGAGACCCCGGTCGAGCTCGGGTTCGACCAGGTCAAGAAGACGTCCTGACGACGCACGACGAAGCGAGGAAGCAGTGGCCAAGAAGGTCCTGACCGTCATCAAGCTGCAGATCCCGGCCGGGCAGGCCAACCCGGCTCCGCCGGTGGGGCCGGCCCTCGGCCAGCACGCCGTCAACATCATGGAGTTCTGCAAGGCGTTCAACGCCCAGACGCAGGCCCAGGACGGCACCATCATCCCGGTCGAGATCACGGTCTTCGAGGACCGCAGCTTCACCTTCATCACCAAGACGCCGCCGGCCGCCGTCCTGCTGCGCGAGGCGCTCGGCATCGAGAAGGGCTCCGGCGAGCCCAACCGGGCCAAAGTCGGCACGGTGTCGCGCGAGAAGGTGCGCGAGATCGCCGAGCTCAAGATGCCCGACCTCAACGCCAACGACGTCGAGGCCGCGATGAAGATCATCGAGGGCACGGCGCGCAGCATGGGCGTCGAGGTCGCCGACTAGGCGAGGCGAGCGAGGCCGGCGCCGCGACCGCCGCCGGCGGGCCGGCGACACCGGCCGGCAGCACACCGTAGACATGGCCGCGGTCGTACCGCGGCGAGGAGTGGGAGGCGGCCCCGGGTCGCCGCTCGGACCACAGGAGGTTCAGCACCATGGCCAGAGGCCGCACGTACATCACCGCCCGGCGCGCCATCGACGGCACGCATCTCTACAGCCCGCTCGAGGGCATCCGTCTGCTCAAGTCGCTCGAGGGCGCCAAGTTCGATGAGACCGTCGAGGTGCACTTCCGCCTCGGCGTCGACGTGCGCCACGCCGACCAGATCGTGCGCGGCACGACGGTCCTGCCGCACGGCACCGGCAAGGAGATGCGGGTCGCCGTGTTCGCCGAGGGCGACAAGGCGCGCGAGGCGCAGGAGGCCGGCGCCGACCTGGTGGGCTCCGACGACCTCGTCAAGCAGGTGCAGGCGGGCAAGCTCGACTTCGACGTCGCCATCGCGACGCCCGACATGATGGGCACGGTCGGCAAGCTGGGCCGCATCCTCGGCCCGCGCGGCCTCATGCCCAACCCCAAGTCGGGCACCGTCACCTTCGACGTCGCCAAGGCCGTCAGCGACGCCAAGGGCGGCAAGGTCGAGTACCGCACCGACCGTTCCGGCATCATCCACCTCTCGATCGGGCGCAAGTCGTTCGCCGAGGCGCAGCTCCTCGAGAACTACGGCGCCGTGCTCGACGAGATCGTGCGTGCCAAGCCGGCGGCGGCCAAGGGCAAGTACCTCAAGAGCATCCACCTCGCCACGACGATGGGGCCGAGCATCTCACTCGACCCGGCGCGCACGCGCGACCTGGCCGAGGACTGACCCACACCGGGGGCCGACCGGCGCCGCACCGCGCGCCGAGCCGCACCCGCAGGCGCCGGGGGCGGCGGCAGCAGCCCTGAGGGGTTGCCGCCGCCGCCCCCGGCGTTCTATACTCCGCCCTCGCGGCGCCGCCGGCGCCGCGGCCGATGAAGGTCGGCGCTCCCTCCGGGGAGCTTAATGGGCCGCAGGGCCCGCCGCCCGAGGCGATGAGCGTGCCGCACCCGCCGCCGTGCCCGCTCCCGTCCCCGGGAGTGGGCTTTCTTTTCGGACAGCGAGGTCGAGATGCTGAGAAAAGAGAAAGAGGCTGTCATCGCCGAGGTGGCGGAGCTGCTCGAGGGCACCGACACGGTGTTCGTGAGCGACTACCGCGGCCTCACGGTGGCCCAGCTCTCGGAGCTGCGCGGCACGCTCCGGCAGAGCGGGGCGCGCTTCAAGATCGTCAAGAACACCCTGGGGACCCTCGCCGCCGAGCGCGCCGGGCGCGAGACCCTGAAGGACCTGCTCGCCGGCCCCACCGCCGTGACCTTCTGCGGCGACGACCCGGTGGCGGCGGCGAAGGCGATCGCCGACTACGCCCGCACGCACCCGCAACTCGAGGTGCGCGGCGGCCTCATGTCCGGTGCGCTGCTCGACGCCGGGCAGCTGCGCGCGCTCGCCAGCCTGCCGCCGCGCGACACCCTGGTCGCCCAGGTGGTCGGCACCCTGGCCGCGCCGATGACGGGTCTCGTCACGGTGCTGCAGGGCACGATCGGCGGCTTCGTGCGGGCGCTGAACCAGGTAGCCGAGCAGAAGGCGGCGGCCGGCGAGGCTTGAGCCCCGGCGCCCCCGACCCACAACGACGACAAGCCAGAACGGCGAGGTGAAGTGACGATGGCAGGCAAGACCCTGACGAAAGACGAGCTCATCGAGGCCATCAAAGGCATGACCGTGATCGAGCTCTCCGAGCTCGTGAAGGCCCTCGAGGAGGAGTTCGGCGTGAGCGCGGCGGCCCCCATGGCCATGGCGGCCGCTCCCGCCGGTGCGGCTCCGGCCGAGGCCGAGGTCGAGGAGAAGACCGCGTTCGACGTGGTCCTCACCGCCTTCGGCGACCAGAAGATCCAGGTCATCAAGGTCGTCCGCGCGCTGACCGGTCTCGGCCTCAAGGAGGCCAAGGACGTGGTCGAGGGCGCGCCCAAGACGATCAAGGAAGGCGTCACCAAGGACGAGGCCGAGGACGCCAAGAAGCAGCTCGAGGACGCCGGCGCCACCGTCGAGCTCAAGTAGCTCGAGGGCGCACGCCCTGCGTGACGCGGGGGCCCGGGCCGGCACGCCGGCCCGGGCCCCCGCGCGTCTCCGCCCCGCGCGCGTCTCAGCCGCTCGCCGTCAGCGCCGCCCGCCTCGAGCGCGGCCCCGTCCGCGGCGCGGGCGTCGGCCGTCCCGGCGTCGGCCGGAGCCGGCTCGCGGCGCCGGCTCGCGGCGCCGGGTCGCGATGCGGTGTTGTCAGGACGGACAACGGTGCGGACCGGCCGCGTTCGACTCCGCGGCGCCCGAGCCTTGCACCAGCTGATACCGGGTGGTATTCTACGTGGCTGTGCGTCGTCTGCGACCGTGCCATGATCCGAGTGGCGTGGTGAGCTTCTTTTCCCTGTTCCGTCGTCATCAGAGGAGACTCGCTTGAACGAGCCCCGGTCCCCGCGCGTGCGCACGTCCTTCGCCAAGCTCGATCAGCCGCTCTCGCTGCCCAACCTGATCGACATCCAGAAGGCGTCGTGGGAGTGGTTCCTGCGCGACGGTCTCAAGGAGACCATCGCCGACATCAACCCGATCAAGGACTACTCGGAGAAGCTGCTCGTCGAGTTCGGCGACTACGCCTTCGGCGAGCCCAGCAAGCCGATCGCCGAGTGCCGCAACAAGGACATGACCTTCTCGGCGCCCCTCACGATGGAGGTCCGCTTCATCAACGAGGAGACGGGCGAGATCCGCGAGCAGCGCGTCTTCATGGGCGACTTCCCCATGATGACCGACCGCGGCACGTTCATCATCCACGGCACCGAGCGCGTCGTCGTCACCCAGCTCGTGCGCTCGCCGGGCGCCTACATCATGGAGCCCAAGCAGGCCGAGCGCGAGAAGCAGGTGCTGGTCGCCAACCTCATGCCGCAGCGCGGCTCGTGGCTCGAGCTCGAGATCGACAAGAAGGGCGCCGTCAACGTCCGCATCGACCGCAAGCGCAAGTTCCCCGTGACCGTGCTGCTGCGAGCGATGGGCTACGGCGCCGACGACGAGCTCCGTGCCCTGTTCGAAGACTCGCCCTACATCGCCAACACGATCGAGCGCGACACGACCGGCTCGCAGGAGGAGGCGCTGATCGAGCTCTTCCGCAAGCAGCGCCCCGGCGAGCCGCCGACGCTCGACGGCGCGACCAGCATGCTCAAGGGCCTCTTCTTCGACCCCAAGCGCTACGACCTCTCGCGAGTCGGGCGCCACAAGCTCAACGTGCGCCTGCACGGCCACATCCCGCCCAAGGAGCGCCCCGACGGCGAGGTGCGCGTCCTGGTCAACGAAGACATCGTCGAGCTGATCCGCCGCCTCATCTCCCTGCCCGGCAGGCTCGGGGTCGGCGTCGACGCCGAAGGCAACGAGGTCGAGGTCAAGGACTACGCCGCCGAGGCGCAGAACCTGCTCCTCTCGAGGCGCGAGGAGATCGCCTTCGAGCTCGACGAGTACGAGCACTTCGGCAACCGTCGCCTGCGCACCGTGGGCGAGCTCGTGCAGGACGCCTTCCGCATCGGCCTGGCGCGCATGGAGCGCGTCATCCGCGAGCGCCTGACCACCGAGGACCCGGACACGATCGTCCCGGCCACCCTCATCAACATCCGTCCGGTGGTGGCCGCCCTCAAGGAGTTCTTCGGGTCGTCGCAGCTCTCGCAGTTCATGGACCAGACGAACTCGCTCTCCGGCCTCACGCACCGCCGCCGGCTGAGCGCCCTGGGCGCCGGCGGCCTCACGCGCGAGCGCGCGCCGATCGAGGTGCGCGACGTGCACCCGACCCACTACGGCCGCATGTGCCCCATCGAGACCCCCGAGGGCCCCAACATCGGCCTCATCGGCTCGCTGGCCTCGATGGCCACGGTCGACGAGTTCGGCTTCATCCGCGCGCCCTACCGCAAGGTCGTCAAAGGCCGCGTGACCGACGAGATCGTCTACCTCGACGCCTCCGAGGAGGAGGCCAAGACCGTGGATGCCCTCACCGGCGAGGAGCGCTACCTGATCATCGCCCAGGCCAACGCGCCCTTCGACCCCGAGACCGGCGAGTTCCTCAGCGAGAGCGTCCTCGCCCGCGCCTACCCCAAGAGCGATGTGGTCAACGCGCACCCCGATCAGATCGACTACATGGACGTGAGCCCGACGCAGATCGTCTCGGTGGCGACGGCGCTCATCCCGTTCCTCGAGCACGACGACGCCAACCGCGCCCTCATGGGCTCGAACATGCAGCGCCAGGCGGTCCCCCTGCTGCGCACCGATGCGCCGTACGTCGGCACCGGCATCGAGTACCGCGCCGCGGTCGACACCGGCGACGTGATCATCGCCGCGCGCCCCGGCAAGGTCGCCTACGTCGACGCCGAGCGCATCGAGGTCGAGGCCGGCGGCGGCGAGGTCGACACCTACGAGCTCATCAAGTTCACGCGCTCCAACCAGGGCACGCTGATCCACCAGAAGCCGCTGGTCGACGTGGGCGCCAAGGTCAAGGCCGGCGAGGTGCTCGCCGACGGTTCCTCGACCGACAACGGCGAGCTCGCCCTGGGCCGCAACCTGCTCGTCGCCTTCATGAGCTGGGAGGGCTTCAACTTCGAGGACGCGATCATCATCTCCGAGCGCGTGGTCAAGGAGGACATGCTCTCCTCGATCCACATCGAGGAGTACGAGATCGACGCCCGCACGACCAAGCTCGGCGACGAAGAGATCACCCGCGACATCCCCAACCGCTCCGAGGAGTCGCTCAAGGACCTCGACGAGCGCGGCATCGTGCGCATCGGCGCCGAGGTCAACTCCGGCGACCTCCTCGTCGGCAAGGTCACGCCCAAGGGCGAGACCGAGCTCACCGCCGAGGAGAAGCTCATCCGCGCCATCTTCAAGGAGAAGGCGCGCGAGGTGCGCGACACCTCGCTCAAGGTCCCGCACGGCGAGGGCGGCAAGGTCATCGACGTCAAGATCTTCAGCCGCGAGAACAACGACGAGCTGCCGCCCAGCGTCAACGAGCTGGTGCGCGTCTACGTCGCCAAGAAGCGCAAGATCGCCGAGGGCGACAAGCTCGCCGGCCGGCACGGCAACAAGGGCGTGATCTCCAAGATCGTGCCCGAAGAGGACATGCCGCACCTCGAGGACGGCACGCCCGTCGAGATCATCCTCAACCCGCTCGGCGTGCCGAGCCGTATGAACATCGGTCAGGTGCTCGAGACGCACCTCGGCTGGGCGGCCAAGATGGGCCTGCAGGCCGACGGGGAGCGCGGTCAGGGGGCGTCGCGGCTGGCGTCGCCGGTCTTCGACGGCGCGACGCTGGAGGAGATCGACGACTTGCTCATCCGCAGTTCGGCCGACAGTACGGACGGCCAGGTGCAGTTCAAGGTCAACGAGGCCGATCCCGCCGGCCGCCGCTGCTCCGGCAAGGTCTGGCTCTACGACGGTCGCACCGGCGAGCGCTTCGACAACAAGGTGACCATCGGCTACATGTACATCCTGAAGCTGTTGCACTTGGTGGACGACAAGATTCACGCACGGAGCACCGGCCCGTACTCGCTGGTCACCCAGCAGCCGCTGGGCGGCAAGGCGCAGTTCGGCGGCCAGCGCTTCGGCGAGATGGAGGTCTGGGCGCTCGAGGCCTACGGCGCCGCCTACGTCTTGCAGGAGATGCTCACGATCAAGTCGGACGACACCGTCGGCCGCGTCAAGGCCTACGAGGCGATCGTCAAGGGCGAGAACATCGCTCGCCCGAACATCCCCGAGTCGTTCAAGGTGCTCATGAAGGAGATCCAGAGCCTCGGGCTCGACATCTCCGTGCAGAGCGAGGAGGGCGAGATCCTCGAGGTCCGCGAGGAGGACGACGACCTCCTGCGCGCCGCCGAGGAACTCGGCATCGACCTGGCGGCCGGCCTGCGCCGCCAGGCGCCCGAGGAGGGCGAACTGGCGCAAGCCGGCGTCCACAACGACCTACAGGACGTGATTGCCGCCGGCAACGAGCCGTCGGACGACGAGGAGGTGGAGCCCGAGGCGGCGGATGAGCTCCTCAGCACCCGCTCCAGCCTCCGCCACGTCGACGACGACGAGGCGCTCGGCTCGGCCGAAGGCCTCGATCTCTCAATGGGCGTCGACCTGCTCGGCGACATCCTGAGCCTCGAGGACGAGGAACTGGAAGACGACCTCGACGCGGACGAAGACTCACTCGGCGAAGGCAGAGGGGAGTGACTATGATCGATATCAACAACTTCGACTCCATCCGCATCGGTCTCGCTTCCCCAAAGCAGATCGAGCAGTGGTCCAAGGGCGAGGTCACCAAGCCCGAGACGATCAACTACCGCACGCTCAAGCCCGAGCGCGACGGCCTGTTCTGCGAGCGCATCTTCGGTCCCACCAAGGACTGGGAGTGCTACTGCGGCAAGTACAAGCGCGTGCGCTACAAGGGCATCATCTGTGAGCGCTGCGGCGTCGAGGTGACGCGCGCCAAGGTGCGCCGCGAGCGCATGGGTCATATCAAGCTCGCGGCCCCCGTGAGCCACATCTGGTTCTTCAAGGGCGTGCCGTCGCGCATGGGCTACCTGCTCGACATCGCCCCCAAGGAGCTCGAGAAGGTCCTCTACTTCGGCGGCAGCTACGTGATCATCTCGGTCGATGCCGAGCGGCGCGACAACGACCTGCTCATGCTGCAGGAATGCATCGATGAGGTGAAGCTGCGCTACGACGCCTACGCCGAGAACCGCGCCCAAGCGATCCGCGACATGCACGACGAGCTCGTCACGATTCTCGACGGCCAGCGCGACGCCGACGACTTCCATCGTGACTCGGACCCCGAGGACGAGTTCGGCTACTTCAACTACTTCGACATCTACGAGTCGTACAGGCGCATCGCCGTCAACGCGGCGGCGCTGGGCACCGACGAGCTCAAGGCCCAGCGCACCAAGGCGATCAAGCTGCGCGACGACTACATCGATCGCGGCTACCGCAACGTCGAGCACGCCAAGGGCCAGATCGATCGCGCTTGGGACCTCTTCAAGACGATCGCGCCGCGCAACGTCATCAACGACGAGTCGCTGTATCAGCAGATGGAGCGCATGTTCGGCCGCGAGTCCGGCTACGAGGCGGAGGCCTTCGGCGTGTACTTCACGGGCGGCACCGGCGCCGAGGCGGTGCGGGAACTGCTGAAGCGCGTCGACCTCAAGGCCGAGTCCGATGAGCTGCGCGAGACCATCCTCACCGCGAAAGGCCAGCGCCAGGCGCGCGCCGTCAAGCGGCTCAAGGTCGCTTCGGCGTTCCTGCGCAGCGGCAATCAGCCGGAGTGGATGATCCTCGACGTCGTCCCGGTGATTCCGCCGGAGCTGCGGCCGATGGTGCAGTTGGACGGCGGCCGCTTCGCGACCAGCGACCTCAACGACCTCTACCGGCGCGTCATCAACCGCAACAACCGTCTTAAGCGCCTCCTCGACTTGCAGGCGCCGGACATCATCGTCAACAACGAGAAGCGCATGCTGCAGGAGGCCGTCGACGCGCTCTTCGACAACGGCCGCCGCGGCCGCGCCGTGACCGGCCCCGGCAACCGCCCACTCAAGTCGC
>ENA-ORXD01001622-ORXD01001622.1-sediment-metagenome-genome-assembly--contig:-NODE-1622-length-17590-cov-3.158968_pt1 | contig 17590 bp, 13 predicted proteins | sample MGYA00237862_ERZ511471 | MGnify/ENA metagenome assembly ERZ511471
ATCCGGAGAATCGTGCACTCGATACACAGTAGGAATGTGCTCCTGCTCGAGAAACGACGCCACCTGCTCATTTGCCAGCACCATGTAGCCTTCTATGAACCAATGGCTTTCCAGCTCTTGGGAGGGATCGGCGCCGGTGACGTTGCCGTCGGCGTCCCAGTCAAACTCCGGTTCCGGACTGTCTATCTGGAGGCTCCCCCGCGCGGTCCGGATCACTCGCAGACGCTTAGACAGGTTTCGTCCGATCTCCAACGGGCCGGCCAGATCACCGTCGATGGGCTCGGTCCCCAGAAACACCCTCTCCAACTGCTCATAGTCCAGCCGGCGGTCGCTGCGTATCAGAGATCGGTAGAAGCGCACTTCCCTCACCCGACCCGAGTCGTCCACCTCCATCTCTACCGTGACGGCTTTGCGATCCTCCCCGGGACGGAGGGAACAGACACCCGACGAGAGTTGGGGCGGCAACATCGGCTCGACGCCGGTGGCGACGTACACGGAGTTGCCTCTCCGCAGGGCCTCACGGTCGAGAGGGCTGTCCTCCATGACGTAATAAGAGACATCGGCGATATGGACATAGACCATGGTCGTCCCGTCCGCGGTCCGCTCGAAGGAGAGGGCATCATCGAAATCTTGGGCCATCACCGGATCTACCGTGAACGTGAACAGGTCCCTCAGATCTGCTCGATACGAATCCCTCTTGTCATGGAGTTCAGCGGCCTCCGCGGCCCCGGACAGCACTTTGGCGGTGAATCCGCGCTGGAGAAGTGCCTCGGTGAGGAGGGCCTCCATGACGTCGCGGAGAACGTTGCTCTTTCCCAGCATGCAGGTCACGCGGGCCCTGAAGCCGTAGGAGAAGGTGAAGAGCACCAGATCGCCCGGCTGTGGCCGCAAGTTGCTTCGCTCGAGCGGGAGAGGCGGACCCGGCTGGAAGAGAGGTTCTATCTCGAGGCTCTTGCCTTTTCGGACCGTAACACCGGCGATGGTGGCCGAGCGCCCCGTCGCATCGCCGGGTGGGATCATGCCGGCCTTGACCAGAGTTGCACGCCGCCGGTCCGATCGGCCACGACCCTTCTGCGCTCGAGCCATATGTCACTCCTGGGTTATGAAGGCAGGCAAGAGTTGGATGCTCACCCATTCGCCTTCATATACCCTTGTATCGTGCACGAAACCCGCCTTCTGTGCCTCTCGGACGAGCCTGTCTTCCTGATCGCCCGCCAGGATGCCCGAAACCACCAGCCGCCGAGGCCTGGGCGACAAGCCGTCCGGACCGGCGTGCAGCCTCCCCAGGAGGGAGAGAACCGGCTCCAAGGTCATGTTGGCCAGGATCGTCGCCCGATCTAGAAAGTCCGGTGGAACCTCAAGGACCGAGGCTTCCCTCACGGTCACACGGTCGGCCACCCCATTCTCCCGCACGTTCTCTGTCGCGGACGCGACGGCGACCGGATCGTTGTCGAAGGCGAGAACGGAGAGCCAACCGAGCTTGGCGGCAGCGATCGCAAGGATTCCGGAGCCGGTTCCCGCGTCGACCAATCGGTCGCGCGCGAGGTCTTCGTCCCTGCTCTCCCCTGACTGCTGGAGAAGCTGAAGCGTGCCCCGAGTCGTGGGGTGCAGCCCCGTACCAAATCCGAGTCCTGGGTTGATCACGACATCCAGCCGACCGCCGTCCAATTCAGGAGCGATCCAGGGAGGCCGCACCCGCACCCTCCCTATCACGATGGGAGAAAAGTGATCTCTCCACCCGTCTACCCAATTTCGGGAGGTCTCGGTGAATTCAACCTCCACCCCATCCCTCGAGGTCAATCCGGGAGGAAGCCGGTCGAGGATTTGCTCCATGGGCGCGTCGCTGTCGCCTGGGTAGAAGACGAGGGTCACTCGACCTTCCGGCGATCCCGAGGTGCCACGAACTTCTTCGTACGGACCGAGGAAATCCATGAGCAGCGCGCCGACCACTTCGGACACCTCCTCGGCCACAGTGACGCGGACGGTACGGTCGAACCCGGCATCCCGCCTGGGCTCGTCCATCAACTGCCGAAGAGATTGCGCAGCTTGTGGAGCACTCCCTCGGGTCGGTCCTCGTAGTGCTCCGCGCCGCAACACCGGTCGAAGTCCTCAAGGAGGCGGCGATGCTGTTCGTCGAGCTCGCGGGGTACCGTCACCTTGACGAGGATTTCTTGATCCCCTCTGCCGTGGCGATTGAGGTGCTCGACACCCTTTCCGCGGAGGACTTTGACGTCGCCGGGCTGCGTCCCGGGCTCGAACGACAGCTCTTCTTCCCCCTCGAGAGTAGGAACGGATAGCGTCACCCCCAGCGCCGCCTGCACCATAGTCAGGTCGACCTGATACAGGATGTCGTCTCCCCGTCGCTCGAACTGGTCGTGAGGTGCAACAGAGATGTGGACGTAGAGGTCACCCGCCGGGGCCCTCCTCTCGCCGGCCCCTCCCCGACCACCAACCCTGATTCTCTGCCCTGTGTCGATGCCTCCGGGGATCTGAACCGTGATTGTCCGTTCGGCGACGACCCTGCCGGCACCCCGACACCGGCCGCAAGGCGACTCGATCACCTGCCCCGTACCGGAACAGCGAAGGCAGACAACCGTTTGCACGAATTGGCCCAACATGGTCCTGCGGACGGTCCGCAGCACCCCGCTCCCACCACATTCGGAGCATCTCTTCACCGACGAGAGGTCGGTCGTGCCCGCGCCACCGCACTCATCGCACGCTGCCTGCGCCTTGAAAGTGATCTCTTTCTCGGTGCCGAACGCGGCCTCTTCCAGGGTCAACTCGATCGCTACGGCAATATCGTCGCCCCGCTGCGGGCCCGAGGGCCGCCCGCCGCCGAACGGGCTCCCGCCAAACGAGCTGAACAGGTTTTCGAAGATGTCGGAGAAACCTTGGAAGCCCTCGAATCCGAAGCCTCCCCCGGGGCCAGCCTGTCGCCTCAGTCCATCGTGACCGTAGGCGTCGTAGGCAGCGCGCTTTTCGGAGTCGCACAGGACCTCGTATGCTTCCGTTGCTTCCTTGAATTTCTCCTCACACTGCGGATCGGTGGTATTGACGTCGGGATGGTGTTCCCGGGCGAGTCGACGATAGGCCTTCTTGATCTGCTGAGTATCGGCATCGTGTGGAATGCCGAGCACGTCGTAGTAATCACGCTTCATTCGTAGCGGTCCCCGACCAATTCAGATAGTAGCTGGGCGGTCTCCTGCACGGTCGAAATGGCACCTTCGTAATCCATACGGGTCGGTCCAACCAAGCTGACTGTTCCGAGACGCCTCTGCGGAAGCCCGTAGCTCGCAGCCACCACCGAGAAGGGGTGAAGCATGACCGCCTCGTGCTCGCTGCCAATACGAACGACAACCGTGCCGCTCGCGAGGGCGGCCCTCAGCACCTTGAGCAAGAGGAACCGCTCTTCGAGCAGGGATAGCAGATCGCGCAGGGAGGAGACATCCTGGGGCCGATCCTCGCCCAGCAGGCGCGAGGCTCCGCCGACAAACAGCTCCTCCTGATACTGCTCGTCGACAAGCTTCTCAAACGCGGGTGTAAGCGTGCGCAAGAACGCACGTTCGCGGACCGTGAGCTCCGGGTTGTCCAGCACCCGCCTTGTCAACCGCGCGGTCAGCGTCTGATCGTTGAGGGTCTCGTTCAGATAGGTGCGTGCCCACTCCACCAATCCGGGATCGATCGCGGACGGCCAATCCATCAGGCCTTTCACGACGGCCCCGCTGGATACGATGAAGACATACATGAGCTGATTGGGGTGCAGTCTCAGCAACTCCACGTGGCACAGTCGTGCACCGCTCATCTTGGGCGCCAAGGCGAGGGCGAGCAGGTTGGTGGCTTTCGACATGGCGTCGGTCGCCTGTCTCAGGGCCGTCTCGACCTCGGTCGCCAGATCCTCGGGTAGGGCTGCTTCAAGCGCGCCCGGTCGAGATCCGACTCGGGCCAGTTGCCCGCTCAGCAGTTGATCCACGAACTCGCGGTACCCCAGATCGGTCGGCACCCGCCCCGCGGACGTGTGCGGATGGGTGAGAAAACCCCGTTCCTCGAGCGCCGCGAGTTCATTGCGCACGGTCGATGACGAGACCATGAGACCCGGCCCGCCCGCCAGTTCCTTGGAGGGAACCGGGGCCCCCGAGCCGATGTAGCGCTCGGTAACGGCGTTGAGAATCATGCGTTGTCTCTGTGTAAGTGTCATGCCCAATCGATCACATCTTGATCTCCGCCGTGGATACCAGGAGAGCAGAGATGATTGTGTTGCTGATGTCCAAAAAGCCTGGATTTATCCGCAGTCTACCACAGTCACGCTCGAGGAAGCCGCCGACCAGGAGGCGATCGCGCTGCTCCAGATCGATCGTTCCGACGACCGTCGATTCATCGACACCGAGACGCGTTCTCAGTCCAAGCATGGCTCTTTCCCACTGCTTGATCCCAGGCGACAGCATTTCGATTTCCGGGGCCTCGCCGGCAAGGTAGCCATCAACACAGCGGGGATTGGTGAGCCGCTGATCTGCAGTCGTCGATACAGCCGAGGCACCGAGCCCAAGATAGTCGGCTCCCAGCCAGTAAGCTTGGTTGTGACGGCATTCGTGGCCCGGCAGGGCAAAGTTCGATACCTCGTAGCGCCTGTACCCCGCCTCTTCGAGATGCACCGCGATTCTTTCGTAATGATCTTCCGCGAAACGACCGGCCGCTGCTTGGGCGCCGGCGCCCAAGGTCCTCGCCACCCAAGCGTCGAATTGAAGCGTATAGGTCAGGTCGTAGACGGAGATATGAGTCGGCCGCGCAACGACGGCCGACTCCAAGTCCCCGAGCGCGGCCCTCCAGTCCTGGCCCGGGATGCCGAACACCAGGTCGATGCTCCATTCGTTCCACCCGCACTCGTGTATGGCCATCAGGGCGCCCTCGATCTCCTCTTGGCTCACGCGTCTTCCCAGAGCGGCCCGCAGGCTTGGATCGAAGGACTGAACTCCAAGCGAAAGCCGGCTGACTCCAGCCCCCGCCAAGTCACAAAGCAGCTCGCCATCAATGGTCCCTGGGTTGGCTTCTACCGTGAATTCGGGCGGGCCCGCGGCCGGAGCATGGGTCAGGAGACGTCCAAGTTCTGCCGCCAGGGAGACCAGAACGGGGCGAGGCAGAACCGTCGGAGTGCCGCCCCCCATGTAGATCGTGTCGAGTGTCCCCGCGCGGAGTGGTGCCGGAGAACCCGGCGTGTCCGGAAGCATCAGACCGGCCAACTCGGTTCTCAGCGCAGCCACATACCGAGCGACGCGACCGGCGGCGCCATCGGAGGCGAGGGCTTCGGACGCGAAATCGCAATAGGCACACCGCGCACGGCAAAACGGGATGTGAACATACAGATGCCGAACCGCCACTGCCCCGCGAGCCACCTAACCCGTCAATACTCCTGAAATGATCAGATATAGACCCAGAATTACCCCGAGAACGCCCAGGATTGCCGTCCATGCGTTCCAGGTGCGGCCGCTCCGCAGGCCGCCCGTTCCCGACCTGGATCCGGTTTGACTGCCTTGGTCGGATTCGGTACGGGCCTCTTTGCTGCCGGGGCCGTGCCGGAGCCAAATCTGGACGGCGCCCATCCCGGCGAGAACGACCCCGAGGACTATGTACTCAGCTCTCATTTTTTGCCGTCTTTGGCTTCGCCGAGGTCGAGCACCGCGAGAAAAGCTTCTTGAGGGATCTCAACGGTGCCAACCATTTTCATGCGCTTCTTGCCGGCCTTCTGCTTCTCGAGGAGCTTTCTCTTGCGCGAGATGTCTCCCCCGTAGCACTTGGCAATAACGTCCTTGCGGAGCGGCGCCACGCTCTCTCGCGCGATGATGCGACTACCGACCGCCGCCTGGATGGCCACTTCGAACATCTGGCGCGGGATCTTCTTGCGCAGCCGCTCGGCCAGCCCCCGACCCACGGAATAAGCTCGGTCGCTGTGGACTATGAGGCTGAGGGCGTCGACCACCTCTCCTGCAATGCGGATATCGAGACGTACCAGATCGCCCGGCTCGAAGTCCTTGAGCTCGTAGTCGAGGCTGGCATATCCCCGGCTCCGGGTCTTCAACAGATCGAAGAAATCGAGGACTATCTCGGCCAGCGGCAGATCGTAATCGAGCCTGACCCGGTCGGAGGTCAGATACTCCATGTGGGTGAAACGGCCGCGCTTATCGTTGCAGAGCTCCATGACCGGCCCAACGTACTCAGCCGGCACCAGAATGGTCGCGGAGATGTACGGCTCACGCACTTCCTGTATGGCCCCGGCCTCGGGGAAGTCAACGGGGTTGCTGACGAGAAGAACCTCGCCTGTGACAAGCTCCACTTCATAGCGGACGTTGGGTGTGGTTGCCAGCAGGTCGAGCCCAAATTCCCGCTCGAGCCGCTCGCGGACGATCTCCATGTGGAGTAGGCCGAGGAACCCGCACCGAAACCCAAACCCGAGCGCCTTCGAGGTCTCGGGCTCGTAGTACAAGGATGCATCGTTCAGCTTCAGTTTCTCGAGGGCGTCCCGCAGGGCCGGATAGTCCTCCCCGTCGATGGGGAAGAGGCCACAGAACACCATGGGAGTGACTTCTCGGTAGCCGGGCAAGGGCTCGTCAGCCGGGTGCCGAGCGTTGGTCAGCGTGTCCCCCACGCGCAGATCGGCCACCTCTTTGATACCCGGGATGATATATCCGACCTCTCCCGCCTGGAGTACTTCGGTCTTCTGCATATCCGGGCTGAAGATGCCCACTTCCTCGATTTCGCTGCGCAAACCCGTGACCATGGAGAGCAGTGGCTCCCCCTTGCGGAAGGCGCCGTCACGAACCCTGACAAAGGCCACCACGCCGCGATATTGATCGTAGAGAGAGTCGAAGATGAGTGCCCGGGGCGCGCCTGTCAGATCGCCGGTGGGCGGAGGAATCCGAGCCACCACCGCCTCGAGAACTTCGGGCACTCCCTCGCCGGTCTTGGCCGAGATCTGCAGGATGTCCGAGCGGGGGCACCCGATCACGCTGGCGATCTCCTCCGCCCGCTTCTCGGGCTCTGCCCCGGGGAGGTCAATCTTGTTGAGGACCGGGATTATCTCCAGGTCGTTCTCTAGGGCCAGGAGAGTATTCGCAAGAGTCTGTGCCTCCACCCCCTGAGTCGCATCCACAACCAGGATTGCTCCCTCGCAAGCGGCCAAGCTGCGTGACACCTCGTACGTGAAGTCCACATGACCCGGAGTATCGATCAGATTGAACTGATATTCGTGGCCGTCAACCGCGTGGTAGTAGATCCGAACCGCTTGGGCCTTGATGGTGATGCCCCGTTCGCGTTCGAGATCCATGCGATCAAGCACCTGGTCACGCATCTCCCGCTCGGCCACCGTGTTGGTTATCTGAAGAATGCGGTCGGCCAAGGTGGACTTGCCGTGGTCGATGTGAGCGATGATGGAGAAATTGCGGATGTGTTCAAAGCGTCCCATGGGGGACGTATTCTAGCGCAAGGGACGCCGCCGCCGGATCACCCGGAGGACATCGCGAAGCTCGGGCATGCCCATGGCCCAGGCGGCGAGGCAGTACGCGGCTGCTCCAACGACATATGCGATCCCTACCGAGACAACCTGCGCCCAGAGCGCCCGACCAAGCAGGGAGTCGAGGGCCCACCACACGCCGTACGCTGTTCCCGCGAGCGGCACCAGAGCGCCCAGCGACCGAGCGACCGAAAGCCCGATGGTGCGTACGTCTATCCCGCCTATTCGCGGCCTGAGCAGCGCCATGAGTGCGAAGAAGTTCACCAAACTGACCACGGACGTCGAAAGCGTGATGCCGCCCACTCCTAGCGGCTTGTAGAGAAGCAGGTCCAATCCCGCGTTGAGAGCCAAGTTCACCACACCTGTCACCAGCGGCAACCAGGGCTTCTGAATGCTATAGAAGGCCCGGTTCAGTAGTGTGTTTACACTGACAAAGGCCATCCCGACGCTGAAGAACAGAAGCGCGGACGCAACGAGCTCGGCCTGCCCCGACGTCACCTTGCCGTGCTCGTAGATGAGCCGGACGGTGGGGAGAGCGAGCACAGCAAAGAAGGCGGCGAATGGCAGAGTCACGAAGAAGATCTGGCGAATGCCCGTGGACAGGTCCTCACGAAATTCCTTCATCCGGTTCGCGGCCGCATGCCGTGAAAAGGCTGGAAACAAGACGGTTCCGATAGCAATCGCGAAGACGCCCTGCGGGAGCTGAAAGAGCCGAAACGCCCGCTCGATGATGGCGGGAGCGGGAATGCTAATCAGGGTCGCTATAATGGTATCGATGAAGGCGTTGAAATTGATGATTCCCAAGCTGAGGATGACCGGCCCGAGAAGAAGGCCCACGCGGCGCACTTCGGGGCTCCGGAAGGCGAGCCGGTAGGGAGACTTCGCCCCATCCCCGCCCACTGCAACCGCCGGCTCCGGCAGGCTCTCGGCAAGACCGGCGATTCGCGGCTCATGACTCGGCCCTCCCCGTCTCCAGCGTCTGCGCCACACCGCAGGCACCTGAATAGCCAGTTCCACGACCGTTCCGGCGAGCACCCCCCATGCGAGCGCCTTGATCCCGTAGCCTGCGGAAAAGGCGATCACCACGCCGATGATCACGAGATTCCATGCTATGGGCGCCACGGCCGGAAGGGCAAAATGGCTGTAGGAATTCAGGATTCCCATGAACATCCCCGCGATCCCCAAGATGACCACCGTGGGGAACATCACGCGCATGAGATGGACGGTGAGCGCAACGACCTCGGGTTGATCGGCAAAACCCGGCGCGACGACTCTCACCACCGCCGGAGCGAAGATCATGCCAAGAACGGTAACCACTCCAAGCGCCGCCGTCGCCAGCACAGTGACCGTGAAAGCTACCTGCCAAGCATCCCGGCGTCGTTGCTTTTCGAGCATCCCCGAGAACACCGGAATGAAGGCGGCCGAAAGCGCCGTGTCTGCCAGCAGAGTGCGAACCAGCCCAGGGACTCTGTTTGCAACGGTGAAAGCGCCCATCTCGACGTCGAGGCCGAGATACGACACCATGACGATCTCGCGAATGAGTCCGAGAACTCGAGAGCCGGCGGTCGCCAGCACCAGGAAGGCGGCTGCGACCGCCAAACGTCTCTTTGCGTCATTGCCCATGTGTGAGGGCTATGCTAAACTGCTGCGACTTTCAAGGGAAGACGGGAGGATTGAAGATTGGCTAATACGAAGCAGCAGCGCAAACGGGTGCGTATCGCTGAGCGTCAGCGACTGGAGAATCTTCGCTACAAGTCGTCCATTAAGACGTACTTCAAGCGTCTCAAGGACTCCATCACTACCGGCGATCCCAACACCGCTGCTCAGACAGCCAAGAAGTTGACCTCCACCATCGACAAGGCAGCGGCCCGCAAAGCGATTCACAGCAACTGCGCGGCCCGCAAAAAGTCGAGGGTGGCCCGGCTTCTCTCCCAGATCTAACCGGCGCACTGCCGCCTGCCGGCCCGTGCCTGTACGCGGCCGTCCCGGAAGTGCCAAGGCTTGCCACCGGCCGTCACGCCGCGGAGAGCAGTCTGCCCAGGCACAACTGTAGCTCCATCTCCCCCGGGAGAGTCCCGAGCCCTTTCATGCGGCCATCGCACTCCGCGAGAACCGCGAGTCGCAGTTCGATCCCAGCGAGCCCCAAGCCGGTAACCTGTTCCATCATCTTGCGGGTGGTGAAGGGCTTCAGCTTGAGCTCCGCCTGTATCTCCTCCCGGGACATCCCCTCCTCGCGCATGGCCGCGACCCTGGCTAAGGTCTGGAAGTGCCGCAGGATCCGGTAGAAGAGGTTTTCGTGCCTCTCTCCCTGGGCGAGCAATTGCTCAAACGCCTCGAAAGCCGCCGCCCCACGGCCGGCTGCAAGAGAATCGAGCAGGTCGAAGATCCCCGCTTCGGTCGTGGCGAGGGTCAACCGCCGGATGTCGTCGACGCCGGCGCGCCCACCATCCATGTAGATTTCGAGTTTCTCGAGTTCGCGGAGCAGAATGCTCTGATTTTCGCCGCACCGTTGGACAAGATATCGGGCTTCGGTCAAGCCCAGGCGAAGTTTGAGACGACCGGCCTCCCTCAAGACCCACTGTGGAAGCGCGCCTTCTTTGGGGGCAGGATACTCGAGTACCTCGCCGTGTGCCTGAATGGCTGATCGGAGGACGTCTCCCGGCGGAAGCTTCTCGGCAACCAGCGTGAGGCAGGCATCGGGTGCAGGTGATTTCAGGTACTGCGCAACCATTGTCTTCTCGTCTCTCGACCATGAATGAGCCTGCAGAACGAGAACAAGACGGATGCCCCCGAAAAAGGCCAGGGTGTTTGCAGCGCTGATGGCCTGGAGCGCCGTGTCGCCGGTCGCGTCGAATTGCTCGATGTTGAGGTCGCTGCCCGACAGCTCTCTGATTCTCCCCTTGAGTCTTTTCAGAGCCGTCTCAATCTTCGGATGATCGTCACCGAGGATTAGGTAGGCAGACTTGAGCGGGGTTCGCGTGGATGAATCCGCAGGCATGCGCGTCAGTCGCCTCTCTTCGCAGTATCGGCCGGCTTTTCCGTCGTAATCTCCAGGGCTCTGTCTCTGAAGATACAGGATACCCAACCGCGGGAATCGGCGCGCAACACCGGGATCGAGCGCTTGGAGAGGAGTTCCAATGTTGCCGGGTCTGGGTGGCCGAATGAGTTGCTTTCGCCCACTGAGATCAGAGCGAGCTTGGGCCCCAATCGGTCGAGCAGCTGATTCGTGAGTCCTCCCCTACTTCCATGATGGGGAACCACGAGGATGTCCGCTTGTCCCAGCTGATAGCCGGCGAGTGCGTCGGCCTCAGCGTCGCCGGGGAGGACCACGTTTCGCCCTTCGACCGTAAGGCAGGCCACGATGGAGACTGCGTTCAGTTGGTCACCGGACGGCGGTCCGCCACGCGCCAACCAAGGATCTGGGCCTTGACAGAGCCTAATAGGCTCGGGGGGTGTGCGGAGCCGCACGGTCACTCCGTCCACCTGGAAAACCAGGCCGTCCTTGGCCTGTGAGAGCTTGGTGCCTTCTTCGGCCAGTCTACCTCGGAGATCCAGGTAGGCGAGCGCTTCGGCGCCCCGTTCGGCCGCTGAAAGAGTGGTTTGGGTCTGGGCCGGAACCGGCGAAGTCGTAACATGGTCGATCATTTCATCCACTTCTATCACGTCGAACAGTTCGTGCAACCCGGCGAAATGATCAGCATGAGGATGCGAGATCAGTACCAGATTCAGACGAGACACTCCCAGGACTTCGAGTTGATCACAGAGCCCGCAACCCTCCGGTCCGGCGTCGAAGAGCAGGGCGTGCCTCTCAGGCGTTCGGACGAGGACCGCGTTGCCCTGCCCTACGTCGAGCATTCTCACCTCGACCTGATCCGGCCAGCTCTGCGCCAAGATCGCCCGCTCGACGCCACGGGCGCTGCCCGCGAGCACCGGATAGATGAACCAGCCGAGGCATAGGCCCGCGGTCGCCACGAGCACAGTAAGGCAGACTGCGGAGGCGCGCCCACGCGGTCTATGCGCGTAGATACAACGGATGGAACGCCTGAAGAATGGAAGCGGCAGTGCGAAGGGAGTGCGCACCACCTTTCCGCACAGGGCGAGCGCCACGGGGAGGCTCAAGAGAGAGACGGTCACGGCCGTTGATGCCCGGCCGAGGTCGCCTCTGGGAAGTGTCGGCGCAAGTGCAAATAGCTCTGACAATCGCACCGTCAAGGCCAACAGCGGAGAGGCGGCCCAATCTAGAGCCGTGCTGAGCGGAGCCCACACAAAGCCGAACGGTATGCTCGCCATACCGAGCGCAGTGACGAACGGAAGAAGGGGGATCACCAGCAGATTGGCCACCGGAGCCACGAGAGACGTCTGGCCGAAGACCATGAGAGACACCGGCGCGGTTCCCAGCGTCGCCGCAAACGAGACGGCGAGACTGGATCGCACGGCCCGAGGAAGCGCGGCGAGCACCTTCTCTAACAGCGCAATGAAGGCAAGCATCCCCGAGAACGCTGCAAACGAAAGTTGGAATCCCACGTCGAAGACGGCCAAGGGATTGGATACCAGAACAACAATGGCCGCGAACCCTAGAACCTGCCACTGATCGCGGTTGCGGCCGAACAGCCTTCCGGCCAGGACAATTAGGATCATGGCGACGGAACGGACCACTGGAGCGGAGGCACCCACGAAAGGGATGAGCAGCACGGCAGCGGAGGCCGCGAGCGCAAAACCTACCCGGCGCGACAGACGAAGCAGTCTTGAGAGGCCGAGCATGATCGCGGCGATGCTCGCGACGTGCAGTCCGCTGACGGAAAGCATGTGAGCCGTACCCGAGCGACGGAAGGCCTCCAGCCAGCCCTTGTCCAACCCCGAAGTGTCCCCCGTCACGATCCCCTGGAACACCTCGTCGATTCTCGCGTCGGGGCCCCTACTGAGGTTCGATCGAGCGGCAACGCGGAGCCGATCGAAGAGTCCGGAAATGCCGCCGCGCCGGCCGAGGTCCCTCGTGGGCTCGGCGGCCCGCAGGACAACTTGGATTCCCTGAGTTCTCAGATACTTGGCTTGGTCGAAACCGGTATCGGAGCTCCCCTCAGGACGGAGAATCTTGCCGCTGAACTCGAGAATTGAGCCTTGACTGATGCCTTCGCCACTGCTGCGCTCTGAGGGGGGAACCTCGAGCCACACCCGTTCGGGGTCCGCTCCGCGTACGAAGGCCGCGGCGCTCTCCCATCCCCCTGAGCTCTTGACGGGACCCGTAACAACGAGAGTCGTCTGGATGTCGGAGCCCACGCTCTTGAGAAGACCGCCGTCGAGAAGCTGAGCGACCCGGACGCTCCCGAGGAGGTATCCGGAGAAGAGGCCCACGAGCACCATCCCGATCAAGGACCAACCGGAGAACCTACCCGCGGCGGACCGAGCCCGGCCACGGAACCCAGCAGGCGTCGACTTCCTGATCTCCTTGTCTCGACCTAGTACCGTCGAGACAAGGAGGCCGAGAAGAACAGTGGACAGCATTACAACAGCCAGGAAGATGTGGGATCCCACCAGTCCCGCGGACCCCAGACCTAAACCACATGCCAAGGTGGTCACTCGAGCAAGCCCCGCGCGCCGCACGAACCAGCCACTGAGATCGCGCGCCATTAGTGTGCGGCTCTAGAGTGTTACCAGGGCACGAAGCTGTTCGAATTTCGCCGGCCCGATGCCGGGGACCTCGGTCAACTGCTCGATAGCCGTAAAGTGGCCGTTGGCCTCTCTGTACGCAACGATCTGCGCGGCAGTGGCCGGGCCGATACCCGGAAGGGTATCGAGCTGATCCGGAGTTGCAGAGTTGAGGGAGATGAGCCCCCCGGCGGAGTCGCCGGAGACGTCTGATCCGCCGACGGTGACCACTGTCGTCGATACGACCGGCCGGGTGGGCGGCTGATCGAGGAGGGGAACAAAAATACTGCACCCGTCGGTCAGCCTCGCTGCCAGGGGAACCTGCGCTTGGTCCGCCCCCTCCGCGAAGCCTCCCGCCTCGCTTATTGCTTCGAACACTCGGGAGTCGGCCGCCATCTCGTACACCCCGGCCCGGCGAACCGCCCCGGCCACCTGGACAAAAATTGGAGTGGCGATCACTGTGGAGGTTGTCGATTCAACACTCCGGGCGACGTTTTCGGTTGGCCCGTCGTTTCCAGGCAACGCTGCTGCCGTCGTCCCGGTTTCCTCGATGACCACAGTCGAGGCAGGGACTTGGCCGGGCTCGCGCAGCGAGACGACTCCCGCAGCGCCGGCAAGTAGAACGACCGTGCCGCCTATGACGTATGAAAGAAGCCGCTTTCTGGGGATGGCAGGCATGCGCCCAGGGTAGCCATCGGCGCTATGTCAGGCATGCAACCAAGGATGGGGTCTGGTCCGGGCGGCCTACTCCCGTCACTCTCTGTAATTGACGAACTGCAACGGCATCCCGAAATCGGTCTCTTTGAGAACTCCGATCGCGGCCTGTAGGTCGTCACGCTGCTTTGCGGTGACCCGCACCTCGTCACCCTGTATGGCGGCCTGCACCTTGAGCTTGCTCTCCTTGATGGCCTTCGTTACCCGCCGCGCGGTCTCGATGTCTATGCCGTTCTTGATCGTGACCGACTGCTTCACCATGTCTCCCCCGGCCTTTTCGGGGTGGGAGAAGTCGAGAGCCTCCGGCTCGATCGACCGCCGAACGATCTTGGCCAGCAGCATGTCTCGGATTGCGCGCAGCTTCATGTCGTCTTCGGTAAGAACCGAGATCTTGGCCTCCTTGCGATCAAGGTCGATCTGCGTCTTGGATCCGCGAAAATCGAACCGCGTCAGAATCTCCTTCTTGACCTGGTTGACCGCGTTGTCCATCTCTTGAAGATCCACCCGACTAACCACATCGAATGTGGGCATCCGTCCTCCTAACAGTCGCTTGGGTCTCATGGCAGCGAGTCAACAGGATACCCGGCACCAGAGAGACCCACATCGGTCATTGACAGTGTCGCTCCGGCACGCGCCTCTGGCAACTCCGGTCATGCCCTGATACACTGGCGCGCATGTTGCCTGACGCAAAGCGAAAGGGCGACAGACGATCGCCACGGGCGTGGAGATCTCTGCCGGCCCTCAGCCAACGAGCAGCGCGCGTCATCGTCTGCGTGATGATCGCGGCCCTTTTCGGCAATCTTGTCGCCGCTATCCTCCCCTCCCAAGGGGGAGGTCCCGCCTCTGTCCTCGCCTCTCCCGCGAGTCTCGACGCCGCCCAAGACGAGCTGAAACAAGCCAAAGCAGAGCTGAAGGCCGTCCAGACGGAGTTGGACAAGCTCGCTGAGAGTCAGGAAAAGGCCGAGGTCAAACTCGAGGCGACGCGCGACCAAATGGAGATAGTGCGGGTCAAGACGGTGAAAGCCGAGAAGAACCTGACCAAGCTGCGCGACCAGCTATCGAGCCGGCTCGCCGAGATGTACAAGAACCGCGGATCCGATGCGGCGAATGTTCTTGAGGCCGTGTTTTCGAGCGAAGACAGTTCTATCAGCGGCGTCGTTGAGAGAATGACCATGGTGGTCCATCTCGCGCAGAACGACAACGAGCTCATAACCAACGTGCAGGCGAAGCTCGACGAGCTTGACCAACTGGCAACCGAGCTCGAGAGCAAGAAGGCGTCCGAGCAAGAAGACGCGGCCAGTTACGAGGCGGCACGCGATCATACTTTGCAGGTGCTCGAGGATTCCAAGGACGACTATAACCGGCTGAGGCAGCGCGTCGCCCAGCTGGAGGAACAGGAACGTCAGCGGCAAGAGGCGGCCCGCAAGTTGGCCGAGGCCAAAGCGGCTGCCGCGAAAGCCGCGGCGGAGAAGGCTGCGGCAGAGAAAGCCGCGGCCGCCAAGGCAGCGGCGGCGGCGAAAGACGCGGCATCCAAGAGCACGACGACCACCCAAAAGAAGACGACGACCACGACTTCTCACGAATCCCCGTCGGGTGGTTCCACCGGCGGCAACGAGTCAGCGGCCGGCGGCGGATCCGGTTGGGTCTTCCCGGTTCAAGGCGCGAATAGCTTCGTGGACAGCTTCGGTGCCCCGCGCTCAGGAGGACGATCCCACAAAGGGACCGACATCATGACCGCCCGGAATACGCCTCTGGTGGCGGTGGTGAACGGCACAATCAGCAGTACCCATCCGGGGAACTCCGGCCTGGGCGGAATCACCATCCACCTGCGAGGCGACGACGGCAATACCTACTATTACGCTCACCTTTCCTCCATTAAAGGCGGCATCAAGGCGGGAGTCAGGGTGAAAGCGGGACAACTAATCGGCTACGCGGGCAACACCGGAAACGCCAGCGGCGGTGCAGTGCATCTTCATTTCGAAATCCGTCCCGGCGGTGGAGCCGCGATCAACCCCTACTCTACGCTGGTCAAGTACCGCTGATCTCAGCGCTGTTTCTCGACGGCGCTGATCGCTTCAGCCAAAGCTTCCCACTCGTCGTTCAGCTCATTCAGTCTGTCGCGAACTGTTGTCAGTTCCTCGGTGGTCGCGTATAGCAGCTCGTAGTCCGAACCGTGGGCCGGATTGCTAAGAGTCTCGGCGAGCACCCTCTGCCTCTCCTCGAGTTGGAGGATCGACTTCTCGGCCTTTCTGTAGTTGCGGAATAGGTCCTTGCGCTCCTGATACCCCAAGGCCACCGGTTCGGTCGCCTCGACAGGAACCTTCTTGCCGGGGAACGTCTTGAGGGCAGATGGGGCGGAGTTCGTCGAGGGGCTATCGGCTGCCGCGGAAGAAGCCACGGCGACATCCTGCGCCCTCTTCCACTGGTAGTACTCCCAGTCCCCGGGATAGTGGGTCAAGCGCCCGTCGCGAACCTCGATCACTTTGGTTCCGATGGCATTGATCAGATGGCGGTCGTGACTGATGAACACAACCGAACCCTCGAACTGTCGCAGCGCCTCGGTGAGCACGCTCCTCGAGTCAATGTCCAAATGGTTGGTAGGCTCGTCCAGCAAGAGCAGCCCAGCCGGGTCGAGAAGCATGCGCGCCAGAGCAAGTCGGGCCTTTTCTCCTCCGGACAGCACCCCCACCTTCTTTGCGACATCGTCCTCTCCGAAGAGGAAAGCTCCTAGGTAGCCCCTCACCTCAGGCAGGCGCCCGCTGGGACCCGCGGCCTCTTCCATAGTGCGCAGAACGGTCTGCTCCGGATGCAGAACCTCGAGTTGATGCTGGGCGAAATATTCGCGGCGCACGTTGTGGCCGAGCTTCACCTCCCCGGCACCAGGCTTGACGACTCCGGCAAGAAGCTTCAGCAGGGTAGACTTGCCCGCGCCGTTCGGACCTACCAGCGCGATCTTTTCGCCACGCTCAATGACCAGGTCGAGCCGTCCGTAGACGGTGTTCTCGCCGTAGGACTTCTTGACCTTCTTGATCTCAGCAACCACACGCCCTCCCCGCGGAGGTTGGGGAAAACGGAACCTGATCGCCTTGCGCTCCAAAGTCGGCGCTTCAATGAGCTCCGTGCGCTCGAGCTGTCTGATCTTCTGCTGGACCTGCTTGGCCTTTGTGTTCTTAGCCCTGAAGCGCCTGATGAAACTCTCAGCAGCGTCGATCTCTCTTTGCTGGTTCTTGGCCGCATTGACAAGCGCTTCGTATCGCTGCCGTTTGTCCGCCTCGAAGTGGTCGTAGTCACCGGAATAGAGGTCGATCATCCCTCGATCGAGATCGGCGATGTGAGTCACCATGCGGTTCAGGAAGTAGCGATCGTGACTGATCACGATGACCGCTCCCGTCCAGCCCAGGAGGAAGTCCTCGAGCCAGAGCAGACTCTCGAGGTCGAGGTGGTTGGTGGGCTCGTCCATGAGGAGGAGATCCGGTTGTTCCATGAGCAGTCGGGCCAACGCTACACGCATGCGCCATCCCCCTGACAGCTCAACTATGGCTCGATTGAAATCCGATTCTCTGAATCCAATCCCGCGCAGGATGGATTGCGCACGCGTCTCGAGTGCGTAGCCGTCGGCACTCTCGAAGGCGGTCTGAACGACGCCCAGCTCGTGCAACAACTCGGCGACGTGAGCGTCTCCATCGGAATCAGGCCCATAGGCCTGTCCGATTTGGTCCCCCAACTCCG
>ENA-ORXD01001623-ORXD01001623.1-sediment-metagenome-genome-assembly--contig:-NODE-1623-length-17581-cov-4.250914_pt1 | contig 17581 bp, 14 predicted proteins | sample MGYA00237862_ERZ511471 | MGnify/ENA metagenome assembly ERZ511471
TACCGGGGCTACCAAGATCGACAATATCGATGATTTGCCCTTTGTCCTGGCGCCATCGGGTGATTTCAGTGTTTCAGGCTCGGGGTTCGCTTCAGCCTGGGTCTATGCCCCGCAGGCCAGCGTATCCCTGTCCGGCAGCGCCAAAGTATTCGGAGCCCTGATTGCACTTAGCGCTTCAGTCAGCGGCAGTTCAACGGTGGAATACCCACCCGGTGAGCCTCCGCCGGTATTTTTACCTGGCGGTGGAGGTGACGGCGGGGATGACGGCGGCGGCGGAACAATAACCGGCATCAAGATAGAAACCTGGAATGTCGGTTGACAAGGTTGTTAAAGGAAGTATAATACCTATCCGGTAATATATGATTACTGTTTGCTTTAGGTTGATCCTGTTAAGGAATGATTCTTGATGGAAACATCCGAATGGCTGCCCGTTAAACTATACACCCAGTGCCAGGCTATAACCGGTGTCGTTTACCATCCCCAGGAAGACCGTTTGCTGGATATCCTCAGTTCGACTTCAGTCAAGCGATTAGAAAACCGGGGCAGATTTCTGGAACTCAGGGACGTGAGAGTCCAGAACGCAGATGGGAAGGAAGAATCACTGGAAGACGCTTTCATTAACAAGGAGTCAATCCATCTGGCAGCAACTTTCGATGCCGACTCAGCCCGTGGCATAGGTGCCAAAATCGGCACCAAACCCTATCCATATACTCAAAAGGTGGTTTCCCGTGTGATTATTCGAACTTCAGCCTATAATATTTCAGGGAATATTTACTGCGCGAACTACCAGAATGTCTGGCAATTACTCGAAGATATGCCTTCATTTCTACCGCTCACCAGTGCTGCAATACTTTCACAAGTCAGCAAGGCTAAGTGGGAAGCCCCCTTCGTTGCGGTAAACAAGGAACAGATAATCTCACTCGAAGAACCTGAGCATAAGAAAAGCATCAGCAACAAAGAAGCGCTATGAAATATCCTAGTGTGCACATTAATATTTTCTTCTAATACGATATTAAATCACTTGACAAACAACAGATACGATTATATAAATGTATGACAGGTGCAGTTGGGATAATACTAATCTCTGCTGATTGTCCTCTCCAATACACTTCTTCGCAGTAGCCTCCAAGATATTGGCCCCGGGAGGCAGGAGTTGGGTCTTGGGTACCGGGAAGCCATCTGCAAACCCGTATTCCGTTCTGGACAACCTCCTCGAAGGTTGCCAGATACTTGGCTATGACTGGCGTTACCTCTATATAAACGCAGCCGGAGCTCGTCATGGCCACAAAAGCGTTGATGAACTTGTCGGCCGAACAATGATGGAAAGTTATCCCGGCATTGAAAATACGGAGTTGTTCGGCCATCTCAAGCGTTGCATGAAGAAGCGCACACCATACCTTCTAGAAAATCTGTTTAATTTTCCAGACGGTTCTCAAGGCTGGTTTGAGCTTAGCATCGAACCGATACCCGAAGGCGTATTCGTTCTTTCCCTGGATATCACCCAACGCAAGCAAAACGAAGAGCGCATCAGGTATCTCAATTCGACCCTTAAAACGTTAAGAAATATTAACCAGTTGATCACTCAGGAAAAATCGCGAGAAAAATTACTCAAGAAAAGCTGCGAAATGATGATTGAAACCCGCGGCTTTTATTCAAGCTGTATACTGCTCTTTGACAGGAATAAGAGTTTTTTTTCGACCTCTGCTCCTGGACACGAGGAAATCCAAACAGCCTTCAGGGCGCAGATTGAAAGCGGCCAGTATCCGGCATGTGTTGAAAAGATAATTAACCACGCTGTCTCATTTGAGGTCTGTGATCAGCTGCCGGACGGCAATATCAAATGCATCAACCAGACCGGTTACGGAGAAGGCAAAGGTATTATCAGCCGTCTCGAATACAAACGTAAGGTATATGGTGTCATAGCCGCATATTTACCCGCTGAAATAGCCACCGACTTCGAAGAACAAAGCCTGTTTAAAGAACTAGCGGGTGACCTTGCCTTTGCCCTCTACAGCATCGAAATCGAGCAGGAGCAACAGCGTCTTAATAAAGAGATCAAACGTAGCGAACATCTTTATCGATCCTTGTTTGAAAACATGCTCAACGGTCTGGCTTACTGCAAAATGCTGTTTGTGGAAAACAAGCCGGTTGATTTTATCTACCTTATGGTGAACGCAGCCTTCGAAACGCAAACGGGGTTGAAAGACGTTGTTGGTAGAAATGTTTCCGAAGTTATTCCCGGAATTCTGAAGTCTGATCCTGAACTGTTCGAGATATACGGCCGAGTAGCGCTCACCGGCAAGCCCGAAACATTCGAAACTTATGTTATCGCACTGGATGCCTGGTTTAATGTTTCGGCATACAGCCCGAAAAAGGAATATTTCGTGGCGGTATTCGACGTAGTCACTCGCCGGAAAAAGGCTGAAATCGAAAACCTCACGTCCCGGCGATTTTTGGAAATCACCAGCCGCAATTATTTTATCGACCTGCTGCTTGGAGAATCGGCCAAGGAAATTCGCGAACTGACCGGCTGCGAAGCTGCCGGCATCCGTTTGTTAGATGAATCCGGCAACATCCCCTACCAGGCTTACCTGGGTTTCAGCCGGGAATTCTACGAAAAGGAAAGTCCTCTCTCGATCAAAACCGACCAATGTATGTGCATAAACGTCATTAAGGGTACCACCGACCCGACTCTGCCTTTTTATACCTCCGAGGGTTCCTTTTTCATGAACGGAACCACGCGTTTCCTTGCAAGCATTTCGGACGAAGAAAAGGGGAAAACCAGGAATGTCTGTAATCAATACGGCTACGAGACGGTGGCGCTTTCCCCGATACGCTCGGGAAAGCAGATTATCGGCCTGATTCACGTAGCCGACCACCGCAAAAATATGATGCCGCTAAGGATGGTTGAACTAATCGAACGGGTCGCATCGGTCATCGGTCCGGGCATCCTTCGGGCTATGGCAGAAGAAGAACTTATCAGATCCGAAGAGAAATGCAAGGCTATATTCGATGCAGCTACCGACGGTATTCTGCTGGCAGACCCGGCCAGCCGTATGTTTTATGAAGGCAACGAAGCTATATGCCGGATGCTGGGTTATAGCCGGGAAGAAATAAAAAACCTGGGTGTTAACGACATTCATCCCAAGGCAGAGCTCGCCCGGGTGATTGCCAAATTCGAAGCTCAAGCACGAAGCGAGATCAATCTTTCTCTTGATATTCCGGTCTTAAGAAAGGACGGTTCCGTTTTTCATGCCGACATAAACTCCGCTCCGGTGACCTTCGGTGGTAAAACTTACCTGCTCGGGCTGTTCCGGGATGCCACCCAGCGACGCAAGAGCGAAGAAGAATTACAAATGCTTTCCAGGGTCGTCCAGCAAAGCCCCAGCATCGTAATCGTCAGCGATACAACCGGAAAAATCGAATACGTCAATCCCAGGTTCTTGCAAATTACCGGTTATAGCGAGCAGGAGATAGTTGGCGACAATGTCTCGAAGCTGGCTGGTCCCAAGGCAGAAGACCAGTCCGCGATGTGGCAAACGTTGTCAGAAGGCAGCGAATGGCATGGCGAATTTCTCAACACCAAAAAAGACGGCACTACCTACTGGGAATCAGCTTCCATCTCGCCCTTGAGAGACCATGACGGAGCCGTTACCCATTTCATCAAGGTCGCCGAGGATATCACCCGGCAAAAGCTTGCCGAGGAGGAGAAGCATCAGCTTCGCAACAAAGCCGAGGTCTCCAGCCGGTTGGCTACGATAGGTGAGATGGCGGCTGGAATCGCCCACGAGATCAACAATCCGCTGACCAGCGTCATTGGATTCTCGGAGTTACTGATGCAAGAAGAGTTGCCGTCCGATATTAAAGAACAGCTCAAATACGTTTTGGATGGCTCCAACCGGGTAAAGGACATAGTCAGGCGATTGCTCACTTTTGCCAGGCAGTCCAAGCCTATCAGGTCAAGCTTTGATATCCATGCTTTGATTGATAACACCATAGAACTCAGGAGCTATGTGCTCAAGACATCCAACATCGAAGTGGTAAAAATATACGATCCGTCCATTCTCTGGATAACCGCTGACCCGGGCCAGATTCAACAGGTGATGATCAATCTCATTGTAAATGCAGAATACGCCATGAAAAAAGTACATGGCCACGGAACCTTGACTGTTACAACACACAACTACGGCAACAGTATCGCCGTCGTATTCCACGACGATGGCCCGGGGATGGACAAGAAAACACTCTCAAACCTGTTCCATCCGTTCTTTACCACCAAAGACCCCGGCGAGGGTACGGGACTGGGGCTGTCCCTCTCTCGCTCCATCGTGGTTGACCACGGAGGTACCATCGAAGCAGAAAGTGAAATCGGCAAAGGGAGTACGTTTCGCATAAAATTACCCCTGTATTCTACAGCCGATGCTCAAAGTAACGAATCGCAAACCGAACCGGCGACATTGAACCGGATAATAACCGGAACGATTTTGGTAGTTGACGACGAACCCTCGATCCGGGCTTATCTCGGAAAAACCCTTTCACTTGAAGGGCATACGGTCAGGCAAGCAAGCGATTTAGGCCAGGCGCTGGATGAAATGAAGAATTTCAAATTCGACGTCATACTGCTTGATATTCGCATGCCGGGTTTCAGCGGCAAAGAGGTTTTCGAAAGAATAGCTACCAAATGGCCAGAAATGACAAAAAGGGTAATCTTTGTAACCGGCGATACTTCGGATGCCACCATCAGAGATTTTCTAAAAGGCAAGGATATCCACTACATCTCCAAGCCAATTGACAAAGCACAACTGCTAGGAAAAATCAGGGATATCATGGGAAAAAACAAAGGTTAATGAGGCACGATGTTTATGAGTAAAAGTTCCCATATGTTATTTGGTTCTGTTTTTTCACCGACCGTATTAATTAGTTTCATATCATGACTCTTGTTTCTAATGTTCCATTCGGTTGTGCGTGGCAGGTGTTAACCGGTGAATGAATTTGTTAAACTTGATGTTGCCAGAGGTAACCGATGTTTTTTATGGAAAGTAACCCAATTAGAGAGCACGCCGAGGAGATTCTCGATCAAGGGCTTGATTATCTTGAAACTGGCGATGAAGAAGAGGCCGGGCGTTATTTCTTCAAAAGCATCAAGGCCGACCCTACTTATGCCGACGGCTACAACCACCTGGCAAACATCGCCTTCAGGAAGGCAGACTGGAAACAGGCTGAGGGTCTTTACCGGAAAGCTCTGGAATTGGCCGGCCCTGAAGTAAAGGATGTGCCCGAAGGCGGATTCTGGGGGATAATAGAAACACGGCCTTACATGCGCGCCCTCCACGGCCTGGGGCTGACTGCCTGGAGAACGGACAAGCTTGAAACAGCCCTGGATATTTTCAAGCAAATGCTGGGGCTTAACCCCAACGACAACCAGGGAGTGCGTTACCTTATGGGTCCTGTTTATCACCAAATGGGCAATCTCGGCGAAGCTGCCCGGTGGTATGAGAGAAACGGGGATGACCCCCACAATATTTACAATTACGGGCTTTTACTTATCCAGCAGAACAAACTCAAGCAGGCAGCCACTGCTCTGATACTTGCCATTTCGACTAATCCATACGTAGCGCCGATGCTCCTGGGGCAGAAGCTGCCTAAAAGCGATTGGTGGCATGGCACCGGCTGGGCTCAACCCGAATGCGCCCAGGATTACCTGACGGACTACCACAAGTGGTGGGAGGCTGAAGAATTACCGCTGGCTTTCCTGGATGAGTGCTGGAACTCGCTGGAAGTGCAGCAGGCTCTTGCGGATTTCATAGTAACCAGGAGGGCATTGAAGCGGGCCAAAACCGGTAACGACAGAGTCAGCCTCGGCAGGGCAAGCGATGCTCTGTTTTACCCGGAAAGGGTCAGGAAAATGGCTGACAGAATCACCAAGCGGTTTGTAAAATGGCAGAAGGAATGGGCTGAACCCTAGGCAATATTAACAACAGTGAAATGTTAGATAACTTCGCTTGCAGTACGTTGCGGCAACTACCCGGGGGCAGATAACGGAAAGGCGCTATTTAATCGGGGTCACAGTACACGTACAGCTTTTCCCATGGGGTTGGAACGCCATCTTTACCTTGAACTGTTCGGCAAGCCATACGGGATAAGCTCCCTGGCAACCGACATGGCAAATATCATCGGTTCCGGGAAAATCAAGTATCTTGCAACTGGGAATATCGAATACCGCCCTGGCTCTGCTAATTTCAGATATCGTAAAAGGCGTGATCCATTGGAGTTGGTAAGCCATTTTTGTGGCCACCATGTTGAAGGCGGCACCCGGTGACAGCCACCTGATTATATCCAGCATTACCAGTGCTGGACCGGAGTTATTCCGTTTCAGCGCCTCAACTTCGGCTCTTTTGAAAAGCTCGATGCCGTCGTCACACAGGTGGTCCCGGATGAATTTTAGATTGTTCTTGGATTTCCATATCCAGTTTGAGTAGGCCGCTTCGTACTTTTCCTTGGACGAAGCATTTTCAGCAATTGGTTTAATCCCTTCAGTCCAAATGGTTTCAAGTTCGTCTGCCGTTTGTTTGCCAAGCCTTTCTTTGACAAATAACAGGGCAAACGGATCGTTGATATTGTCCAGCACGATTGCGTATTTTTCTTCGTAAGGCATTTCTTTTATCTTACCCATCATAATCCTCCTCGCCTTCTCCACCAGGTTTCATATTTTGTATTATGCATCCTGATGCCAGCCTTTACAAGACAGTGCTCAGACTTTATTGGCTTATTTGGGATAATATTTTCCGCAATAAAACTTGAAGGTTCTTATATGGTCAACAGACTGGCTTTCCATGTAATATCGAGGCTTGCCAAGGCATATCACCATAGAAAAGCAACTGACATGCCGATTCGTAAACGATATAGTTTACACTTACGCCCTTTCAGCCTTGAAAAGGGAGAGCCCTACACTTTACTCATGTATATTGCTTACATTCATGGTGTATACCACTTCAGAATTAAAAGGGCTAGAATTAGCCTGACGGGTTCCGGTGAGGTGGACAATACTCTGGGGAGCTTACAAGGCTGCCCCGTCACTATGATTGCCTGCCGGACTTTAGAGTGGCCCGATTTAGGAAATTGGGGAGCAAGAAGCTAGCCCCGTATCAATCACATGAATGGGCAAAAGGTCCGGCCGCTTTTCAACCGAACTCGAGTTTTATCTAAGGGGGTAACAAAATGATTGGTAGTGTAGGTATCGATTTGCACCAGGGACAACACAGGGCAAGGTGTCTGGATGATAGGGCACAGCCCTGCGACAGCTTCAGCTTTCAAACCACACCAGAGGGGTTGGCAACACTGGAAGAACATATTTTTAAGGACGGAGCTAATCCAGTGATAGTCTTGGAACCGGCAGGCCTGCCATGGTTGATGGTAGCTGTCTACTTAAAGTCTAAATATCCGGTTTGTCGGTTGGTTAAAGCCAAAACCCAAAAGGTAGCAGCCCTAAGAAGATATTTACGTGGACCGGTGAAGAGTGACCGTCTGGATGCTCTTACACTGGCTAAGATGCCTTTTATTGACTCGGAAAGACTGGAGGATATATACCTGCCACCGGCTGATATTCATGCCCTGCAGCGCCTTGTCCGTCAGCGCAAGCGCTTGGAATCGGGGATTAGTGGTCGTAAAATGAGAATTTCAGCCATCGTCGATGGCTATCTGCCTGGCATACGCAAAAACTTTAAGGACGTGTGGTCTTCTCCTTTCATATCTTTTCTGAAATCATGCATTAATCCCTTCTCTGTGATCCAGGAAGGCGAAGAAGCCCTCCACAGCTGTTTAAGCCAGGCTGGATATAGAGGCAGTTGGACTAAGGAAAATACCCGAATGGTGTTTCTCGCCTGTCAGGGTATTGCTACCGTTTGTAAACAATCAGATGCAGCCGGAACAATCAGCGAGGAGTTCTTCATCGAACTCCAAGACGAGATAGCCCGGGAGCTAAGAATACTGGAGTTTGAAGAAGCCGAATCCGAATCGTTATCCAAGCGCATAACCGGAATCTATCTGAAGCTGCACTCTTCAAATAACCTGTGCACCATACCAGGCGTCGGGGAACATACAGCACCGATCTTGCTTGCCAGTATAGGAGACCCGACTCGCTTCCGAAACCAATCTGCATTTGCCAACTGGGAAGGTGTAGTGCCTGGCTCCAGGCAATCTTCGAATATGGAAGCCAAGGGCTTGCGAATGACCAAGGCAGGACCACCTATTCTGAGAATGGCTCTTTTCCAGGCAGGAGATGTCGGCCGCCGTTGCGATCCCCAGCTGGCTGCTGTCTATCACCGCCAGATGGTTTTTCACGGCAAGAATCACAAGCAAGCCATGGGAGCGGTGATGAGCCATCTTGGGGCTAGAATATTGACAGTGCTCAAGGAAAACAGGCCATATGAAATAAGGGATATCGACGGAAAACCGATGATTAAGGAACTTGCCCGAAGACTGATTGTCTCAAAATACCGGGTGCCTGAAGAAATACGAAGAGAAAGGCGCCGGCGCAATAGCAAAGCAGATAAAAAAAGGGAGACGGCTTCTTACAGGGCAAACGAGGCAGCTAAAGCTCCTCAGCCTGTACCTTTTTAACCCGTCTCCCGAAAATTAGTGTAACTCAGAGATATAAGGAGGTCAATTAATTACTGTTGACATCTATTAGGAAATCTGAGTGTATCGGGGCGTATCATAGCAACACTCACCAAGTTCATGTTTCCGAGCCCGCTCGGGGAGACCTATATTTCTTACATGCCTTGTTGTTTAATGACCGGGAGGATATTTGCAACGAATATTTTGGTTGAAACAGGAAACAAGACAATAGCGGAGTGTTTATTGCCGGTTACCGGTGGTTCTTTTAATTAACATAGGACGACAGGACGTCGTTTTCGGTATAAGCTTGCTAGCAAGCTTATTAGGGATACCAACGACTAGTCATCCGGTTAAAATACTTGAAGCCTGCCCGACGACATGACTGGGATATCAATACATGACCGGTCATGTCGTCGTAATGACTCGTCGTACGACGTCATGTCCTCGGGAATTCGTTGCTTGGCTATAATATCCAGTCTTTAAGATGCCAGCCCGTTCGTCCTGGCAGATAGCGCCCCGATTCGGCTCTTCCCCGGAAGAAGCCGGGTCATTGACCAAAGCCTGGAAACTCTGCAATACCATTAATCGGGAAACTTTCCTAGTAAAATTGGGGTGATGCCACTTCATATTTCAGTGTTTTTACTTCACTAAATAGTTCACAGTTTACTTCACAGTGTCGGGGACCTACGTGTAGTAAAAAGTGAAGTAAACTGTGAAGTAAACTGTGAAATAGTGAAATCGTGAACTGTGAAGTGTGAAATTTGCGGAAACCTAAGAAGTTTTTGACTTCAGTTGAGCTTTTACCGGGGGAAAAGGATTGATTATTGGCTCGTAGTTAAAGGGCATTGACCATGTACCATCTTTCGTCCTTCCCGGCTTTTCAGAATCGATATTCGGCTATTTGGATGTGTTGGGTCCCAGCGGGGGTACTGGGGCGGTCATAGTAACACAGCCAATTACCAGGATACTGCGTCATATGGCATTTTCTGGGGGTAGAACCCGGAATGACTAGTCATGCTGGGTTTGAGATGCTGTTCTCTTGGAGAACATAGAAGAGCTGGCAAACCGTTGAGAGTTATAACCAGACAGCGACATAAGAGTGTTTTGGCAGGCACTTGGTGGTATAGTCTGGGAAACCGCTCCCCCCTTGACCCCCCACCCCTTCTTGAGGTTTCGATTTTAGCCATTGGCAGAATGGACCACACCTGAGGGATGACAGTTCCACCAGGGCCGGTTGTTAGGAAAACGGACCGATCAAACCGGGTACCCTGGTTTGACGGCTGGTATGGATTGAGCCTCACATCTTACCGGATTTAAGCAAAGATGGACCGGATTTCCTTCCTTAACCTTTGAAGAAGCCTCATGTTACTGAAAATACACGCCATTGAAGCCAGCATGAAATACTTTCGGTCGGTATTATTGGTCGCTATTCCATTAATCTTCAAGTATTTGGCCGCGATTTCCCAGTTGATTTCAGCCTCATCCATCTCGGCAAATTCGGTTCTCTCTTTATCGGCAAGCATTGACTCTAAACGCTTAGCCAGTCTGTCTTCGAAAATCGGATCCTTTTTCTGGGTACCTGGCTCGTCGTGCAGGGTTTCGGTGGCATGGGCAAATTGGATGTGCCCGGACATGCCTTGCGGCGTGGGCAGACTTTTCCCACACCAAGGGCATTCATAGCGATGATCCATGAGTTGTTTGGGTAACTTGGCCATGGCATAACCTCCTGTGCACTAAAAGCGTTTTCCTTCCTTATACTCCCGCTGACCAGGTTATGTCGATGGGTTAAATATGGGTACCGCTGAACAGAGCTAGGAGTAAAGTGAAAACTGTTTGCGTGTGGCACTGACTGATTATTGCAGGAGGAGAAAAGCTTCGGACTTTCTGAGAAAATGTTCGGCGGCACTCTGCCATTACTTTGAAAAAGCCTTTAAAGCCAAATTGCACAATTTGCATTAAGGTTTAAAGGGTTCAAACCGGCTCAAATGACATCCGGGATTGGCTGATAGGATTTTACGTTGCACAATTTCTTATCCGGGCAGGGTAATTGTGCAACCTAGCGGGCACCAATAACTTGGCTCACAAGGGAGAGTTAAGACGGGTGGGTTTTTTATTGTGGGGCTTCTGGTAATGGGTCGCAGCCCTTTTGGTCGGTTGCGGTGTTTAGCTTTGAAGGGTGGATGGTGTCAATAGCAGTGCTGGGACTCCCAGAAGATAAAGATTTGGTCTCATCTCGGGGTACCGGCTGTTCCGGTTTAGTTGTATCGGGATTGGAAAAGCTTGGCTTCTTTATTTCGAATACCGTGACCACATGTTTTGGCTTAGTAACAGGTCTTGGCTTTCCTGGTACTGTAGCAGACCGTTGGAATTCAACCGCTTCTCTAAGGATATCGGCCAGGTTTTTACCGGTATCAGCACGCAGTTTATCAAAGTCCTTTTTGAGTTCAAGGTCTATCCGGATACTTATAATCGGATGATAAGCGTCGTACTTGATTTTGGATGGTGGAACCTTCTTCGTTTTCACTTCACTGCCTCCTTTGTTGCCTACCTATACACGGCGGCTACCTGCACCCTTTTAACTGGAGTAAACGATATAGTAAACTTCCGTTTTTTCAATCGCCATTCAGTGCAGCGTAAGTTACGAAGGCAACCGGCTGTAGTAAACCATATCGTAAACCCCGGAGTTATTGTTATGCGATTTATTATATCTCTTCTCCTTCTTGGAAAAGCTTGTTCATGGACCGGGTTGCCAGAGGCTCTGGTACCATTGTTTTTGTTCTTCACCGGAAACCTTTACATAGTGCGACGTTGTATTGATATTAGTGTGGCCGAGATGCTGCTGGAGCTGCCGGAGCCCGTTGCCGGAGTCATCGTGTTTGACGGCATTTACGGCAAAGGCATCCCTCAAGCGGTGGGGGCTGACGTGATGGACTTTGCCGGTTTCTGCATTCAGTATTTCGGGCAGGCCGGCATCACGGGCGCATCGGGTGATTATCTGCCAGGCACGGTGGCGGTTGATGCCAAAAAGCAGTTGTTTGTCGTTTTTTACCTTCAGCTTGGACGCGGTGATGTACTCCTGAATCCTGCCTAAGGTTTCCCTGTCGATGGGTACGATTCGCTGCTTGTGCAGGGTTATGGCTTTCTTCTGGGTTTCGGTTATCTTTACCCCGCAGCCAGAACAGTGACTGTGTTTGGCTGCCAGTAGTGTGTGGCAGTCCGGGCAATAGTGATTGATGCGATTCTTCAGATGCTTGATTTTAACCTGGCTATTTGGCACATCTATATCATCCACCGTTAACCCGAGCGCTTCGCTAACCCGGCACCCGAGCCGAAAAAGAAGTCGGATGAGGAGTTTGTCGCGAGGGTTCGAGGCAGCCTGTTCAAGCGTAGATACATGTTCCGGCTTTATGTAAGCTACCTCTTTCATTTTTCTTCTACCCTTTGGTTGTTGACTTCATCACCAAGGGCGTGTGTTTTGATATGCCGATGGGCGATAAGCCCCGCTAAAATACGTAAAGCATCACCGGGGCATCTGGTTGATTTGCCGGCACCGCCTGACATATGAGCCTGGTTTTGGTTGGTGTTGCAATCCATTGGCATTAGTAATAACATATAAGTAATGAAAAGTCGACAACTAGTAAACTTTAAAGAGCATAATAAGCCATGTGTATTGCACTTGAATACACTAGACAAGCGTGCTATTATGCATCCATAATACATTTTTGCTGCGTAAGGAGGGGCTATGGCCAAACGGATAAAAAAACCGGCGGTGAAACCCGAGATGAGACAGGAATGGCTCAGGCTGTATGAAAAGAATGGGGTATCCGCACCGCAAATCGCCAAAGACTACCTTTATGATGTGCGTACGGTAAGAAGGCAGCTTGAAGTTGGCCGTCAGGAACGGGAGATTCGCGAAACCAGGTCAAAGATAATCCGCTCTGCCCTTGAGCAGCATTTCCATGACCTGGTTAACTATGCCGAGTTGCTGCGCCACGAGATAAAGACAGGCAGCAATTTACCTGTCATCGATGGTTTCTTGCCCGGAGAAGTGGAAATCAAATACATGCATGCCGCCATGAGGCAGCACCTTCCCAAATCGAGAATCTGGTCCAACATGGAAAAACTTGACGCTATACAGATTGAGATAGAAAGGCTTCAAAAGGGGCTTCGGGAAGAAATAAGTCGGGAACTAGAAGCCAATACCGGCCTTGCTGGTATCTCCGACTACGGTGAAAAGCAGGCGGTGATAGACGGCATCGTTGCTGCGGCTGCCTTCCAGGCAAGAGCATGGTCGATCAACGAAGTGGGTTTGAACATCGAAGATAATCTCAAGCCCAACAAGGTTGGAGACAACCATGTCAGCCTGGAATACGGCAAATTCAACCTGGGCACCCTTGGCCGGCAGCATCACTTGAGTGTTGTCCAAGCTGTTCGAGATATCGAATCGGCATTAAAACAATGGCAGGGTTTTAAAGACCTCAGCCAGAATTACACGAAACTGGAGCGACTCAAATCATCCATAGTTGATGATTTAACTGTCATAATCTACCGCCGGGTGGTGCCCGGCAGGTGCAAATATTGCCCTATTTAGGTGAAACAGGAGGACAGACATGAACGTTTGCCTTTATGCCCGGGTCAGTTCGGATGCCCAGGATACAGACCTTTCTATCACGGCTCAGCTGAAAACCATGCGGGACTACGCTGACCGGCACGGCTACCCGATAGTCAGGGAATTTATCGACGAAGCCAAAAGCGGCCGTTCGGACATGAGGCCGGCCTTTAAAGAAATGATAGCCGTTGCAAAGTCGAAAAAGCACCCCTTCGAAGCCATCCTGGTATGGAAGCTGAACCGGTTTTCCCGGAGCCGCATCGACTCGATAACCTACAAGAAGTTGCTTAAGGATATCGGTATAAGGCTTATTTCCATCAATGAACCTCTCGATGAAAACCCGACCGGGCAGCTGCTTGAAGGCGTCATCGAGTGTATCGACGAGTTTTACAGCGCAAACTTGGGGCAGGACATAAAAAGAGGCATGCGGGAAAACGCCCAGAGGGGATATTACAGCGGCGGGCGGGCTCCGTACGGCATGAAAAAGGTGCCGGTGGATGACAACGGCAGGAAACGCTACAAGCTTGCAACGGAAGGTGAGGGTTCCATTGCAGTGAGTGTAGTCCGACGCATGTTCGACATGGCCTCGAGAGGGGAAGGCTGCAAGGATATCGCGATTAGGCTCAACAGCGAAGGCTTTCGCACCGGTGCCGGACAAAAATGGGGCAAGACAACGGTACACAAGGTGCTTACCAACGAAGCTTACTGTGGCACCCTGGTATGGGGCGGCAGGCCGGGACATACGGCAATTCACGGCAGTGACCCGCCCGTGAGGGTTGAGAATGCCTGGCCGGGGATAATCGAAAAACAGGTCTTCGTTGCCGTACGCGACCGGATGGCATCCAATGCCCCGGTAGCTGCACATCCCCGGACAGTGCCCAGCTTCTATCTACTTAGCGGTTTACTGTTTTGTAGTTGTGGCCGGGCCATGATAGGCAGAAGCGCCAAGTCTCACCGGCACTATTACTATACCTGTAACACGCGGCACAAGCAGGGTAACGATGCCTGTGGCTCAAAAAGTCTGCCTAAGGACAAACTTGAGAAGCTGGTCATCGAACAGGTCAACAAAAGGATACTCGACCGTGACAACCTTGAGAAGCTGGTGGAACTGGTTAATGAAGAACTATCGCTTGCTAGTGGACACTACCAGGAAAAGATCGACGCTATAGACAAGGAGCAAAACGAAGTCAAGACCAGGCTGTCCAAGCTTTTCGATGCCTTAGAAACCGGCAAACTTTCCATAGATGAATTGGCCCCCCGAATCAGGGAACTCAAAGCCAGAAGTGACGAACTGATGACAGTCAGGGTTCAGATGGAAATTGACATGCTGTCACAGTGCACGGATGGTGTGGATATCGAAACTGTGCGGTTGTACGCTGAGGATCTACAGGGCATTCTTGAAGAGGCCGATCACCCGACCTCAAAGGCATTCCTTAAATCCTTCATCAGGCGTATTGTGATAGATAGAAATAAAGCGGCAATAGAGTACAACTTGCCATTACCGCAAAAAGGGAAGGGTAATAGCCAAGAAGTTCTGCCTATTGATACCCTTGGTGGAGATAGGGGGATTCGAACCCCCGACCTCGGCGATGCGAACGCCGCGCTCTCCCAATTGAGCTATATCCCCATCACGAATAATTATAGCATAAGCCGAAAAAGCTACACCATGCGGTTGAAATCCTGTTCGGCCAGCTTGAAACCGATAAAACGGGCAATTGGAGAGTCTGCCTGCGGGTTGAATACCTGTTCCGGAGGGCCGCATTCCACCAGTTTCCCGGCCATCAATACGCCCACCGTTCCGGCCAGGCGCCTGGCCTGAGCCAGGTCATGGGTGGTCATCACCAGGGTGGTCTGGCGTTCCCTGGCTACCCGGGCGAGCACGTCTTCTATCTTGCCGGCTGAATTGGGATCCAGGTTGGCTGTAGGTTCGTCCAGCAGCAGGATTTCGGGGCGGGTCACCAGAGCGCGGGCTATAGCTACCCGCTGCGTTTCTCCACCGGAAAGGGTTCTGGCGCTGCGGCCGGCAAAGTCCTGCATGCCGACCTGCTCGAGAATATCCAGTGCCCTGGTTTTAATTTCTTGCTTCGGGACTTTGCGCCAGCGCAGGGGATATGCGACATTTTCCAGTACGCTGCAGGAAAAAGCCACCGGTTTTTGTTGAACGAACGCCATACGCCGCCGGATTTCAAGCTGCCTGTCCGGCGAGCGGATCACATCCACCCCCAGGATATGCAGGTCTCCGGTTACAGGTTTATCCAGCAAACCGAGGATGCGCAGCAGGGTTGTCTTGCCGGCGCCGGTCGGCCCGATAAGCAGGAATGAATCCCCGCTTTCTACCTGCAGGCTGATATCCTGCAGCAGCGGTACCTGTCCTGCTCTTCTGACCAGGTTGCGGGCTTCAATGTGCAGCACTGCTTCTCACCTGTTGCAGACGGCCAAGTACGACGTTGATCACCAAGGAAATAATGAGCAAAATGAATCCCAGTGCCAGTGAAAGTTCTATATCGCCCTTGGATGTTTCCAGTGAAATAGCTGTGGTAAGAATACGGGTAAACCCCCGTATGTTGCCGCCCACCATCATAGCCAGGCCGACTTCAGATATGGCCCTTCCAAAGCCCATGATTACAGCCGTTACCACCGCGTAACGGGCTTCTTTCAAAGCCAGGATTCCTGCCTGAAATCGGCTGGCGCCCAGCGAAAAGGCGGTATCGGCAACCGTTTTGTCCAGGCTGGCCAGGGCCGATATTATCAGGCCCAGCATTAGCGGAATTACCAGCAGTGCCTGGCCGATTACCATCAGGGTCGGGGTAAACATGAGACCCAGGTCACCGAAAGGCCCGGCCCGGGAAAACAGTATGAATACCAGGAGCCCGACCAGAACCGTTGGCAGGCTGTAGAAGGTCTGGATAATACTTACCAGCAGGTGCTTTCCCTTAAAACTGGTAAAATGAATCAGGCTGCCCAGTGGCAGGCATACCAGAGCGGAGATTGTACAAGCCGTCACCGAGATTCCAAGGGAACGAAAGGTGACAGCCATTACTTCCGGGTCGAAGGTGACCAGAAGTTCCAGCGCTCTCAGTATGCCCTGCCACAGTTCACTCATGGTTTTTCAGAACCTTGACCTATGAAGTCGGCTCGTTACCGGCACAGGGAGTAAACAACGAAGTGCCGTAATCGGCTTTGCCGTAATCCTCGATAAACTGCTGTATTTCGTCCGAGACCAGGAAGTCTGCCAGGATCTGGGCTTTTTCAGCATCAGCGCCTTCGACCTTATCCGGATTGATGGCAATAAACGAGTAGACATTGAGCAGAATGCTGCCAGAATCCACAATGGTTACCAGTCCGGTGTCAGCTTTGTAAGCCAGAAAAGTGCCGATATCTGACATGGTATAGGCTTCCATTTCCGCAGCCATCTGCAGGGTCGGGCCCATTCCCTTGCCCGCTTCTACATACCAGGCGCCGGAAGTCGTCACCGCTTCATAATCGAAGCCGGCAGCTTTCCATATTGCTTTTTCCTTGATATGCGTTCCAGATTCATCCCCCCTGGAAATAAAAGCCGTTTGGGTTTCATACAGCTTCTTTACGGCATCTTCAGGGCTCAAACCTTTTATACCGGCCGGGTCGCTTTCCGGGCCGACAATTACGAAATAGTTGTAGGCGAACGGGACCCTTTCAATACCATAGCCGTCGGCGATGAACTGTTCTTCGGTCGCCTTGGCGTGTACCGCCACCGCATCGACATCTCCCCTGCGTCCGTATTCAAGGGCAATGCCGGTACCTGCATAAAGAATATCCAGCCTGATTCCCTGCTCCTGCTCGAAACGGTCTTCAAGGGCATTCCACAAACCGGTGTCATATAAACTGGTAGTCGTGGCTATACGCAGCCTGTCCTGGGCCTGGATTATGGATGAGCCGTCAGACGAACCACAGCCGGCGACACCGGCTATTACAGCTGCCGATAGCAACAAGCTCAATAGTATGGTTTTAACGTTCTTCACGTCGATAACTCCTTTTCAACAAAATGGTTGTCTCTTTCCGGGGCAGCTAAAAAAATCAAGCGCCCCGAAAAGGAGGCGCTCTCAAAGGCAAAGCCTGAGGCATGGTTTTCTCCTTTCCGAATACGGGAGGCGGCACTGTTTCCGGTGCCACCCTGCGGGCCAGCCTCCGTAGGTTATTTGCCTTTAGGAGGTTTGGCTCGGAGAACCAATATTCAATTGTTGCCGATAGTTTACTGTTCAAACTGTTAAACTGTCAAGAAATAAGGCACTGCCGGCCAACCCGGTAGCGTAAACTATTCTGTGTAAATTGTTTCCCGGCAAATAGAAAAGGGCGTATCCTTTCAAGTTAGACAAATAA
>ENA-ORXD01001625-ORXD01001625.1-sediment-metagenome-genome-assembly--contig:-NODE-1625-length-17571-cov-8.978393_pt1 | contig 17571 bp, 22 predicted proteins | sample MGYA00237862_ERZ511471 | MGnify/ENA metagenome assembly ERZ511471
CTGCCCCGCTCGTCCATCTCCGACAGGGCAGCCCGAATACCGGTCCCGTCCATCCGCTGGCGGGCGCGGTCGATAACCCCAATAATTCCGCACATTGTCAATCACAGGTATGGTCAGCATTTGCTCCGTTGATGTGCTCATTAGGTTTGCTTCATTAAGTATAAATATGATTGGGTAGAAGCTGTATTCCATATGACCAGAGATGTTGTTGGTGAAATGCTGGAACGTATCGACGCAGATTTAGTTAAATTCCTGCGCCTCCAGTTCACCGATATCCAGGGGCAGCCGAAAAATGTGGCCTTACCGGTTCAGCAGGCTGAAAAAGCCCTGACCGAGGGGATCTGGTTCGATGGATCGTCCATTGAAGGCTTCGCCCGGATCGAGGAATCAGACATGCTGCTGAAACCCGATCCGGCAACATATACCATCCTCCCCTGGAGACCGGTCGATGCACGGGTTGCCCGGTTCATATGTGATGTGTACACGTATGGCGATAAACCCTTTGAGGGAGATCCCCGGTTCATCCTGAAGAAGACCCTTGAAGACGCAAAAAAGATGGGGTTCACCTTCAACACCGGACCAGAGCTTGAATTCTTCCTGTTCAAGATGGTTGACGGAAGACCTTCAACCCAGTTCCAGGACTATGGAGGGTACTTTGATCTGGCGCCGACCGATCTTGCCGAGGATGTCAGGCGTGATATCGTATTTGCCCTGACCCAGATGGGATTTGAGATCGAAGCGTCACATCACGAAGTTGCAGAAAGTCAGCACGAAATCGACTTCAAGTACAGTTATGCCCTCGATACGGCTGACAAGGTTATCACCTTCAAATTCGCGACAAAAACCCTTGCGCTCCAGAAGAATCTCCATGCGACCTTCATGGCAAAGCCGATCTTTGGTATCAACGGGAGTGGAATGCATACCCACATGTCACTGGCAAAAGATGGCAGGAATGCCTTCTACGATCCTGACGGAACCATGCAGCTCTCTCAGGCTGCCATCCATTACATCGGCGGCCTGCTCAAACATGCAAAGGCCATAACCAGGATCGCAAATCCGACCATCAACTCCTACAAGCGACTCGTGCCCGGATACGAAGCGCCCTGTTACATTTCCTGGAGTGCAACCAACCGGTCGGCGCTGGTCAGGGTTCCGGCGGCCCGCGGCAACAGTACCCGCGCCGAGTTCAGGAGCCCGGATCCGATGTGCAATCCCTACCTCACCTTTGCCGCCATGCTCGCCGCAGGGCTTGACGGGATCAGGAACAAGATCGAGCCCCCTGAGAGCACCAACACCAATATCTACCACCTCACCGCGGATGAACGAAAGAGGATGGGAATCGAGATGCTTCCGGGCAGCCTGATGGATGCACACCTGGAGCTCGAAAAAGACTCCGTGATCACCAAGGTAATGGGATCCCACGTGATGGAAGGCCTTACCAATATTGCACACCTGGAGACCGATATGTTCAGACTGGCCGTTCATCCCTGGGAGATCGACCGCTATCTGGCAAGCTACTAATTTTTTTTGCCGAAAAATTATTTTTTTAATTATAAAACAGACAAATAACTTCCTTTCTGTGGAGGCTGACAGGAGTCATCAGTCTCTCCCAAACCGGTTTTTCCGCGCAACACCGGCGCTGTGCACGCTCCCTGACCAGGGGGCTCCTGTCCATTTCCTCATAGTCCTCCGTTTTTATATGATCCGGTGCGTGCTTTAAAAAATAGTATTATATATGATGGAAGGTAACTTCCATCCTGTAAAGAGAACTGATCCCACTCAGAAAACTGGTGATTTCAGTGAGCATCTGTGAAGAAATCAATAAAACGGGCAGTAATCCGACTGCGGGTGACATCGTGATCCTTTCCATGCTGTCACACCCGCGTTCAGGGTATCTCCCGGTACTGGAAGACCATCCCGGCTCTGTGCTCCGGAAGCTGGACTGGGAAGGATTCATCAAGGAACTGACTATCCTGCCATATTTCTCAGCGGATGCGACAGGTTCATCCGCAGGCCGTTGAGGCCGTGATGAGAAAATGCAGGATCCTTCATCCTGATAAAAATTTTTCAGATTTATGGTGACACAATGACACTCGATACAGGTACAACAGCATGGCTCCTGACCTCGACTGCCCTCGTCATGCTGATGACCCCCGGGGTAGGATTTTTCTACGGGGGTCTTGTACGGCGGAAGAATTTCATCTCCATGGTAGCCCTCTCCTTCATCGTGTTTGCCCTGGTGAGCATCCAGTGGGTGCTCTTCGGGTACTCGCTCTCGTTCGGGGGGGATATCGGAGGGTTTATCGGCAACCTGGATTTCGCCGGATTATCCGGGGTCAGCATGGAAGCCGGCGATGCGGGATATCCCCCAATCCTGTTCGTCGCATTTCAGGGAGTATTTGCGGCTATAGCGATGGCTATCGTCACCTCGGGATTTGCGGAACGGGTCAAACTCTCATCATTCATCATCTTTGCCCTGCTCTGGACAACCCTGGTGTACGATCCGCTCGCCCACTGGGCATGGGGTGGCGGGTGGGCCTCCGTCTTCGGTTCACTTGATTTTGCGGGAGGGACGGTTGTCCATATCAGCTCGGGCTTTGCCGCTCTGGCTGTAGCAATGGTTATCGGGAAACGTTCAGGCTTCGGCCAGTACAGCATGGAGCCGCATAACATACCGATGACGCTGCTCGGTGCGGCTCTCCTCTGGTTCGGCTGGTTCGGATTCAATGCAGGGTCTGCCCTTGCTGCAAATGGCATAGCTGCGAATGCTTTCATGGTCACCAATATCTCTGCAGCAGCAGGCGCTCTTGCCTGGCTCGCTGCCAGCTGGTACCGTGGAAAACCGAGCTCGCTCGGCATGGTGAGCGGTGCAGTGGCAGGGCTGGTTGCCATCACGCCCGCTGCCGGGTTCGTGGACGTCGGCGCGTCAATCGTGATTGGAGCCATTGCCGGACTGATCTGTTACGGCGCCATGCTCTTCCGGTTGAAGAAGGGGCTTGATGAAAGTCTTGATGCCTGGGCTGTCCATGGGATGGGCGGTCTCTGGGGGGCCTTTGCCACCGGGATATTCGCTACCGCTGCAATCGGGGGATACTCGGGACTAATCGAAGGTAATGCCGGCCAGTTCATCGCCAACGCTATCGGTGCCCTTGCCGCACTGGTCTATGCATTCATCGTAAGCCTGGTGCTGGCCTATGTTGTTAATAAGACTCTCGGTCTCCGGGTTTCTGAAGACGAAGAGTATGTCGGGCTGGATATATCGCAGCACGGCGAGCGGGCATAGGGGGATGGTCATGAAAATGATAAAAGCCATCGTCCGGCCGGAACGCCTTGAATTCGTGAAAAAGGCTCTGGAAAATCAGGGTTTATTCGGGATGACGGTTATGCCGGTTGAAGGACGTGGAGATCAGAAGGGAATCTCGCTCCAGTATCGTGGCGGCGCCATCATGGTCGATCTCATCCCCAAAGTCCAGATCGAAGTCGTGGTGAAGGATGCCGATACCGACCGTGTTATCACGGCAATCTGCGATGGGGCAAAAACCGGCAGGATTGGCGACGGAAGGATCTTTGTCATCCCGGTGGAACGGTCCATCAGAGTCCGGACCGGTGAACAGGAATCATAGAGACCTCCTGTTCTACGGGTCTCCCTCTTTTCCTCTGGTTTAATATGAATTCATCTCATCCATGAAAATACACCCCTCTCTACGGGATTCATTTCATAATCTATATTCCCGGGGGCTTCCTCACCTGTGAGTATTGTACTCCGAACCGCCAGATGACGAAGCTGTTTCGCCACAAATCGGAACTATCCTGCTGATAGCTATCACAGTACTTCTGGCCGCACTTATCTTCCTGATGGTCCACTTTCCTGATTTTTCCGACCCGGTATCCCCTGTGCCCTCATTTTTGGAGATATCAGGAGTGTACCATGTCGATGAGCATGGGATTCTCAACTACGACTCCCGGGTGATCCTCCTGCACAACGGGACTAAACGGCTTGAGAATGCCGCCCTTCGGGCGGATTTTTTCCGGAACGGGACGAAAATTCCAGCGGTAATCGAAACCATGAACGGCAATGATTTCATATCCACCCATCATTACGGGGTCCAGACCATGGGCGGACTTGGTTGTTCCGGACTCTACTGGAACCCGAAAGAAAAGATTGCCATCGATTTTTCCGACAACACGTTTCATTCCGGTGATACCATACGGGTGGATATCTTCAGGAAAGAGTCAGGGGAACTTATTTCCCGCTATAGCAGACGGGCATGAACTGCCCCGACGCTGCGTTCAGGAAAGCGGTGCTCCATGATTTCCTGCTGCTCATTCGCGGTAATAATCCTTATCCACCCCTCCTTCCTATGAAACGGAAGGGATGATCTTTCGTAAAACGACCCTGCTGAGGACAATAGCAGCCCCGATAACAAAACCCGTAATGAGCAGAGCGAAAAATCTGCAGATATTATTTTCCGTATCCCAGAGGAGGAAGAATGCCCAGATCCACCCTACGATGATGAAGGCCAGGACTCCTGCCCATACAAAGCCCATTCTAAGGTCCGTCCCTCCCCAGAAATACATCCAGTAGAAAAGCAGAATGCCCCATACGGTGGCTAAAAAGACAAAAAATAAAAGGATGTCAGAAGTGAAAACCGAGGCCCGGGAAGCTTTCAGTTCCTGTTTCTGTTTCCGTTTGAGATCTTCCAGGGTATTCTTCACCCGGTACGCATCTTCTTTCCTTCCCACCTTATTGAGTGAACAGCCCAGGTTGTTCCATGCTGCGAAATTATCCCGGTCGAGGTGAACTGCATATTCGTAACAGCTGATGGCATGATTATACTCTTCCTTCGTGACATACGCATCACCACGATTCTTCCAGGAGAGCGATTCTTCCTTGGCGGTCATCCTTTAAATGGTATCATGTAAATTTTCCAATCTATTAAATTTACTAAATTATTTTTGAGAGAATTTACCTCAATTTACGGTATAAACGACAGTATTGTCATGAATTTTCACGTGGTAAAAAAATTCCCGGAAATGGTATGCATGTTCAATTCCGTTTGTAAAAACGGAAGAAAGCGATCTTTCCGTAGATTCTGTCCATCCTTATTATCATCCTCTCTGTCCCCCGTACCGCAGTACTGCCCGGGCACAGAGGCGGGCTACCCGGAGCGGTTCCGGGACCCTGCCGTCAAAGGTGAGTGCTGAACAGAGTGCTGCCGCATCCTCTTCAGATATCCCGCAGTGACGGATAAAAATGGTATGACCTGTGGGAAGGGTAGCGGGAATACGCTCTCCCAGGGCTTTATACCGGGAGAGCCGCTCATCATCACCGGGAAAATGCCGTATGATATCCTCTTCGATTCCTTCCGAGTCTTCATAGGTGACAATAATGACCGGCCTGTCTACCGCTTCCCGTACCCGGACCGGATCGATGATGTTGAACCAGGATATCACGCAACCGCTGATCATGATGATGTTGATATCCTGCCTTTTGAAACTCCGGTACAGGGAGATGACCGCCCCGGTTGCATCCATACCCCCGACCTTTGTGTTTTCAAAAGAGATCCCGTCAATGCGGAGATCTTTTCTCATCACCAGACCTGCAAGTAAGGATTGGTCATCCGAAGAGAAGCTTTCCGCGATTCCAAGGACACGGAGCCCTTTTTTCGCGATGTGCATGCAAGCACTTATGACAGGGTATATAAAAATTATATCCAATGAGCATCGAGAAGGATCAGGTCTGTGTCCTTATTCCGACCCTGAATGAAGCCCCGACAATCGGGGGCCTGATTAATGAATTCATGTCGCTCGGTTTCAGGAATGTCCTGGTCATTGATGGCCACAGCTCTGATGCTACACGGAAGATTGCATCACAGGCCGGTGCACGTGTCATCACGCAGGAAGGTCGTGGGAAAGGAAGCGCCGTCATCGAGGCTTTCGGGTTAATCGATGAGCCATACCTCCTGATGATCGACGGTGACGGGACCTACTCTCCTGATGATGCTGAAAGAATGCTCGAACCCCTTGCAACCGGATCAGCCCATGTCATCGGCAATCGCCTGACAGATGAGAACCGGTCCGCATTCTCCCGTCTCAATTATGCCGGAAACCAGATCCTGAACCGCCTGTTCAAGCTCGCCCATGGCCGTTTTCTCAATGATATCCTCTCCGGCTACCGTGCTTTCACGCGCGAATCGGTCAGGCAGATGAGGCTGAAGGAAACAGGTTTCGGCATCGAGACTGAGATAGCGGCTGAAGCGGTACGGAACAATATGGAGATCTCCATTGTTCCGGTTAAATACCGGCAACGATCCGGCACTGCGACTAAACTCAACCCGTTTCACGACGGACTTAAGATCACAAGCACGATATACAAACTGGCAAAAATGAGCAATCCGCTCTTCTATTTCGGCCTCATCGGTGTGATCATCATGATTGCCGGATTTTTCTCCGGTGCATACGTACTGATGGAATGGCTGAAAAATATCGAGCATATCCCGCTCACCATTCTTACCGTTCTTCTCATTGTTATCGGTTTCCAGGTCTTCATGTTCGGCGTAATCAGCGACATGCTGCTTGCATTCCACCGGGAACTTGTCAGGGAGATCCATGAAGCCCGCAGAGAGGGAAGAAAATGATATCAAATGCGGTTTTCCGGCTATTCACTCCCCGTTATGACAGAGAAATTTTATCTTGCAGGGGTGCCAATTGATTATGCACCGTATCGGGCGATAGTAGTCTAGCGGCAGGACAGAGGCTTCCCAAGCCTTTAGCCCGGGTTCGATCCCCGGCTATCGCACTCCCTCGCATGACTGAACCAGCACCCGAGCTTTTTGCAGTCCGGATCATTGTTGAGAACAAAAAAGGCGTTCTCCGGGACATCTCAACCGTTGTAGCCCAGCACGATGTCAATGTGCTGATGATTCACCAGGAATCCTTTGATACGGGACCGTTCCAGGGAATGGCTGAACTGTATCTCGAATTCGAGGACGGAAGGGATCGTGAGGGCATGTTCCGCGAGCTGCACAGCCTTCCTGCAGTTCATGATGTCAAACCCTATGATCCTTTCAGCCACATCTATGGAACGCGGGTCATCATCATTGGCGGCGGTGCCCAGGTTGCGCAGGTGGCTCTCGGTGCCGTGAATGAGGCCGACCGTCACAATATCAGGGGTGAGCGGATATCTGTCGATACCATCCCTCTCGTTGGTGAGAAAACCGTAGCCACCGCCGTCGATGCTGTTGCGCGCCTTCCCCGGGCAGCCATTCTGGTTCTTGCCGGCTCACTGATGGGTGGAGAGATCTCAACTGCTGTCGACCGTGTCCGTGAGGCAGGGATCCCGGTTATAGCCCTGAAAATGGCGGGAAGCGTTCCCGAACATGCCGATCTCGTCGTCACCGATCCGATCCAGGCAGGGGTCTTTGCTGTTATGCATGTCAGCAAAGCTGCCGTTTTCGATATCAGGCGGGTAAAGGGACGTGAATTTTGAGATGACACCGATCGAGCAGGCCGTCTCGATCCTCCACCATGACGGGTTAGTCATCTATCCCACGGACACCATCTACGGCCTTGGGGGCGATGCATTCTCAGAAGAAGCGATCCTCAAGGTATACGAAGCCAAGAAGCGTCCGCTCTCCAGCCCCATATCAGTCGCGGTCTGTGACAGCGATATGTTATACGGAGTCGCACGCGTTGACGAGTACGCATCCCTCTTCATAGAACAGTTCCTCCCCGGTCCGGTAACGGTGGTCCTCCCTGCCAGGAACTGCGTGCCCGGTATGCTCACCGTCGGAACGGGAATGATTGGTATCCGGTTCCCTGACCATCCTCTGGCCCTTGAACTCATCTCACGCTTTGATTCACCAATCACTGCAACCAGTGCAAATATAACCGGGGCAAAAGACCCGGTCACGCCGGAAGAGTGCCATGTGCCGCACGATTTTCTGATCAATGCCGGAAGGCTGCCCGGGACACCGAGCACCGTCGTAGATCTTACCTCCCGGACGATAATCCGGAAGGGAGCACAGGCCGAAAGGATCGCTGCCTATCTCGTTTCAGACGTATGAGGAATCTGGTGAGGAAACCAATCCGGCTCAGGGATTTTATCGAGGATACCGAAGGACGTCTCTATGCGGTATCCACGTATGATAACCGGGAGCGGGTGGGGTGTATCCTCCGGTATGTCCCTGATCCTTCCGGAACGCGGCAGAACGCAGAAGGGGTCCTGTATCGGAAACTCGAATTTGAGGAGGCATTTGACTACATCAGCCGGGAAAAACCAGAGTATGCCGATATTGTCCAGCGGGTCCCCTATCCGGATATCCGGAAGATATTGAAACCGGAGGATGAGATCGGCGCCATCATAAAACGGAATTCGCTGGTACAGCGGCTGGCCGGCATCTTTGACCTGCCAATCCGGACCTATGGGTGCACCGGGTCACTGCTTTGCGGGTTGGAGAATGAACAGTCAGACATCGACTTCGTGGTCTACGGGAGAACGTTCTTTTACGCCAGGGAACTGCTCCAGCATGCCATCAACCGCAGCAAGCTCCAGCCGATCAGTGACGGGATGTGGGATTACATTTACCGGAAGAGAAACCCGGAAATCCCCTCTGACGAGTTCGTGCTCCATGAAAAGAGGAAATGGAACCGGGGACAGATTGATTCCGTGTATTTCGATATTCTCTACACCCGTTCATACACCGCACTCAACTCCCTGCCCTGTACGAAAGGGAGAATCTGCGGGAAAAAAACCATTGAGGCAACGGTCACCGATTCTTCGCTCTCATTCGACAGTCCTGCTGTGTACAAGGTCGACCATGAAGAGATCTCCAGAGTGCTCTCGTTCTCGCATACCTACAGCGGACAGGCATTCACCGGGGAGCGAATCGAGGCCAGGGGGATCTGCGAGGAACATGATGGCGAGCACTGGCTCATCATCGGCACGACACGGGACGCACGGGGAGAATACATCCGGTCTTTGAGTCTGCTTGAAGGATCAGATTTCTGAAACAAATCTTTTTGTTCTGCCGGGAAGAGGGGCGGGGGCTCCCTCTGTTGTGGGAGGGGCGCAACCTGCCTTCGGTCTATAAGAGATCAGACAGGCGTTTTCCTCCCGCAGGATCGCAGCGGTCAGTCTCCGGGCAATAATCGCAGGGAGGCCGCAGCGGTTTTCGTGGCAGTTCCCCGTTTGTGATCCGGCGGGCTTCGTAGAGGGCCCGGAGAAACTTCCGCTTGTCTAGAGGCTCAATAGTGCAGACCCGCTCAGTTCCGGAACAGATATATTCAACCGTCCCTCCCCGTACATCGGTGCCGAGCATCTCCTCGAGGCAGATGGCATACCCGGTGACACGAAGGCGGTCGGCAGTGTACACGCCACGGGGAGGAGCCGGGGCAGGCCGGGTTACGGCAAAAAATGGCTCATCATCGAACACCTTGTCCACAATGCCATGGATCCTGCAGGACTCCGATCTGACGGCGACATCGGACTGCCGGTATGTCCGCCATCCCGGGGTGTTCCTGCAGAGACGCACCGATTCAGTGAGGAGCGGGTATACCGAGTTGTCGATATCCTTCTGAAGGAGACGGACATCATCCCAGATCTCATCTGCATCGAGCGCATCACCGAGGCGGTACGAGATCTGTTTTGCGACAGTGTACCGCCAGGATTCATTCCGCCCCTTTCCTTTTCCGAGGTAGAACCGGACCGGGCACATCGATGCTGTTACGACAGCAGAGATGCTGAGATCGGGTATGCGGCTCACACCAAGGGATAATTCATGAACCTATGTATACCTGCTGTTTTCCGTCAGAGGATGCCGCGGTTCGCGAAAACGGGCTGGATCCGGTTCCAAGGTACATTTTCATCACGGCCTGCGTTCCTGATACCGAACCAGCGCATGGTCGCTCAAATCCCCCGAACCGCGGCAGGAGTTTCCTCTCCCCACCAGGGATTTCAAAAAAGCCTTATTCAGGCAGTTGTAATGTATGTCTGCGTATGTCACACGAAATCGCCGTCAATATACCGCAGTCTCTCGACCCGGTCTACAGCAATATGATCCAGATTGCCTACAAAGAGGATGAATTCACCTTCGTCTTTCTCCATCAGATCCCTGGTGTCAACCAGGCACGGGCAAAAGCCATCGTGAGTATCACCCCCCAGCATGCAAAGAACCTCCTGGCCGTCTTCACCAAGACGTTCGCAGATTTCGAAGCGAAATTCGGAAAGATCGAGGCATCGTCCGGCAGGCAGCAGGAAAATGTCACCACCATCCGGGGATACTCCTGACGATGGTATTCCCTGACTTCTGGTGAATATTCATATTCTTTCAGGCCAATAGTATAGGATACCGTGCCGCTGTGGCTTAGTGGTAGAGCGGCTGATTCGTAATCAGCAGGCCGGGGGTTCGAATCCCTCCAGCGGCTTGTCTTTAAAAGTTAGAATCTATAGGAAAATCTAAGATCCTCCCATGCTTCTTTTCCTCAATGACCGGCCGGTTCCATGTGACGGATACAAAGTATATAGAATACCGTGAGGTTGCCATTAGGCGGGCATTAACTGAGAGGCGTACCTCTCAGAGAGAGGTAGAATTTTTAGAAGCATTCATATCTGACATTAAGGCAAGTTCTAAATCTCTCTCCATGGGACGTGCATATAAAATCACCTATATTCTAATAGGTGCTCATTCTTTCCTGCCGCAGCCATATCATGAGGCGTCCATTGGAGATGTAAAGGCAGCCATTGCCTCGATTAAAGAGTATGATGGTTACACGAAGAACACAAAGTCCGATTACTATTTCTAATAAGATGCATTTCTTCCTGACTAGACAGGAAAGAATTAGAGCGGAAGAGCTCCGCGATCAATATCGTATCGTTTTCGTGGGAGATCATGCTGCCGATAAAACACTCGCAGAATGCCGTGTCGAGATTTTAATCGATCCAGTAGAACAAATTTTTGATAGGAATAGATTCATCCTTGACGCTCCTAGATTCCACGTAACCGAGAAAGAATCAGAAGGATTCGAAATATCAGAAGATGAATGATATGATGCGGATGCCTCTCTTGATCATTCCCCCATTTTCCAAGCCAGTCAGTTTATTGTCTCGGGCTTCATCCAAAGGAGAAACCATCCTCTTTGGAAATATTATCGATTGATGAATCCCCTGATATCAAATAGAGATATGGAAATCACCTTACCCTGTATATTGTATCTCAATCCTAGAATTGAAATGATTTTAATGAAAAGTCCTTCGACTTCCGAGGGATCTCTATATTGACATTGCTTTAAATACATAATAATTTCTCTTGATTTTTCATCAATGTCTGAATAATTTATGTATACTCCAATAAATGGGCATTCAGTCAGATGGCAATATTTTTCAAGCAGATATCTTTTCAGGGAGAAATACAGAATAGACATCTTCCTTGACAATGAATCTTGATCCTTAAGAAAATCAAAGGGCGGTCTTTTATCCGAGATTACACCATGCATACAGTCAATTTCGAACCCACAAGACTCTAATTTCTGATCAATTAGCGGATCATAGATTAATGAATTGAGATTTTCGGCAATTTTCGATAGCTTATCGAGTATATCGATTCTTGAAAGGCTTGATAGCCTAGCTAGGCATTCTCTATCGACCTGGACTTCAGGGAAACCTCTTTCGAAAATGAAACAATGCTCTAATTCATGAGCGAGATAATACGGTGTTCTATCCATTACTTCAATCTCATAGACACCTTGATCGACCTTACGGCATCTATTCCGAGTTGAATTTTCTTTAATTCCAATTGATATTCTGCAATAATCCTCATAGATGCTGGCAAAATATTTTTCAAATGCCGGAAATCCCAAACATTCCAAGACGATGTCCGGCAGGGTCACCATGGAGATCCAATTGCATCTATGATTATTTCAGACTAATCACTCGCTAGGACGGCGACACGGCCGGCGTTCCGGGTTATCCATCTCCATAGAAATATCCGCGATAATCGTATAGTTATTAGGTTCAATGATTTCGCTCCGATATTTTGGGCTTTATATCCGTAAATATTGGATGGGCCTCTTATGGCTGTCGGCCGAGTCATTATGAGGCATAATTGAATCCGGCACCGGTTCTTCCTCGACTAGATGCTCCGGCAATGCCATCAACACTTGCTCAAGCCACTGTCCACGCCGATATGGATTGTTCTGGCCATCGCCTTCCACCGTGACCTGCCAGCTGATTACCTTTCCACTCATTTCCTTCCAAAAGGGGTTGAGCGCCTGTCGATACGGGGATCCATGTGAATATGAGAGCAGGGACCAAATGTTGGAGATTTTTCGTCTCCCTACGTAGCCTTCGAGGACGGCGCCTAACCTCAGCCACTGCCAAAGGCGATAGACTTGATTCCCCTCAACCTCGCTATCCATACTCAAATTATAGCAAGAAATTGGTTCCGCCGGATGCAGAAGCCCATAGTATGCCGATACGATCAGCAGATCGATCTCTGGGTAGAAACCACTGGCAACAGCCTCGAGCCTCCCTCGGCATTGTTTATAGAGGGCGCCATTGTAGAGTGAGACCGCAGGCACAGCTGCCCCTGATGTGATATCCCCTGTCAGCTCTATCATGCGCTTGCGAAGGGGCAGTATTCCTTCAATGGGGCTCACCGGGACCAAAGTGGATGGGCGGCTCGCCTTCGCTGCACTGCATGGGATGAGCACGAGCGCTCTATTATCTGCCATGATCACCTCTGGCGATCAACGATACGATCCTTTCCCCAGCATCACTCATCTCTATATCGCGGCAATACGCACGAACTGCATGTTGATCCATGGTTTCTGCGACCTGCCACACGAACGAGTCTAGGTGGATCATGGTCACATGTGGATTCGCCACTCGGATACCAGCGAGAACGGCATCCCAATAAGCCCGGACCATGTCATCCGAGTCGATTGGACTACCGAGCGCCTCTGTGAGCCGACGAACCCGAAGGTCGACAGGAATGGGGAGCATTTCAGACGGAAAGTTATACTCACCGGCCATGATTAGTGATAGACCGAGGCATTTCATGGCGAAGACTATCGTCTTCTTCTCCATCCCCTGGCCCATCACAACGGCCAACTTTTGCCAGATGTCTATGAATTCTTTTGAGACATGCCGTGGTTCCGCCTGCCAAAGCTTGATCGCAAGATCGGACTGGAGGAACTTATGGAGCCGGGCCACTTTCAGCTCATTGAGGCGTTCCCTCTCGTAGAATGGGTGTAGCAGGTTCGCGAGTGACATTGGTGAGCCTGGTATTTCTGCCTCGCTGAGCCGGGCCCGGATCGGCGGCCAGTATGCCTTATCAGCTTTCCCCTTCAGTTGGAAATCGTTCAATCCGGCTACAACCATCAGTGCCGCGAATGGCCCGAAACCATAACGAGGAAGGAAGGCCTCCATCTCACGCCACTCCGGCTCGCGGGTCATTATTCTCTCCCAGCACTTGTCTGGGACTTGACTGAGTATGTGGATGAATTCATCTTGGATATTGCCACCTTGCGTCATCTATCCACCTCTTCATCCTGCCTGGGGGAGGGAGAGATAACTCCCGGATTATCCCTTTCAGAAACAATGGCATGATCGGCCAATGGTACACTATTGAGAACATGATCATACTCCTCGCATGATATGGCGTAATGACGATGGAGGTAATCGCGGATTGTGGGTTGATCATCAAGAGAAGGCAGGCTCCGGAAGAGTTCGATCCGGGTGCGATCCGAGGTCTTGATGAAGAGAGGCCCTTCGTTCACCGAGCACTGCGCCCACCGCGAAAGCCACCGGCTCGTGCTGAGTATCTTGGAGGGCGATAGTGCCTCATAGTCCGTCATATCAAGGAGCGTGTGGATGATTGAGAAGAGTGAGGGCATCTCCTTGGCAACCTCGGGCATTGTGAGGTTCCCCCAAGTGTCGACAATCTCTGCCACGTTTGATTTTAATGCCTCCTGATCGGGAGGCTCTTCGAGAAGGGATGTCGTAAGCCGTGATGAGAGAAGGTTCTCGAGGAGCAGCGTATAGCGCATGAGGAATGTGGAGCTCCCATAAATACGCCTCGAGTTCCCGCCATCGATGTATCCTGATAATTTATCGAGCCCATATCGACTATGGTGTTGTACTGACCAGCAATCATGCTTAAAGTGTTTATCGATCCACCAGATCTCGTGGAATGAGGGATGGACAAAATAAATCTCTCGGATCATTTCGTATTTCTTATCTCGGTTAAAGCCTTCACTCGCGCCGATAATGCCATCCCGAAGCTTTAGAACCCGACTAAGTATGGCGTAGTTGTCCATTTCAAGGAATGTTGTTGTCTTTCTATTATTCTTTGATCCGACACCGTTCTTCACTAGCCCAGTCTGTGCTGGGCACCACGCCAGATAGGCCCGCTTTACGCCCTGATGCTCCGCCTCAAGTTTGTCGATACTCATGGAAACGCCCGGAATTTGCATGACTTAACACCGTTCTAGATCAACCATGAATTTCCTACGGAGGAATCAGGTATCCTGCATATGCCGACAAACCGGCATCCTGCGGGAGAGACTACATCCCTCTGACGGATAAGAGAGCTTAGAACATCCCTCATCCTTCTCCTAGCTATTTTAGGCTAAAACTTTAGCGGGATATAAATAAATCCGCAGATCGGTCTTGCCCGCCAGGGGTTAGTAATGCCTGGAAGAAGGATAGATCATAACTCCGTTGATATTCCCTCCAGCGGCTTGTCTTTAATAAAATGGATCCAATTGTTCGTTATTCAAGAGATTTACGTAAAGTGGGGTACTAGTAACAAAAGAATGAGTGATCCGAGAATAAGAGGGACGGATTCCCCATCGACACAAAGCCCGTAATACCACCAAGAAGCCTCTCCTTTTTTAGGTGCGAACAAAGTATACACAGTGACGTACGTGATGTACGGAAAAAGCAGGATATTATATGGGCGTTCATTTATTAAGTTAAAAACAATGAGATAACAAAAGAAAAGAATAACCCCGCAAATGTACTTGGTCCAATGAATACCAAATTTCTGAGGTATTGTGACTATACCTTCTTTCTGATCACCGACAATATCCTTTATATCGAAGACAATCGTGTTCACCGTGATGCCTAAGAAAAAAAGTATGTAAAAAGGCGCATACAGATATGATAAATCGTTGTAATAGGTTCCAACGATAATGACAGAACAACCGAAACCAAGTCCTATAAGGATATTTTTTATGAAAAGATATTTTTTCACCCTGAAAAAAGAATAAAGAATAGCAATGAGAAGAGGCATTATCGCAATCAGAAATGTTGGGATATTTTTCCAGAGAGCGAGGGCCAGTGAAATAGCAAAGGAGATGACTCCGAGTAGCAGAAAAATCACGCCATAATATTCAGTGAATGCCAATCTTTCAGGTACATTGATCTGGTCTTCTTTTTTATCAGTAAATCGATTCATGGAATATATCAAGAATGCCGAAGAGAAAATGATAAAAAGTAGTTGCCAACTTACCTGGTGATTCATAAGGAGGGTTGTTGCCAGAGTGAATGAGGTTGGTAAAAAGGCAATCATCAATGGAGAATATATCAGAAATTCACCTTTTTTTCTCCAATTTATCAATTTGATCTTTTTTATTTCAATATCTGTTATTTTGGGTAAGATAAAATTCCATCGATGCGAAAATACAGTTTTACCGTTGATAAACGATTTTCGGGACATGAATAAATTCGAAATTCCTAATAATCAAATAAATTTATGTGAATCAATAGTGGTATGCATTGCATCGAAATTATTTATTTAATCCAGAACAGCGCCTCTCAGTCTCATATCCCCGTGGTGATCGGCTTGTTCTGTCACATAACTGACTTAGTTCAGGCAATAGAAACTGAGTGGGAAAGAAAGGCGCATTGGATTCAGAACTATTTTCCCATATCCCTCCAGCGGCTTCCTAAAAAGTTTTAATCATAAAGAAAGGGAAGGATATTCTGATATGGGAAAATGAGAGAAACGCCGCTGCAGCGTTTCTAGGAAGGTCATTTTTTTGTCAGTCAAAAAAAATCTCATGAACAACGCCATATCATGACTTGCACATGAATAAACCTTAATTCATGCAGCTATCAAGGCTTTTAATCACAATAAAATCTCCGGGGTGGGGGCATTTATTCCCCATCCCTCATACAGGCGGAGTTGGTGGGATTGTGGGTGAGGGGTACATCACGATGATGTAGTCGTTCTTCGATATCTCACTACTTCCGGCATAGTTCTTGACTCTAAGGTCTACAGTGTAGGTGCCACCCTCATTGTACCAATGGGAAATATCTTTTAGGTTCGAGGTGTTGCCATCACCGAACGACCAGATCCAGGTATCTGGTGGGGGTGCGCCGGTCGAAAGATCCATGAAATTGACTTTAAGGGGTCTATAACCGGCAATCGGCTCTGCGGAGAAGTTTGCGACAAGAGGGATGAATTGTTTGACGGTGATATATTCACTCATAGTCGACGTATTGCTTCCCCCTTTGTTTGCAACTGTGAGCCTTACGGTGTATTTACCCGGAAGATCGTAGCGGTGCCCGGGATTTTTTTCTGTAGAAGAACCTCCGTCACCAAATTCCCAGTACCACGAGTTTGGTCTCCTTCCGTCACCAAATTCAAAATACCATGATCTGGGTTTTCCCCACGTAGAGGTATCATTGAACTGGATAAACAGGGGGGCAAAACCGGAGCGAGGAGTTGCAGTAAACGAGGCGACGGGAGGAAAATAGATGCTAGCGCGGACCATACATCCCGATTGTTCTCCTCCTCCCCCTCCCGGTTGTGGAAACAAACTCGCAATGATGTCACGAGATAGTATCTCATTATTTATTGATGCATGTGCCGGCATCGCCAGAATGACAACCAATCCTATCCCGAGAATAAGAATAATAATCCACTTTTTTCCAGACATTTTCAAACCCTCTCCCGTTGAACTATTGCATGGCCAATTCATAGTGTTCTATACGCTGTAGTCTTTTTACCAAACGACAGCATTCAAAGAACACTCAAATTATCCTCGCAATTTCTCACATCCTCACTGGTATTTATCAAGTCAATGTTAAATTCTAGTAAAAAAATATATGCATGGCAATATACCTGCAGCAACTCACATGTGGACAGTCAGGTTATTCCGCTGGACTTTCACATTTGCATTTTATCGGCATTTTTCCTGCCCGGTTAATCTCCCTTTTTATCGACCTGGATGCCCGGAAGGTCTTCTTAAGTCATCGGGACATTGAGCGATAAACCCGGCACATTCAAGGCAGAACCCTCGGGCATCCTCCGAGAAGCATTTACGCATCACTCCAGCAGTATCATTGGACAACCGAAACCTCTCCCCGATACCCTTAAATATCGCAAACCGTATGTATGTTTGAAAGGGCGGGTGCGTTTTATTGTGCCCGCTACCGGATCTAACCCTGCTGCTGCCGAGGTGAATTATGTTTGAAAAGGTGCTTTTTCCGACAGATTTTTCAGAACGTGCAGAGATTATGCTCGATTGTATTGCCGGTATTCCACAAGTCCGGGAGGTCATCCT
>ENA-ORXD01001627-ORXD01001627.1-sediment-metagenome-genome-assembly--contig:-NODE-1627-length-17562-cov-3.695224_pt1 | contig 17562 bp, 10 predicted proteins | sample MGYA00237862_ERZ511471 | MGnify/ENA metagenome assembly ERZ511471
CTCGGCCCTCGATGGCGGCCCTGGGCCCTCGCGGACGGTGCTCGACACAGGGGACGGTGCTCGACACTGGGGGACGGCGCTCGACACAGGGGACGGTGCTCGACACTGGGGGACGGCGCTCGACACCCGGCGAGCGCACCGTGCCCGGGCTTGCGTATCATCCGTACCCCGGGCTCGCGTATCATCCGCGCCATGGACGCGACAGGGACCGGCCGTTCGTCGCGCAGCCGCACCTGGCGGCGGCGACAGCTCACGCGGGTGGTGGCGCTGCTCGACGACGCTTATGGGCGCCCGTTGCTCACGCCGCGCCTGCCGCCGGTCGACGAGCTCGTCTACACGGTCCTCTCGCAGAACACCGCCGACGTCAACACCGACCGCACGTTCGCCGCGCTGCGACGGCGCTTCCCGACGTGGAGCGCCGTCCGTGACGCCCCGGTCGCCGAGGTCGAGGCGGCCATCGGCCTGGGCGGACTGGCCGCCACCAAAGCGCCGCGGATCAAGGCGATCCTCTCCGCTCTGAGCGCGCCGGGCGACGCCGCCGAGCCCGACCTCGGCGCTCTCGACGGTCTTGACGACGCGGCGGCCGCGGCCTGGCTCGAGGCGCTCCCCGGGGTGGGCCCGAAGACGGCCGCCTGCGTGCTGCTCTTCTCCCTCGGGCGGCCGGTCATGCCGGTCGACACGCACGTGCACCGCCTGGCGCGGCGCCTGGGGTTGATCGACGAGGGCGTCACCGCTGAGCAGGCGCACCCGCTGCTCACCGCACTGGCGGGGCCGGAGCCGGCGCAGATCTACGCCGCGCACGTGGACCTGGTGCGTCACGGGCGCCGCGTCTGCCACGCGCGCCGGCCGCGCTGCGGCGAGTGCGTGCTCGCCGGGCTCTGCCCGAGCGCGGGCACCGGCTGAGCGGCCCCCGACCGGACCTCAGACGGGTGGCGACGGCGACCGGCGGCGGCCGCCGGTCCCGGGCGTCAGCCGCTCTCGCCGCCGTCGCAGAGCCAGAGCCGCTCTCGCCGCCTCCTCAGAGCGGCAGCCGTTCGGGTCGCCGCCGGCCGGCCCTGCCGTCGCCGTCGAGCGGCCCCAGCCAGCGGTCGAGCAGTCGGCTGCGCCAGATCCAGCGCACGAGCATCAGCCAGCCGAAGGCCGCCGCGCCGAGCGCCGCGTACTGGTAGAGCGGCAGCGGCGTGAGCTCGAAGAGCGTCCGGCCGCCCGCGGTCGCGACGCTGAGCACGAGCACGGCGAAGAGCAGCACCGTGAGGGCGGCGAAGCGCCAGTCGCGGCGCAACGGGGCGCCGCCGACCCACCACTCGCTCGGCGGCGCCAGCAGCGGCACCACGAGGATGCCGCAGAGGGCGGCGAAGATCGTGGTCGCGGTCTGCACCGGCGGGAGCGCGTTGAGCAGCAGGTCGGCCTCGCTGGCGCCGGGGTGGTCGGCCAGGTAGAGGCTCTCGTGCACCGCCGCCCAGATGTAGTAGACGGTCATGGTCATGAGCCACTGGGCGACCGCCGCCGGCAGCACGAAGCGCGCCAGCCGGCGGAAGAGGCTGGTCTTGGGGACGGGTCCGGGCTTGGCCCAGACGGCGAAGGCGACGGCGGGGATGCCGGCGCCGATGAAGCTCAGCATCGAGGCCTGGCGCGGCGCGAACGGGAAGCCGCCGGCGGCGGCGACCACGCCGACGACCCCCGCCTTGGCGAGGATCCTGACCATGAACATGCGCAGGATGTCGTTCATGCCGTTGAGGATGCGCTGGCCCTCGCGGAAGGCGTAGGGCAGCACGTCGAAGGAGTCGTTGAGCAGCACGAGGTCGGCGACGCCGCGCGCCGCCTGGGCGCCGCCGTTCATGGCCACGCTGACGTTGGCCTCCTTGAGGGCGACGACGTCGTTGACGCCGTCGCCGATCATCGCGACGTGGCGCTTGCGCCGGCGCAGCGCCTGCACGAGCGACTGCTTCTGCTCGGGGGTGACGCGGCCGAAGACGCGTGCGCGCGCGGCAGCCGCGTCGAAGTCGTCCCCCGACAGGGCGTCGAGATCGGCGCCCGAGAGCGTCTCGAAGCCGGTGACGTCGGTCGTCTCGGCTGCACCCTCGGGGACGACGCGGATGCGCTCGTCGGCCGTGCCGGCGCCTGCCGTCGTGTCGCCGGGCTGAAGGCCCGCCTGCAGGGCGATGGCCGCCACGGTGCGCGGGTCGTCGCCGGAGATGACCTTGACCTCGATGCCGGCCTGGCCGAACTCGTCGAGCGTCGACTGCACGTGCGGTCGCAGCTCGTCGCGGAGGCTGACGACGGCGAGGGGGCGCAGGCCCGGCGGCAGCTCGGGCTCGTCGGCGAAGGCCGTCGGCTCGGGCGCGGCGGCGAAGAGAAGGACGCGGTAGCCGGCGGCGGCGAGGCGCGCGGCGTGCTCGCGCCAGTGCACGCCGCGCGCCTCGCCGCCGATCGTGCCGTCCGGGAGGACGAGGGCCTCGTCGCCGAACAACGCCGGCTGCTCGGCCTCGGCGGCGTCCGCGCCCGCGGCGTGCGCGTCGCTCCCCGCCGCACCATCGCCCTCATCCACGGCCTCGATCTCGCCGATCCCGCCGCCCTCATGCCGCCGGTCCGGCCACGGCCACGGGTCCCAGCGCGAGGGCTCCTGCCAGGGCGGCACCGCGGCCGTGTCGACGGCCTGCTCGATGCCTGCGGCCGGCCCGGTCTCGCCGGGCGTGTCCCCGGGTGCGACGAAGCCGACGCCGTCGGGCAGGGCCGCACCCACGACCTCGGGCGCCCCCAGCACGTAGGTGCCGCGCAGGGCGCCCCCCTCGAAGGCCAGCCCGCTCCACTTGCGCCGCGATGAGAACAGGGCCTCGCTCGACGGCCGCCGGCGGACGCCGCGGTAGGCCCTCGCGAGGGCCTCGACGGTGCGGTTCACGTCGGTCGTGGTGGCGGCGTAGTCGCCGAGCAGGGTCTCGAGGTCCTCCTCAGTGTCGTCGAGCGGCGTCATCTCGTGCAGGCTGATGACGTTGGAGGTCAGCGTCCCCGTCTTGTCGGTGCAGAGGACGTCGACGTTGGAGAGCGACTCCACGGCGTTGGCCTGCTGGATCAGCATGCCCTTGCCCAGCATCCGTACCGCGCCGAGAGCGTAGGCGAGGGCGATCGAGAGGACGAGGCCGTTGGGGATGAGGGCGACGACGACGGTCGACATGCGCACCCCCTCGACGAACGGCAGGTGCTCGCTGATGCTGCGCGCCCAGACGAGCACGTTGAAGGCGAGAACGACGATGAGCAGCGTGCGGATGATCAGGTAGACCTCGCGCTGCAGGGGCGTCAGCTCGCGGCGGTAGCTGGTCGCCTTGGCGGTGAGCTTGTTGGCGAAGCTCTCGAGCCCGACCTTCTCGGCCTCGTAGTGACCGCCGCCGGTGGCGCAGAAGCTGCCCGAGAGCAGGGCGTCGCCGTCGGTCTTGAGGACGAGGTCGGACTCACCGGTGAGGAGCGACTCGTCGACCTCGAGCCGGCCCTCGCCGCGCACGCGCCCGTCGACGACGATCTGGTCACCGGGGTGCAGGCGGAGCAGGTCGCCGACCACGATCTCTGCGGGGTCGACCTCGCGCTCGGCGCCGTCGCGCACGACCGTCGCCTTGGGGCGCGTGAGGATCGCGATGCGGTCGATCGTGCGCTTGGCGCGGATCTCCTGGAAGAGGCTGACGAGCGTGTTGGCCAGGATCACGCCGACGGCGACGAAGGCGTCGAGGTAGCGCCCGAGGGCGACGAGGAGGATCCCGAGGCCGAAGTAGAGGTTGTTGATGAAATTGAAGACGTTGGCGCGGACGATCTGTTTGTAGGTGCGGCCGGCGTGCACCTGGACGTCGTTGCCCCGGCCGGCGGCGCGGCGGCGCGCGGCCTCGGCGTCGCTCAGACCGCGCGCCGCCGCGCCGCCGGCCCCCGCTCCGGGGGTCGCGCCGACGGGCTGCTCTGTGCCGTTGGGGGACGGGCTCACGCGGTCGCAGTGCTCCTCACCGGGGACGGGACTCAGGATACCCGAGGCCGTGGTGCCGAGCAGCCTCTCGTCGGCGACCCGTCGCGGCCGCGCTGCCCGGCGGGGCACAGCGGCGAGCAGCCGCCGGCCGCCCCCCCGCGAGCAGCCGCCGGCCGGCCCCGCGAGCAGCGGGCGCGCGAGCCCGCGAGCAGCGGCGGGGCGCCGCTGGACGCGACGGCCCGCGGCAGCCGGCCGGGGTGGCCCGGCGTGAGATTGACATCGTCCGCCGAGGCCGGTTTACTGCAGGGCGAGGCGGCGCGCGGCGCCGCCTTCGCCAGTCCAACGCAGACGATGAGGATGCCCACGGTGCGTTCGCCGACTGAGACACTTCCGCCATGCCGGCGGCGGGCATGACCGCCCCGGCCCGGCTCGCCTCCCCCGACATCAGAGGACCCTCCGTCGACGCCCGGCACGCTTCGTCGCCCCATGGCCGCGACGCCCGGCAGTCGCCATCCCCGAGCGGCGCCGACTCCCGCCGTTCCTCCTTCCCCAGCAGCACCGACTCCCGCCCGCGCCCGGCGATCGCCGACCTGCACGCCTACATCAACGGCGGTCTCTCCCCGGCCGCGCGCGACTGCCCCGCGGCAACGCGGGCGATGGCCGTGGCCCTCGAGGCCGCCGTCGCCGCACTCCACGACGAGGGTGCGCCGGCGCTCGCCTCGCTCCCCGACCGGCTGGTCACCGACGCGTCCCTGCGCCGCGAGGCCGAGCGCGACCAGAACGTGTACCTCGGGGCACCGTTCACCGCGTGGCTGACCCGCGCCCGCCCCGACCTCGTCTTCCTGCCCCTCTCAGCGCCCGAGGTCGAGGTCGCCTTCGCCTGGGCGCGCCGGCACGGAGTGCCGGTCACGATCCGCGGCGCCGCGTCCGGCGCGCTCGGCGGCGCCGTCCCCAACGACGGCGGCCTCGTGCTCGACCTCTCGCGCCTCGATCACATCGACGTGAACCCCGATGACGACGTCTGCGTGATCGGCGGCGGGGCGCGCTTCCGCGAGATCCACCGCCGCCTCGCCGAGCACGGCCTCGCCCTGCCCGTCTACTCGTCCAACCTCGGCGGCACGTTCGCCGGCTGGCTCGTGAGCGGCGCCTCGGGGCTCAACGGCTTCGGGCCCGGCGACGCCGTCGACGTGGTGCGCGCCGCCGACGTCGTCTTGCCCGGCGGCGACTTCGTGCGCTTCCACGCCGACGGCCGCCTCGACGTGCCGGCCGAGGCGCCGCGCCGCGGCCACCGCGAGGTGGGCGCCGACGCCGCCGAGGCCTGGTTCCGCGGCCGCGGCCTCGAGCCCTTCGGCCTCGCCGACCTCGTCGGCAGCGAGGGCACGCTGGGCGCCGTCGTGCAGCTCGTGATCGCCGTCGGGCGGCGCCCGAAGATCGGCGCCCTGCTCCTGCCGTTCGACTCGCTCCGCGACGCCTTCGCCGCCGTCGAGTGGGTGCGCCTCGGGGCCGGCCGCGGCCTGCCGCGACCAGCCAACCTCAAGCTCGTCTTCCGCCCCTTCGTGAGCCACGTGCGCCGCGTGTGGGCCGACGAGGACGTGCGCGCCTGGCGCCGTCGCCCGTCGGCGCTCTCGGGCGGCGAGGGCATGCCGTGGGAGCGCCTCGCCGGCCCGCGCGAGCTCGGCGCCCCGCTCGCCGCCGGCGACGACGGCGCCGTCGCCTACCTGTACATGGACTTCCTCAGCCTCGCGGCGGCGCGGGCGATGGCGCGCCGCCTCGGCGAGGCGGCGGGGGCGCCCGGCGCGCTCGCCGAGGAGAGCCTGCGCTTCGCCGCCGAGCGGTTCCGCCCGCAGCAGACCAAGCGCCTCGGCCCCGGCATGCTGGCCGCCGAGGTCCGCCTGCCGGCGACGCGGGTCGGCGCCTTCCTCAAGGAGGCCGTCGCCCTCGCGCGCGCCGCCGGCGTCGAGCTCGACCCCGAGGTCTACTACCTCTCCGGCGGCGAGGCGCTCGTGATCGCCGGCTACCTGACCGACCACCGCACGGCGGCGGCGACCCTCGACCTCGCCGTCTCCCCGGTGCTCGTCGACCTCGCCGTCGCGCGTCACCGCGGGCGGCCCTACGTCGTGGGCCGCTGGCAGGCGCCGTTCGCCGCCGCCAAGTTCGGCGACGCCGGCCTCGAGCGCCTGCGCGCCGTCAAGCGCGCCCTCGACCCGCAAGCGCTCGTCAATCGCGGCGTGGTCGTGGACCTCGCCCTCCGCGGGCGCGCGGGCGCGCTCGTCGGGGCCATGTACGCGCCGGGCGTGCGGGTCGCCCGCCGGCTCTGGGAGCGGCCGGCCACGGCTGCCGCCGGCCGTGCGGCCCGGCGCCTGGCCGGCCTGCTGGCCGGGCCCGCTCGCGGGCACGGCGAGCCGCTCGGACTGGCACCGCCGTCGCCGCTCGACCGGCCGCTGCACTGCGTGAACTGCGGCGAGTGCAACGTCGTCTGCCCGGTCTACGACGCCGCCCGCGTGCGCCTGCCGCAGACCCTCGTCCACCGTGCCGAGCTGGCCCGTGCCGGGGCCGACGGCCGCGGCGCCACGCCGGCCCTGCTGCAGCTCTGCCTGCGCTGCGGCAACTGCGAGGAGGTCTGCCAGGCGGGGATCGCCCACCTCGACGTGTACGCGTGTCTCGACGAGCTTCTCGACGGGCGCCGGTCCGCCGGCAACGGCAGCCACGCCGACCTGCTTGCCGCCGTCCGTGGCTCGTCGGGCTACCGCGAGCGCTTCCTCGACGTGCGGCCGGGGCTCTACCTGCGCCGCGCGCCGGCCGCACTGCCCGGGGTCGTGCGCTTCCACGTGCTGCGCGCCGAGAACGAGGACGGGCCTGCCGCGACCTGCCTGCACTGCGGGGCCTGCGTGCCGGTCTGCCCGACCGGCGCCAATCTGGAGTTCGAGCACGACGACGACCCGCGCCGCATCACGAGCGACGACGAGCGCTGCATCGGCTGCGGCGCCTGCGTCGAGGTCTGCCCGGCCAACCGGCGTAACGGGGGGCAGACGCTGCGCGTCGTGCAGGCCCCGGCCGACGACTGGCTGGAGGCGCTCGAGGAGTTTGAGGCGCTCGAGGGAGCACACGGGCCCGGCGCCGCGGCGCCGAAGGAGGGCTGTGCCACGGCCGCGCGCGCCGGCGCGGCGCCGATCGACCACCGCTGGGAGGTGCCGTCGTGGCGCGCCTGAGCAACGAGCTGGTCGCGATGCTCGCCCGGGCGCGCCGCGCCCCCGCCGACGGGCGCACCGCGCGGGCACGGGCGCGCCTCGACCAGTGGGAGGATCTGCTCGGCTACGTCGCCGACCCGGCCGGCGCGACCGTCCGCGACCCCGGGCGCACGGGCCGGCTGGTCGCGCACCTCCTGCGCCGGGCCGGCGTCGACGAGGAGGGCTTCTGGGATCTGCCCAGGGCGACGCGCGGGCAGCGCTTCCTCGCCCTCTACACGCGCGCCTCGCGCTCGCTGTCCCACCTCGAGATGACCTCGTTCGACGTCGACAAGCTGCTCAAGGAGCGGTACCGGCGCGAGCCGCTCACGGTCGGCGCGGCCTGGCACTACGGCTACTGGCGCTCGTACTTCTCGCACGCCGCCATCACGCACCCCGCGAACGACGGCCTGCGTGAAGAGTTCTCGACCACCTGGGACATCGTCCGCAAACGCCCGGCGGTGCTGCTGCGGGAGCCCGGCGGCCGCCGCCTCGAGGAGCTGCGCGCCCTGCGCCTCGACATGCCGATCGTCGTCGGCCCGCTGCCCCTGCACGAGGGCGTCACGCTCGACCTCGCCTACCTGCAGGCGGCGGCCGACGCCGACGAGGCGCACGACCTGAAGACGCGCACCCTGGTCATCGTCGAGGCGTCGCGGGCCCGCCTGCACGCCGCCGAGTTGCGGCCCTTCGCGGCGGGGCTGATGGTGCGCGTCGCGCCGGCCGACGCGGCCGCGCTCGGTGACGACGCGTTGCGTGAGCTCGTCGCCGCGGCGCGGATCGTCGAGCTCGATCCGTGGGGAGGGGAGGGCGTCGGCGCGGGCGGCGTCGAAGGCGACGATGCTGAACGCGGCGAGGGCGGCGGCGAGGGCGGCGAGCCGGGACGGCTCGCCGCGCTCGCCGCCGCCGTGCGCGCCGCGAACCCCGACTGCCTGCTCTCGGTCTTCGTGCGCCACGACGGCGACGCCTTCTGGGCGCGCCTCGAGGAGGCGGCGCGCCACGAGGGCGTCGCCCTCGTCCACTACCACGCGGGCGCTCTCAAGTCGTACCGTCTCACGCCCGCGGTCGACCGCTTCCTCAAGGACCGCCTGCTCCGCGCGCGCGTGCAGCTGCTCGCGGCCGGCGGCGACGGCGACACACAGGCGTCGGCGGCCACGGTGTACGAGTCGGTCCTGCTCGGCGCCAACGGCGGCGCGATGACGCACGCCGCGGCGATCGCCCTCGTCCCCGAGGCGGTCGACGCCTTCGCCGCCGCCGGGCGCGCGACCGGCGCCCGTGTCGCCGCCGCCGATCCCGCGAGCGACGACGGCCGGGCCACGGCCGTCGCGGAGGCTCCTGCGGACGGCGGCACCGCCGCCGCTCTTACCGCCGCTCACGACGCCTTCGCCGCCGCCGTGCGCGCCGTGCCCCCGACCGACCTTCGCGAGATGGCGCGCTGCACCCTGACCTGCTGGCAGCACAGCATCCTCGACTTCCTCAGCTGTATGGGCATCGACGACGTCAAGAAGACGTCGGGCAACACGATGGCGATCACCGTGACCGAGGACTGGGTGCGCGAGGTCGACGCCCTCGCGACCGGCGAGTTCGGGGCCGAGAACGCGCGCGTCAACGCCGCCCGCGTCGAGGCCGAGCTCGTGCCCCCGGACGTGCGTGCACGCTTCGCCGTCTCGAGCCTGCTCGGTGAGCGGTCGCCCGACCTGCCGCTGGTGCGCGCCGCCCAGGTCCTGGCCCAGCGCACGGCGGGCGTGCACCTGAGCAACTCCAACGCCGCTCTCAACGCCGACTTCCTCGACATCATCTATCGGATGGCCGCCGGCGAGCTGCCGCAGGAGGACGACTTCTTCCTCCAGGGCGACCCCGGGCCTTACGGCCTCGACCGCATCGGCCTGCGCGTCTCGCGCGCGAGTGTCGCCTGGTCGCTGGCCCGGCTGCGCCGCGACCCGTCGCTGCTCGACTACGTCTCGCTCGCCGTGCCGCGCGGCTTCGAGCGGCCGGGCGCCGCGGCGCCCGCGGCGACGGTCTCGATCCACGCGGCGCCCGAGGCGCGGCCGCTGCTGCGCTTCGACGCCGATGAGCGCGGCGGGTTCGAGCAGCGCGTCGGCGACGACCACCCGCTGGCGGCGGCGCTGGCCGCGGCCGACCGGAGCGGTTCTTCGGCGGCCGACCGGAGCGACTCTTCGGCGGCGGGCCCGAGCGGCTCCACCGCTTCCGGAGCCGCCGCGGCGGCCGACGAGAGCGGAGCCGCCGGCCCGGCCGCCGCGCCACTTTGGCTCCGCGCCTCCGAGCCCGGCGGCGGCGAGCGCCTCACAGAGCTGAAGGCCGTCGGTCACGGCGCGCACGGGGTCAGCGTCGTGCGCGCCTCCGCCGACGGCGCCGTCACCCTGCGCCGCGACCCGCGCGGCGGGCTCGTCCTCTCCGGCGTCGGTATCCGCGAGCCGATCTGGCACGGCCCCGTCTGTCACGCCTCGACCTCGCTCGGCGCCGCCAGCGAGGACTTCCTCACCGCCCGCGTCGAGGGCAACGTCGGCCTCAGCATGACGTCGTCCGGCGAGGGCGGCCCCATCAAGCTGGCGCGCGACGGCGACATGCGCTGGGAGAGCCTCCAGGTCGCCTCCGGCCACTTCGGCGTCACCGGCCGCGACCTGCGCCGGGTGCGCGACGTCGAGATCAAGATCAACCAGGGCGCCAAGCCGGGCAAGGGTGGGCGCCTCTCCGGCGCCAAAGTCACGCCCACGGTGAGCAAGGCGCGCAACATCCCCGTCGGCACCGACGCCCTGAGCCCCGACCCCAAGCACGACATCTACTCGATCGAGGACATGCCGGCCGAGGTCTGGCTCTGGCTGCTCTACCACAACCACTGCGGCATCAAGATCACGGGCTCCAACTACACGCGCTACGTCGCCGCCGGCATGTGGAGCAACTTCGTCGTCGACTACCTGCTCGTCGACGCCGGCATGGGCGGCTCGGGCAACTACCACGCCGACTCCTCGCACGTGGGCTGGCCCGATGCCTTCAGGACGATGCTGCACACCCATCATGCGCTGCTCGGCGAGAAGGTCGACCTCGACGGCAGCGGCGAGCTCAAGCCGCTGCGCGACGGCAACGGCGCGCCCTTCGGCGCCAAGGGCGGCACCCGGCTCTTCGCCTCGGGTGGCCTGCGCGGCGAGCTCGACATGCTGAAGGTGCTGATCGCCGGCGCCGACGCGCTGCTCGAGGGCAGCATCGGCAAGGCCGTCGCCTTCGGCTGCAACCAGTGCGGCAACTGCCACCTCGACTGTCCGCGCGGCGGGATCACGACCAAGCCCGAGCTGATGGTGCAGAACGACCGCGAGCTCATGCGCCGCCGCTTCCGCAACTGGACGGTGCTCAACATGGTGAAGCTTGCCGTCCTCGTCGACGCCCTCAACCGCGAGAGCGGGGCGCTGGCCGAGGACGGCTCCGTGGCCGACGAGGATGCTCTGCTGGACGACATCCGCAAGCTGCGTGGGCGCACCGACCTTCTGGTGATGCCGCAGTGGCCTGCGGGCGAGGGCGACGTCGTGCCGCCGCCGGCCGCGGCGGCCGTCGCGGCGAGCGGCGACGGCGTCACGGGTCCGGCCGCGCACGCCGCCGGGCCGGCCGCACAAGCGCCCCCCGCGGCCGAGCACGACTCCTGCCGTGTCGGCTCGCTGACGGTGAGCGAGCCGGTCGACGTCGCCGCCATCTGGGAGGCGGCGCGACTCTCCTCCAACGGCGGCAACAACCGCGGCGGCGGCCTCGCCTGGGCGGGCTTCGCCCCGGCTGCCGTCCGCGGGCGCTGCTGCCTCGTCGTGAACACCCTGGGCTACGACCGCGCCGAGACGCTGCGCGCCATGCTCGAGCACCTCGGCGGCTGCGGCGTGTACGGCGCCGACGGCGGCGAGCTCGCCGCGGCCGACGTCGCGGAGCGGCTCGACGACTTCCGCCTGCCGGTCCGCGAGCGCTACGCCGGGCCCGAAGGCTGGCGGCTCGCCGACCTGCGCGAGGACCCCGGCGACTTCCATCTCTTCTTCGTCGAGCCGCGGCCCGACCTGCTGGCGCGCTACGGCCGCACGCTGCTCGCCGGCGACCGCTGGCTGCAGCGGCGTACGAAGTACGGCGAGCTCAGCGACGACGAGCTTGCCGGCGCCCTCGACGGTCTCGAGGCCGGCGCCCCGCCGGCCGGCGGGGCGGCGGACGGCCGGGGCGCGAGCGGCGACCGCCTCGTCGCCTTCCTCGCCGACGTCCGCGAGGAGTACCTCTCCGTCCTCGGCCACCTCATCGACTCGCGCTACTACCGCACCCACACCGAGCCCGGGGCTCCCGAGGGCAAGTACGCCGCCAAGCGCTGCGGCTACCTCGTGTCGATGGGCGAGGACCTGGCCGCGGTCAAGATCTCGGGCTGGACGCACACGATCCCCGAGTACCTCGACTTCGCGCGCTTCTGGGAGGGCTACCCCGGCGTCCCCGAGGACGGCCTCGAGATCGAGACCTGCGGGCGCGCGGTGACGACTCAGGCGCTCTTCGCCCACGTCTGGGCGCTGCACCACCGCTACCCGACGAACTCCCCGGCGATCGACGCCGAGGGCCGCGGCAACCCCGCCGGAGCGCACCCCTTCAAGGCCTATGACCTGCTCCTGATGCACAACGGAGAGCAGGTCGGCGTCGACTCCACCTCGCCCTTCCTGCGCGAGTTCGGCTACGTGCACGTCGACCCGTCGATGGGCCCGGGGTGGGAGGACTACGCCGGCGACTCCCTCTACGACCGCAAGGCGCTCACCGACACCGAGTACGCCGCCTACCTCGTCGACTTCACGCGCCGCGTGCTCGGGCTCACGACCGAGGAGGCGTCGCAGGTCATCTCGCCGATCACTGGGCTCGACCTCGCGGCGATGCCCGAGGAGCGCCGGCGGCTGTTCGAGCTGCTCTCGCTCAACTACGTGCAGCTCACGCCGACCGGGCCGTACAAGTTCACCATCGTCGAGTCGCGGCCCGGGGACGTGGCGGGGGGCGGCGAAGGAAGCGGCGCCGGGCGCGCCGCCGGCGCCGCCGGCGGCGCCGTGGGCGGCGGCGAGGCCGCCGCGGCATCGATGCCGCGCCGCGTCGGCTTCCGCGAGAACATGGACATCAAGTTCCTGCGCCCGCACGAGCTCGTGGTCAGCGTCGACACCGGCGAGGACGGCGTCGAGGTCGTGGCCAACGGCAGCGAGGCGAAGATCGCCGACGCGATGCTGCGCGCGCTGCACCACCAGGGTGTGCTCAAGGACGCCGCCCACGACCTGCGCTTCAACATGCGCCCGGGCGGCACCCCGGGGAGGGGCGAGTTCGGCGGCGTGGTCGAGGCCTTCCTGACCCCGGGTGACGGGCGCCTGTCGCTGGTCAATCGTTTCGGCGAGCCGGTCGTCGTGCGGCGCGCCGGCGAGAAGGAGGACGTGGGGCGCCGGCCGACGCTGCGCCGCGTGCGCCGCGCCTGGCGAGCCGAGGTCGAGGCCGCGCTCGACGAGCTCGGTGCGGCGCTGCCCGAGGTGCTCGCCGCCGCGGAAGGCCGCTTCCTCGGGCCCGACGACGCCCTACCCGAGCCGGCGGCCCGCCTCGTCGACACGACGCTGGCCCGGCTCGAGGATCTTCGCGTCGACGAGTACCGCCACCTCTGCGAGGTCGCGCTGCCGGGCTTCGCAGCGCGCGGCGACGCCGAGCGCGCCGCGGCCCTGCGCGTGCTCACCGAGCTGCGCAAGCGGGTGGTCTACGCCGACCTCGGAGGCCGGGCGCTCTCGACCATCGAGTACGTGACCGACGGCGGGCGCGCCGCCGACGGCGGTCCCGAGGGCGGCGTCTACCGCCTGCTCGACGCGGTGCCGCCGCTGGCGCAGGTGCTCGCCGAGCAGGGCGCCGCACGCCGCGCGGCCGGCGCTGCCTCGGCCGCCGGTACCGGGGCGAGCGGCGTGACCGCGGCCACCGGCTCAACGACCGAGCCGCTCGACGCCGGTGCCGCCTCGGCCGCCGGCCGCTGGGCGCGCCTCACGCTCGAGACCCGGGACGACCTGCTGCCGCCGACCGACGCCGCGCGCGACGTCCTCGTCGTCGACTTCGACGGCTTCGCCAGCGAGGCGTTCGGGCTCGACTGCGCCGCGCGCTTCCTCGGCGAGGCGGTGCGCCTCGGCTGGCGCAACGTGGTCGGCTACGGCTGCGTCGGCGGGCCGCGCTACCTCGGCGCGAACCTGGCCGACGCCGACGCGGACCGGTACCTCAAGGTCGTCATGAATTTCGAACTCTCGGACCCTCTTGCCGTGGCCGAACTCGACGTGATGAAGCCAAAGGTGCGCGATATGGTCCTGAGCGTGCTCACCGTGAAGGGTTTCAAGGACGTGAGCAACTTCGAAGGCAAGCAGCGTCTCAAGGAAGAGATCGCCATGCGGATCAATAATCACCTGACGAAAGGCAAAGTCGTCCAGGTGTATTTTACGGACTTTGTCGTGCAATAACAGGATCGAGGTCCGAGGTCACATAACCCATAACCCATGACACATAACGCATAACACTATGTCGAACATCCTCTCACAAGAAGAAGTCGACGTCCTCTTAAAAGGCCTTTCGGGCGGCGAGATCGACACAGAGCGGGACGAGCAGCGCGAGCCCGGCGATGTCCTTCCCTATGACCTGACAAGCCAGGACCGGATCATCCGGGGGAGGATGCCAACCTTCGAGATGACGACGGAGAAATTCGCCCGTCTGTTCCGGCTGAGCCTTTCGTCGCTTCTGCGCCGGGTGGTCGGGGTGAGCGCGCTTTCCGTCGAGATGATGAAGTTCGGCGAATTCCTGAAGACTCTTCCCGTCCCGACGAGCCTCCACATCTTCCGCATGGAGCCGCTCCGGGGCAGCGCCATCTTCGTCGTCGAGTCGAAGGTGATCTTTGCGCTGGTGGACATTCTCTTCGGCGGCTCGGGGCAGTCGAGCTTCAAGATCGAGGGCCGCGAGTTCACCGCCATTGAAAACCGGCTGATCAAGCGCGTCGTTCTCAGCGCGCTTGCCGATTTAGAGAAGGCCTGGAAGGCGGTCGTCGAGGTGAAGATCGGCCACCAGCGCTCCGAGATCAACCCCCAGTTCGCCCACATCGTGCCGCTCACCGACGTCGTCGTCGTCGTCCACTTCGAGATCGAGATGGAATACTCCTCGGGCATCATTTCCATCTGCATCCCCTACTCGATGCTGGAGCCCGTTCGGGAGAAGCTGCAGGCTGGCTTCCAGAGCGATGCCCTGGAGGTGGACCGCGAGTGGGCCAACCGGTTCAAGGACGGACTCATGGTCTCGAAGGTGGAGCTCATTGTGGAACTGGGGCGGGCCGAGGTGAACGCCAAGGAGGTCGTCGACCTCAAGAAGGGAGACGTCATCATGCTCGAGCGCTACCGCATCGACCCTCTCGATGTCTTTGTGGAGGGCGTCCAGAAACTCACCGCCTTCCCGGGTGTCTACAAGGGCAGCAGTGCGATCCAGATTGCGGGAACGATTCAGGGAAAAGAGGCTCGGTACTATGGAACAGAATGAAGTGGACAGCTTGATGCAGGAGATCAACCAGGAGACCGGAAGCGCCCCGCCCGGGCAGGAGGGCGAAATCGGCTGGGACGATGTCACGGACGAGATGGAGAAGTCCAGGCAGGCCGCGCCCCGGACGGAAGTCAGCGATCCCGATTTCAACGAACTGCAGAAGACGGGCGGCGGCAGGGCGGGCTTCGATCTCGACTTCATCCTCGACATCCCGCTGACGCTCACCGTGGAGCTGGGCCGGTGCCGGATGCTGATCAACGAACTGCTGCAGCTCGGCCAGGGATCCGTCGTCGAACTGCAAAAGATCGCCGGCGAGCCCATGGACGTCTATGTGAATCAACGCCTGATCGCGCGCGGGGAGGTCGTCGTCATCAACGAGAAGTTCGGCGTCCGCCTGACCGATATCATTTCCCCGGCCGAGCGCATCCTCAAGCTTCGCTGAGAGGGGGAACGGAGACCCATGGGTACCTTCGATTTTCTGGCATCGCTCGTGAAGATGATCTCGGCCCTGGCCGTCGTGCTCGGGGTCATGCTTGCCGGCCTCTGGGGTGTCCGGAAACTCATGAAAAAGACGGGCACGGGTGTCGATGACGGGCAGAAGATCCGGGTCCTGTCCACGCGCTACCTGGGCCCGAAGTCGAGCATCATGCTCCTGGATGTGCTGGGCAACGTGATTGTCGTCGGCGTGACGGGCACCCAGATCTCCATGCTCACCACCATCACTGACGAGGAGTCCCTCGATCGCCTCAGATCAACCCGGGCAGGAGAGAGGGACTCGCAGGCCTTCCTTGACCAGATTACCCTGTACAAGCGGAAGCTGAAAACCCTGAGTTTGGTCAACGGCCAGGACAAGAAATGAGAAGCCGGAAGCCGGAACAGAGAATGAACAAGCATTTCCTGACTTCCTTCACCTGTGCGCTTCTTCTGGCTGCCGTTGTATGCCTTGCCCTGGCGGGGCCGGCGTGGGCGCAGAACATGCCCATCCCCTCGGTCAGCCTGAACTTCGGCGACGGCTCCGGCGAGCCGGGCAAGATGGCCGTGGTGATGCAGCTCCTGCTGCTGCTGACGGTTCTTTCGCTCGCCCCGGCGATCCTCATGATGCTGACCTCCTTCACGCGGATCGTCGTCGTGCTGTCGATCCTTCGGCACGCCCTGGGTACTCAGCAGCTGCCGGCAAACCAGATCATCGTCGGACTGGCGCTTTTTCTGACCTTCTTCATCATGACGCCCGTCTGGCAGAAGGTGAACAGCGACGCCATCCAGCCTTACATGAACGAGGAGATTTCGACCCAACAGGCCTTCGACAAGGCGACGGACCCGATCCGGGACTTCATGCTCAAGCAGACCCGGGAGAAGGACATGGCGCTCTTCATCAAGATTTCCGGCGGGAAAAAGCCGGAGAAGCCGGCCGATGTGGCTCTTATGGCGCTCATCCCGGCCTTCGTCATCAGCGAGCTGAAGACGGCCTTTCAGATCGGTTTTCTCATCTACATTCCCTTTCTGGTCATCGACATGGTCGTGGCCAGTGTGCTGCTGTCGATGGGAATGATGATGCTTCCGCCGATCATGATCAGCCTGCCCTTCAAGCTCCTTCTGTTCGTGCTCGTCGACGGGTGGTATCTCATTATCGGGTCGCTCGTTCAGAGCTTCCACTGAGGGTCCGGGAAGGGAAAAGGAAGTCATGTCAACCGATCTGATCATGGGCATTGCGGGCGAGACCATGAAGGTGACCCTTCTCGTGTCGGCGCCGATACTGCTCGTGGGGCTCATCGTCGGAATCGTCGTCAGCATCTTCCAGGCTGTGACCCAGGTGCACGAGATGACGCTTACCTTCGTGCCCAAGATCATCGCCGTCATGCTGGCCCTTCTCGTCGCCGCGCCCTGGATGCTGGACGTGCTCGTGAACTTCACGCACAACCTTTTTTCGAACATACCGAATTACATCAGATAAGCGACAGGCGTCATACCCGTTGGAACATAAACCATTCTCTCTGTGCCCTCAGCCCGATGCCGGGAATATTTAGGGACAAGCGGCCATGACCTTTCCCAACTACTCCGCCGGGCAGATCGAGCTCTTCTTTCTCGTCTTGCTCCGGGTCAGCACCATTGTGGCGATGATCCCGATCCTCGGGGACCGGACGACGCCCGTCCGGGTCAAGGGAGGTCTCGCGATTCTCATCACCGTTCTCGTTCTTCCCTTCGTAGAACGCCCTGCCGCGGCTGCGGACGATCTTTTTCAACTCGGGATGAGCATGGGGGGGGAGATCTTTATCGGGATCATCCTGGGCTTTGCCAGCCGGCTTGCTTTTGCGGGCATCCAGTTGGCAGGTCAGCTCATCGGCTTCCAGATGGGCTTCTCCATCGTCAACGTCATCGACCCCGTGACAAGCGGCCAGGTGTCCATCATCGCCGAGTTTCAATACATGCTGGCAGGCCTCCTTTTCCTGGCCGTTGACGGCCATCACATGCTGATCCAGGCCGTTTCGGAGAGCTATGCGGTGCTGCCGGCCCTGGGGTTTCACGTGACAGGGGATTTGGTACAGAACCTCGTGGCTTTGTCCCGGAACATGTTTGTCATCGCCGTGAAGATCTCAGCGCCGATCGCTGTGGCGCTGTTGTTTGCCAATGTCGGCCTGGGTCTCGTGGCGCGCACCGTACCCCAGATCAACATCTTCATCGTCGGCTTCCCCCTGCAGATCGCCATCGGGCTTATCGGGGTAGGACTCACCATTCCCCTGTTTCTCCAGATTGCGACCGGTCTTTTCTCGAATCTCCCCGCCGAGATGGGCCTTTTGCTCAGGGCCATGTGAGCGCCGCAGACGCGGGCTTCCGGCTTCAGGTCTCGGGCATCGGGAAAAA
>ENA-ORXD01001628-ORXD01001628.1-sediment-metagenome-genome-assembly--contig:-NODE-1628-length-17561-cov-87.329902_pt1 | contig 17561 bp, 16 predicted proteins | sample MGYA00237862_ERZ511471 | MGnify/ENA metagenome assembly ERZ511471
CCGATATTCACGATTGCACCGGTGAGCGTCATGCCGCCGGTCCCGACTTCAAGGGTGGCGCCTTCCTCGGCGAGGACCATCGCCCCGTTCAGCGTGATGGAGAGGCGCCCCTGGTACTCGTCGACGGTCGTATAGTAGATAGTGTAGACCATGTTCGGGCTGAGGGGCTCGACACCTTCCTCTTTCCAGATCGTGAACTTCACGGTGCCGGACTCGTCGCCGACAAGCCCTGTCTGGAGGATCCGCTCGTGTCTGGCCTCCCACTCCTGCACCATTTTCACCCTGACGCTTGCAACGCCGGGGGCGAGGTCGCAAACCGGGATCACGGCGGGAACAATCGGGGTGTCGCTCTCGATCTCGATCACGCTCGTCCCCTCCCCGATGTTCACCCGGGGTGCTCCCCTGAACTGGTCGATAGAGGCGTTTTCAAGCCTGTACCACTTTCCGTACTCCATAGCCGGGGCGCCGGAACGCTCCCATGCTACAAAGGTCATGGCGCCCTCTGGGTAGGCGATAATTCCGGTCTGGGCGATGGATGGGCTGGTCGCCGTGGTGAGGGTGACTACTTTGCCGGTGATGGTCTCTTTTTTCATCGGGGCGGAAGGCCCGGAGACGACCTCGATCCCGCCCTCGGCCACAGAATAGTCCGCGGTGTTGAGGGTGATCGACAGGCGCCCCTGGTACTCTTCGACGGTTGCATAATGGATTGCGTAGACGGTATCTGGAGCGAGGGGCTTTTTCCCCTCCTCCTTCCAGATGGTGAACTTTATCCTGCCGCTCCCGTCGCCGACAAGTCCTGTCTGGAGGATCCGCTCGTGCCTGTTTTCCCACTCCTGGAGCATCTTCACCCTGACGCTTGCGATTCCAGGCTTTAAATCGGCGACACCGGTATATTTTGGAGTGAAAGATTTTTTACCCTCGATGGGCGTGATCGTGGTGCCCTGGTGGAGGTTCACCTTGGGAACACCGCGGTACTCGTCCACCACTGCGGATTCGAAGCGATACCATTGTCCGGCCACAAGGGGCTCATGGCCGGCCCGGGACCACATCGTAAACTGAATCGCACCCGAGGCGTCGGCGATGACCCCGCTCTGGGCGATTGCATCGGTCGGCGGGACGGTGAGCGAGACCACCAGGCCCTCGATCGTCACCCATTCTCCGGTCACAAGTCCGCCGATCTCCCGTTCCGTCGTTGTTCTGGGGGAAGAGGAGGGGGAAAGGGAGACATTGTGCTCCTTCGCCAGGTTCTCGGTGACCGTCTTCTCGGCCTCAGGGATGTTCACCCCGAACTCCTCGACAAGGGTGCGGAGCTTCTTTTCGGCGAGGGCCGGGTCGATTTCCACGTTCATGGACGAAAACTTCCGGGAGATTCTTTCTGCTACTTCGGATAGATCCATCTACATCTCCAGATGAGCGTCAGCGCCTGCCTGATATATAGTGATTGGGCGTGCGGTGCGGAAGTGTTCGCCCACCCCCAAAAATTGAAATGTTAAATACTTCTGGTACCCATTCTTTTGCTATGGCAGTTACTGCTGACAGTACCATTCTGGAGCTTCTCCAGGAAAAACCGGAATCCGCAGATGTCCTCATGCGATTTGGTATGGGGTGCCTCGGCTGCGCGATCGGCCGCGGGGAAAGCATCCGCCAGGCGGCGGCAGCCCATGGCATCCCTCTGAGCGAGCTCCTTTCCGCGCTCGGCATCACGGAGTGAAACGGTCTATTGTGGGTCTTCCTTCAGGGAGACCCGGTATTTTTTCAGCTCCGGAAGCGAGGCTTCCGGATTCTTTTTAAAGTAGGCAGCGACCCCGGGCTCGTGGAGGAGCGTGCAGGTGCTGCAGCTCCAGATCCGACCGCCCGAGGAGCTCTTCACCCATTCTCCAAGTTCGCTGTCATGGCAGGGATAATAGGGGCAGTAACAGAAGTCGCAGGCCTGCCCCTCGAAATGGCAGGGATAATATGGGCAGCCTTCAGGCCGCCACTCCACCCAGTGGTCGCCGCCGTATCGGCTGAAAATAAAAAACGACGGTCTTTCCCGCACCTTCCGCCCCTCCTGCCGGTCAAGCGCCTCCTGCACCCCGCGGGCCACGGCGGCGTAGACCCGCCGACCCGCCTCGGTGGCGGTGCCGGCATAGGTGTGGCGCACCTCTCCCTCGGACGCCACGACGACGGCGTCGGTCGTCGTCCCGGTGAAGGGGTATTTCATCAGGCCGAGGGCGTGGGCCTTTGCCCCGGTTGCCGTGACGATCGTCTCCAGGAGCGCTCCGTCAGAGAGGCCTTCGCGCGAGACGACGATGATGTTGATCGTATGGGGTGCGGTCGGGTCCGGGTTCGGGTTCGTGACGCCTGCGGTGACGAAAACCGTGATAAAATCGTACTGCAGGATGCAGAGGTGGCGCATCGGCACCGCGGTCAACAGGCCGAAGAAATCCTCACCGAATCCTGTGGCCGTGGCGATCTGCCAGAGGTACCGGAATGGATCTGCGTGATCGAAGTTGCCGGGGACGGTATGGTTGAAAATGGTGGACGCCGGGCGGCTGCCGCCATTGACGCCGGTGCTTGCCGCCCTGAAGTCACCACGAACAAAAATAGTGTCTCCCGTGAAAAAATATCTCATGCGACGGTATACCTGATCCGATCTTTGAGTTCCTGCTGTTTTCCGGCATTCCAGCCGGAGACGTCCTGAAGATACCCGGTGACCCGGCTGATCTGGGAGACGTCGTGGGATCCGCACTCGGGGCAGACAGGTTCGCCGCAGAGAGGGCAGTACTCGATGCCTGAAACGATATCGTGGGAGCAGTGTGTGTGGTCGAGCGGGCACATGACCTCGAGTTGGGTCTCGCCGCAGACCGGGCAGGGGCTGGTCTCCACCACATGGTTGCAGGTATGGCACTTGTAGCGCCGCTCTTCGACTGGTATATCCTCAAGCCTCCGGTATTTGCGCGCCAGGGCCAGGTGCTCTTCGCTCCACTGCATGCGTAAGACTTGCCCGTCCAGATTATAAAACCTGTCTGGATAGTCGGGGCTCTCTCCCTATTCGCCTGACCTGTTCGGTCGGTTTTTTCGTCATGAAACAGCAAAAAAGAGGTTTAAATTCTTTATGTCCGGGCCTTGGCATCCCTCTCTGTCGCTGGTGGGAGAATCTATTTCTGCCCCATTTGCATATGATAGTCCGATGCAGTACCATACCATATGCCTGCATGTCCCGGCCCTTGCGCTGGTGCTGATCCTCCTCTGTGCCGCGCCTGCGGCCGGATGGTCTGATCCCGCAGGGCTGCAACTCCCGCCGTTCGGCGTGGGGAACGGGAGCGTGGGCGACATAAATCCTCTCCTCGGTAAAGAGGCCGCCGCGGCGACGCCTGAGACAACTCTTTCGCCCCCTGACCCCGGCGACTACGCTGCAATGGCCGAATATCTGGTAGATATTACGAGGGACCGGTTCTCGGGCGCAGGTGCAGGAGCATCGGGTATCACCGTTTCGACCTTCGAGGTGATCACGGATGCCGACCTCGCCGACCCCGCGCATATGGGCCGCGGTCAGGCGGTGAAGGTCGATGTCGTCATGAACGCCTCCAGGGATCTCCTCGCCGGATCGCTCTGGGGCCATGAGGCCGATGCCACCCGCATCGCCGAATCCTTCTATTCCGGCGATCTGAAGGGAAAAACTGCTTTTGTTGCAGTATTTTTCAGGGAAAAACGCACCGGGGCGTACACTTCGAAGTTCATCCTCACGGCAAAAGATGCGTCCAGGTTCGGGAATGCATGGGACGGTTCGTCCTATATCCGCTGTGCCGACTGGTCTGACGCTGTAGTCCGGGGCAGCGGTGTTCCGTACGAAGATCCCGAAGCGGCGATGGAGCCCCTGCAGGAGGCCGAGGCGAAAGAGCAGGTCCCCTGTGACTACGACACGCTCAAAAACGCCGGAACAGAGGCGGCGTCGAGCATCGCATCGACGGTGAGCGAGATGTCCCTCAGGGCGGGCGACCAGGACTATGCCACCGTTTCGAAACTCGCCATGGAACTGACGGGCAGCGCGAAGTCCTGTTCCGCAGAGTTCAGGGCGTACGCCGTGCCCGACGGCCTTGAGCATGTGAAGGCCCGCTTCGTCGAGGCCTTTGAGAGTTATGATCGGGCGGGTTCAGCGATCTGGTATGGCGCCACCTTCGCCGACACCGACCATATCGCCCTCGGCAATACCTATCTCGCCGAAGGGCAGGACTCGCTCAACGCCGCTCTCGAGGGGATGAACCTCAGGACGATCGAGGACACGACCCTCACCCTGCAGACGACGGAGATCTATCCCGACGCCCTGAAGATCGGGGAGCCGTACCGCTTCATGGACACTCGGCAGGTGAACAAGATCTCGGTACGGCCCAGGTCCACCACCACCTGGAAGAGTTTTGAGACCGGCACCGGCACCGATGTGAAGGTCTACCAGGCCCCGTATGGGAAGCAGTACCTCTTCGTGCTTATGGAGGTCAACCATATCGGCTATTATGGCGGTGGGAGTTCGAAATATCGGACACCGTCCCCGACAGACTTCACCCTCATCGCCGGCGGAGAGGAGTACAGGCCCTCTCAGCCGTCGGCCTACATGAGAGGAATAGGCTCGGTCTATGCGTCGACCTCGATCGACCGGTCGGATTATTCGTCCGGCTATCTGGTCTTCGAGGTGCCGGAGTCGGTCGACCCGGCGGGGGTCTACCTGAGGCTCTCGATCAGGGGCATCGGGACTCAGATCTGGAACCTTTCCTGAACTCTTTTTTTTGGAACGCCGTGTATTGTGCGAACCGGGTGGAGATCATCTGGTGTGGACGCAATGATCGGTCAAAAAGTGTGAATCCCGGGGTTCCGCTCTGACCCTGGTGATCTGATCTTGAAAATGGCCCCGATTCTCTGCTTGTTACTGTTACCTTATTTTTATCTACTAATTTGAAAATTAATAAATATTGGTTCCATCTTTTAATACTAATATTGATTATGGTGTTACTATGGTTCCTGGAAAGAACAATTTCATTATATTGATCCTGGTGATCTTCCTGCTCGCAGCCGCGGGTGCGCCCGCCGCTGCAAACGGGGTCGATGTCACCAGAACCGTTCCACTCTCGGTCGCTGCCGGGAGCGAGTTCGAGGTGACGCTCTCGATCACCGATCTGGACGCCGGCGGGATCGTTGAAACGATCCCTGCGGGCTTCACGTATGTGAGCACGACCCACCCGGCAGATGGGACCAGTGTCTCCGGGCAGCACGTCATTTTCTCAGTGATCGGCGAAACCGAGATCGCTTATCGGGTCATAGCCCCCTCCGGGGGCAGCGGAACCTTCACCGGGGTCTGGGACGACCTCACCACCCTGACAAACGGGATGATTCCAGCGACCCGCGTCGACGTCTCCAGTGACAGCGGGGGGGATAGTGACGATGGGAACAGCGCAGTGGCGACGACCACCACCACGCCTGGTGCAAACGGCACCGTTATGGTCCTGAAGAACCGCACCTTCACCATCGGAGGAGAGGAGGTGACCACGATCGCCATTGCGGCCAATGCGAGCGTCGAGGGTGCAAACATCTCGGTCGAGGTCCTGGAAGGATCGGGTTCGACCTCTGCCGCCCCCGGCACGGTGTACCGCTACCTCACCCTCAATCTCACCGGCCTCGCCGATGACGATCTCACCGGGGCGACTGTCGGCTTCCAGGTGAGCCGCTCCTGGATCGCCGCGCACAACATCTCTAAAGGAAGCGTCGCCCTCGCCCGCTACCATGACGGCTGGAGCCTCCTGCCGACGACCGCGGTTGGGTCGGATGCCCGGTACCTCTCCTTCGAAGCCGAGACCCCGGGCTTTTCGGTCTTTGCGATCACCGGGGAGGAGATGGCCGTGGACCAGACCGTGAAGACGACCGGGACGCCGGTCACCATCGCGGCCCCGAAGGGCGCTGCTGCGGTGGTGAAGGAGAAAGATGCTGAATCATCTGTCGATGGGGAGATGCTCCCGATCTTCGGTGCGGTCGGAGCCCTGCTCGTGATCGCCGGAATCGGTGCCTACTACGTAATATCGCGGAAGAAGGACGGTGGTAAAGAATGAAGATGATACCTGATTTTCGGGCACTATCCTGCCTGGCGGTTCTGCTCCTCATTGTCTCTCTCATCCCGGCGGCGTGCGCCGCAGGGAGTGGAGGGGCCATGACAAAGGCGGATCTCTCTGCTGCGATCCTCCCGTACATGGCGGCGACCTATTGCGGAGAAGACCTCGTCCACCTGGCGCCGATCGAGATTCAGACGGCTGCATGCCGCTACCTCGGTCTCCCGGAGCCACCAGAAAATACAGAGGTTCTCAGGATTGCAACGCCGAACGCAGTAAAAGCGACGAACTTCTACAGCGACTACTATGTCGGCATCTTCACCCACCTCTCGAACATGCCGCTGATGCGGATGGACGAGAGCGGGCACCTCGTCGGCCTGACCGCCGATCACTACGAGGTCTCGGCCGACAACACGCAGTGGACGTTCTACCTCAAGGACAACCTCTTCTGGAGCGACGGCAAGCAGGTAACCCCTGAAGACGTGGCGTTCTCCTTCGAGTATCTCGGCGAGCACAACGCCGATGCTGGCTGGATCAAGGAGACGCTCCTCGGCACAACACTATCCGAAGAGGACAATTCGGTCACTTTCATCTTCAACAAGCCCTATACGACGATCAACCTGGAATTTGCCACCTACAACATCATCCCGAAGCATATCTGGGAAAACATCCCTGACCCGACGGCTTACACCGAAGCCGGCCCCTTCGTCGGGAACGGGCCGTATTATCTGGAGAATATCGACCTGAACGCGGCGAAGTTGACCTTCAGGAAGAACAACCACTGGCAGGGCAAACAGCCGTCGTTCGGCAGTGTGGAGATACACTGGTTTGCAAACGACAATGCCGCCGCGCTGGCGCTGGAGTCCGGGACGGTGGACACCTACTACCGGTATGCGAACTCCTATCCTTATGCCAGCGTCCAGCGGCTGAAGGACACCGGCAATTTCAACACCCTTGAGAAAACAAGCATCGGTCTGACTTTCCTTGCTCCGAACCTCAAACGAGCACCCATGGACGATCTCCAGTTCAGGGAGGCGATCGCACAGGCGATCAACTACACCGAACTCGTCACCGTCGACACGCTCGGCTACGGGACGGTGCCGAAGCGCGGCTTTGTCCCGCCGGGCATGGACTATTTCATGGACACGCCGACGCTTGCCTACAACCCCACAAAGGCGCGCCAGACTCTCGCCGCCGCGGGCTACACGGATACCAACGGGAACGGGATCGTCGAGAAAGAAGGCGCCGACCTTGACCTCGACCTTCTCGTGAGGACGGGTTTCGAGCGCGACGGCCAACTGATCGAGGAATATCTCGAGGCCGTCGGTATCGGTGCGACGGTCCATCAGGTCGACGCCACCACCTGGTACGACTTGAAGGACAACTACGACTACGACCTGACCGTGACCAGCACCACACCGTGGGGGATGCTGATGCACGCAGGCTGGGGCACTGGCTATTTCGATTCCCGGAGGACTGGCAAAGGGGTGCTGCACAACCTGAATGATCCCGCCTATCTCGCCCTCTGCGACAACATCCTGGCCACCACGAACCAGGCGCAGCTGAAGCAGTATGCCGAGGAAATGCAGACCTATTTCAACGACAACCTCCCGGCGATCGCGCTCTACTGGAAAAAAGACGTGATCCCGTACAACCGCGCCTACACCGGCTGGTACTATGAACCGCTCTTCGGGATCTACGATATCGAGACCTTCCTCAATGTCAGAGCAGCAGTGTGAAGCGATCGCTGGAGCATGGGCCGAGGCCCTCAGGGCCTCCACCTATTTTCGCATCCTTGAACGTGACGGACTGGGCCACGATGATTTCTGGAGGAAATTTTCCGACTACGATACGCTGATGGCGCAGAGCGGGTATCCCGGTGCCGTCGCCACGAGACTCTGCGAGCTGATCGGCCGCGGCTCGACCGTACTGGACATCGGGGCCGGGACCGGCGCTTTTACGCTTCCTCTTGCCCGGACGGCGGCAAAGGTCGTCGCCCTCGATCCCTCCTCCTATCACCTCGGGATCCTGCGGCAAAAGGCAGAGGCAGAGGGGATCACAAACCTCCGGTACGTCGAGGCTCTCTGGGGAGATGCGGCGGCATCGGCGGTTGGACCGGTGGACTACGCCCTCGCCGCGTACAGCATGATCGATCCCGATCTTTACGGCTTCCTTGCGGCGATGCTCGCATGCACAGAGAAGGGCGTCTTCCTCGTCTACCGGGCCGGCGATCCCGATCCCCTCGACGCCTTTGTGAGGGGCGACAGGACGCCGATCGACTACGGGTACATCGAAGCGATGCTCAGGGCGATGGGGCATGAACCCGGCGTCGAGTTTTTCCGGCGCGACTACCGTCTGCCTATCGAGAGGGTGCTGGAGAAGTACCTGGATGGGGGCCGGGATCCCGCCGAAATCAGGGAGTTCCTTTCGGCGCACGGGAGGCTCGAACGGTCCTCCGGCATCGAGACCGTCTGGTGTACGACGACCGACGTCCTCATCTCAGTGAAGACCGGGGCGGAGTGATCGGCGTGACCTCTCTTCTCGCGAAGGTGACCAGGTACGCCATCTCCCTGCTCGTCGTCGTTGTGCTCACCTTCGCCCTTCCCCGGGCGATGCCCGGCGATCCGGTGATGAACATCATCGGCGACGACGTCTGGGTATCGCCGGCAATGCTCGATGCGATCCGGGCTGATATCGGTCTCGATCGTCCGGTCGCAGAACAATTCGTCTCATACCTCTGGTCCCTCCTCAACTTCGACCTCGGCTACTCATACCACCTCAATGCCCCGGTCGCCGATCTCCTCGTTGCGAGAATGGGCTGGACCCTCCTCTTCGCTGGCGTTGCCATCGTTGCAGGCGCTGCGATTGGGATCCTCGCCGGGGCCCTCGCCGGGTGGCGGCCCGAGACGGCGAAGAGCCGCGCCGCAACCCTTGCCGCCCTTGCCGTCTCCTGCACCCCGCCCTACTTTCTGGCCCTCCTCTTCCTCTCCCTCTTCGCCTTCAGGCTCGGGCTGTTTCCGTTCAAGGGGCTCTACGACGTGGCAACACCCGGGAGCATCGCCCACCACCTCTTCCTGCCGGTGCTCGTCCTCACACTCTTTGCGGCGGCACGAAACACCCTGATCATGCGGGGGAGCGTCGTCCAGGAGAAAGAAAGCCTCTATGCCCTGTATGCCCGGGCGAAGGGGCTATCGGACCGGGCCGTTCTCTTCGGCCACGTCCTGAAGAACGCCTCGCTCCCGATCATCACCCAGATCGCCCTCGACTTCGGTTTCATCTTTTCCGGGGCCCTCTTTGTCGAGATCGTCTTCTCGCTCAACGGGCTGGGCACCCTGATCTACGACGCCGTTCTGGGGCGCGACTACCCCCTGCTCCAGGGTGCGTTCCTCATAATCGCCGTCATGGTAATCTGCGCCAACCTGGCGGCGGACATCGTCTACCTTCTTGTCGATCCCCGTATCAGGAGGCAGGGGCAGTGAACGGCCCAAACCGCTGGGGGATCGGGCTTCTCGTCGTCTTTGTGGTCCTGTCCCTCTTCCCTCAGGCCCTGGCACCGTACGGCCCGAAAGAACGGTCCATGCCCTACCTGACCCCTTCGGCCGATCACCTCCTGGGCACCGACGACATCGGGAACGACATCCTGACCGAACTCATCTACAGTGCCCGGATTTCCCTTCTTGTCGGGTTTGCGTCGGCGTCCATCGCCACCGCGATCGGGCTCTCCATCGGGCTTGCCGCAGGCTACTGCCGCGGGTCGGTGGACGAGGTACTGATGGGGGCGACCGACGTCGTCCTGATCATCCCGAAGATCCCGCTGATCATCGTCCTTGCCGCCTTTCTGCGGCCAGGTATCGGCCTTCTCGTCCTGGTCCTCGGCCTTCTCGGCTGGGAGTCGATCGCCCGGGTCGTCAGGGCGAAGACCCTCCAGGTCAGGGAGACGGGCTTTGTGATGAGCGCCAGGTGCATGGGTTTCTCGCCGTTCAGGATCATGGGCTCTGAGATCCTCCCGAACATCACGCATGTCGTCGTCCCGAAGTTCATGCTCGCCACGGCGGCGGCGATGATCTCAGAGGCCTCGCTCTCTTTCTTGGGTCTGGGCGATCCGACGATGAAGAGCTGGGGGATGATGATCTCGTTCGCATTTTCAAAGGGGGGTTTCATCAGGGAGATGTGGTGGTGGTACCTGCCGCCGGGGATCTGCATCACCCTCTGCGTCATTGCGGTGGCGGCGATCGGGTTCTCTTTTGAGGTCGAGGGGGCGGAGGTGAGGATCGAATGAGCGCCCTCCTCGAGGTCGACGGCCTCTCGGTCACGTTCAGGGGCGCTCAGATCGTTCAGGCAGTAAACGATGTCTCGTTCGCTCTTGGAGAGAGGGAGATCCTCGCCCTCGTCGGGGAGAGCGGGTGCGGGAAGTCGGTGATCGCCCATGCAGTCGCCGGTCTTCTCCCGCCTTCGGCCGAGATATCAGGTTCGATCCATTTTCAGGGCCGCGACCTCCTCTCCCTTCCTGAGGAGGAGATGGTCGGGGTCAGGGGAGACAGGATCGGGATCATCCTCCAGAACCCCTCCCTCGCCCTCAACCCCCTCCACACCGTCGGGCGGCAGGTCGCCGAACCCCTGCGGGTCCACCGGGGGGAGGGGAAGGAGCGGGCCCTGGAGGGTGCGGCCAGGGCCCTTTTGCGCCTCGGCTTTGCCGATCCTGAAGGGACGGCGGCCCTCTACCCCTCCATGTGCTCTGGCGGGATGAACCAGCGTGTCGTCACCGCCGCCTCGACCGTGCTCGATCCGCCCCTTCTCATAGCCGACGAACCGACGAAGGGGCTCGACCGGGAGCGGGTGGCTGAGATCGCCAGAGAACTCGAAGGGATCGCGCGGGAGGGGGGGGCGGCCCTCCTCCTGATCACCCACGATCTCCGTGTGGCCAGGTCGGTCGCCGACCGTGTCGCCGTCTGCTACGCGGGCGAGATCGTCGAGGTGGGCCCGGCATCTTCGGTCCTCTCGGCCCCGCACCATCCCTATACCCGGGGGCTGCTCGGGAGCACTCCCGAAGGCGGTTTTGTCCCGATCCCGGGCTCGTCCCCCTCGTCGATCAGCCCGCCGCACGGATGCCGGTTCCACCCCCGCTGTCCCTGCCGCACCGACCGCTGTACGCGCGAGCACCCGGCATCTGTCCGTATCGGGGATCATGAGGTGAGGTGTCTGCTATGTCCCTGAAGGCCAGCGGGATCACGGTCGCCTATTGTTCTGGCCTCCTCTTGCGCCACTCCACGCCGGTCCTCACGGGGCTCTCGATCGCGCTTGAGAGGGGCGCGACCGTCGGGCTGATGGGTACATCAGGTGCGGGGAAGAGCACTCTCGGCCGCGTCCTCGTGGGGCTTGAACGGCCGCAGGCGGGTATGGTTGCCTATCGCGGGAGGGCGCTCACAGAGATGAGCAGAGAGGAGCGCGCCCTCTTCAGGCAGAATGTCCAGATGATGTTCCAGGATCCGACCGCGGCCCTCAACCCGAGGAAGACGATCGAGCGCTCTTTTGAAGACGTCCTCCGTCTTCTGCGGGTGCCCCGGGCCCGCCGGGGCGAGGCGATGCACGATGCCCTCTCTCCTGTTGGGCTTGACGAAGAGGTCCTCTCCCGCCTCCCGTCTCAACTCTCCGGGGGGCAGAACCAGCGGATCGCCCTTGCCCGGATCCTGCTCCTCGACCCGGAATTCATCGTCCTCGACGAACCCACCTCGGCCCTCGACGTCTCGGTCCAGGCCCAGATCCTCCGTCTGCTAAAGGACATTCAGGAGGAACGGGGGCCGGGCTATCTCTTCATCTCCCACGACCCCGACGTCGTCGGGTTCATGGCCGATCGCAGCATGGTCATCCAGGGCGGAAAGATCTACGAAAAAGAGTGAGATCGCCTCGGAGGACTCATAGGGTTCGTCACCGCCCGCAGGCTCGGAACGGTCGTCTCGTCATCGGCGGTAGGGTGCGTAGGCCCGGGCGGCGGCCGCGGGCTCGGCGGCGCCGTAGATAGAGCGCCCGACGATCATCCCGTCGACGAGGGGGGCGATCTCTGCCGGGTCCCCGCCCTGTGCGCCGATGCCCGGCGAGAGGATCTTCTTCTCCCCGATCAGGGCACGCAGCGCTCGCACCCGTTCGGGCCGGGTCGCCGGGGCAATGATCCCGTCGGCGCCGGTCTCTGCGACGATCTCGCAGAGGCGCTCGGGCACGCCTGCCGAGAAGAAGGTGAGGGCGCCGGGATGGCTCATCTCGGCGACCACGTAGCACTCGCCGCCGTGGGCATGAGCGGCCTCCACGCAGGCGGCCACCGAGTCAGGACCCGGAAAGCCCTGGGCGATCACCGCCGAGAACCCGGCCGCAAACACCTGCTCGCAGATGAGGGTGTTCGTGTTCGGGATGTCGGCGACTTTGAAATCGGCGATGAGGGGGAGGCCGAGTTCCGCGAGGTCGCGGGCGATCCCGAGGCCGGCGGCGAGCGCCAGCGGGTAGCCGACCTTGATCGCATCGATCTCAGGGGCACAGGCGCCGGCGATCCGGAGCGCCTCTTTGAGGCCGGTCACGTCGAGGGAGAGGATGAGTTCAGTCATGTTTCAGCCTCTCCAGCACCGCCGCCGCGATCACCGGGAGGGTGATCGTGGCGTCGCCGTAGACGGTGACCGCCGCGGCGTCCTCGTTGATCTTCCCCCAGGACTGCGCTTCGGCAAGGGTGGCGCCCGAGAGCCCGCCGAGATCCGGGCGGTCGCCGGTGAGCTGGACAGCGTAGGTGAAGCCGTCCGGGGTGATCATCTTGCTCTGGAAGATGAAATTCTTCGGCACGCCGCCGCCGACCAGGAACGCCCCGGCGTGCTCTGCCGCATAACACCGGTCGATGATCGTCTTCATGTCTCCGAAGGCGTCGATGGTGATGTGGTGCGCCTGGTTGTAGAACCAGAACTGCAGACCGAGCATCGAGTCCTGGACGGCCGGGCAGAAGACCGGGATATCGTTCTTTGCCGCCGCCGCCAGGATGCCGGTCTTCAGGTGGGAGCCGATGTGGCGGAGGAGTTCTGAGATGGAGAGCGTCGTTCTGTCCGGGATATCTGAGAGGCACTCCTGCATGAACTCCTCGAAGTGGATGAAGGCCTCGTCCGGGAGGAAGATGTCGTAGATCCTGTTGATCTCCTCGTGACGCAGTTCGACGTCGTCGCAGACGGCGGTGCCGTGGTAGTGGTGGCAGCCGATCGCCTCGATGGTGTCGTGGGTGAGGTTGGCGCCGGTCGAGACCAGAATGTCGATATGACCCTGTTCGATGAGGTCGCTGACGATTCCCCCCATGCCTGCAGGAACCATGGCGCCTGCGAGCCCGAAAAACTTCGTCGCCTTCTCGTCGCGGAGCATCGCCTCATAGATGTCGACGGCGCGGGCGAGCGACCCGCCATTGTATGCGCCGGCACCGGCGATGGCGCGGACCAGCCCGTCGACGGTCATGTCCGGCGTCAGGCGGACCTGTCTGACCGGATCTCCGCATTCTTCCCTGTTTGATTCCATAGGACACCAGATTTCATATGATCTTGTCGCGGGATCCATTAACTGTTTTGACCCCCGGCGTTTCGCGCCCTGCCCCTCCCTGTCATGGCCTGAAATCAGGTGTTTTTTTTGGCCTGTTACAATGCGGCCCGGTAAATGGCGATGATATCGTCGATCGTCGCTTTGCGCGGGTTGGTCAGACCGCAGATATCCTTCATCGCATTTTCGGCAAGTGCCGGGATGTCCTCCTCCCGTGCGCCGAGGTGTTTGACCCCGGACGGGATGCCGATCTCTGTCGAGAGTTTTTTGATGGCCTCGATCGCCTTCTCGGCCGCCGTGTTTGTGGAAAGCCCTTCGACGCTCTCGCCGAGCGCTCTTGCGATGTCGACGAAGCGATCGGGTACGGCGACGAGGTTGAACGCCTGGACGTGCGGCAGGAGGATGGCGTTGCAGACGCCGTGCGGCAGGTTGTAGAAGCCGCCGAGCTGGTGGGCCATGGCGTGGACATAGCCGAGGCTGGCGTTGTTGAACGCGATGCCGGCGAGGTATTCGGCATGGGCCATCATGTCACGGGCGACCATGTCGTCGCCGTGTGCGACCGCCGGGCGGAGCCATATCCCGATGAGTTTGATCGCGGCAATGGCGGCGGCATCGGTCGTCGGCGTGGCGATGGTGGAGACGTAAGCCTCGACGGCGTGCGTCAGAGCGTCCATGCCGGTGGCTGCGGTGAGGGCCGGCGGCATGCTCTTCATTAGTTCCGGGTCGTTGATGGCGACCTTCGGGGTCAGCTTCCAGTCTACGAGGGCCATCTTGACGTGCCGGCGGGTGTCGGTGATGACGGCGAAACTGGTCATCTCCGAGGCGGTCCCGGCCGTCGTGTTGACGGCGATCAGGGTCGGCAGCGGCCTGACCACCTTGCCGACCCCTTCGTAGGCGTGGATCTCCCCGCCGCCAGCGACGATGATCCCGATGCCCTTGGCGCAGTCCATCGGCGACCCGCCGCCGACGGCGACAATGGCGTCGCACGACTCTTTCAGGTACATCCCGGCACCCTCATGGACCGAGAGATCGGTCGGGTTGGGCTCGGCGCCTGCAAATACCGCCGAGTCTATCCCGGCCTCCTTGAGGAGGGCGGCGATCTCCTTGTTGAGGGTCTGGCCGTGTTTTCCGGTGCCCGAGACGATCAACGCTTTTTTCGCGCCGAACATCTTCGTCCACGCTCCGATTTCTCTTACCGCACCCGCGCCCATGAGGGCGACCGGCGGGTTCAGATAGGTGGATACCATCTTTTTCACTCCCCCCGGGCATCGTGACGGTGCCCTGCGATCGAAGCATCCTTCGTCCTGGCATATCAACGTGGGGGTGCGGCTCCTCGTCCGGCCGGGCATGGGTTGGAAAGAGCCGTAAAAAAAGGGTTAAATCCTTATCTGAAGTACACCCCGACGTCTTTCATCCGGTTATACTTCGAGATGTTCAGGATCAGAGGGGTGAGGCTTTCGACAAGGGCGGCGTTTTTCAGGGGGCCGGCGTCGAGCGCCGAAAGATGCGAGATCGTGTTGATAAGGTCCATGACGATCCTCTTCGCTTCGCCGTCGTCGCTGCAGACGGCGACCGAATAGTCGAGGTCCTCCCCGATCGTCTGCCAGCGGTGGGCGGCGATGTTGTTGAAGGCGACGACGATCCTGGCGCTTTCCGGGAGGAGTTTTTTCAGGAGCAGGCCGGCCGAACCCTCGGGCGGGGGGACGTACGAGACCGTCTCCCCAAATTCCATCGGGTTGACCGGGCTGACCACGATCTTTCCCTCAAAGCCGGTGAGGGAGGCGATCGTCGGGACGAGGTGCTTGTATGGGAGAGCGAGGACGACGATATCGGCTTCGTCGACCGCTCTCTGGTTGCTGACCCCGGAAAGGCTGCAGACTTTCCCGAGTTCGTCGAGCCGCAGGCGGCAGGTGGTGGACGCGGTTTTTGCCTTCTCTTCTTCCCGGGAGCCGATGATCACATCATAGCGGGTGGAGAGTCTGAGGGCCATGCCCTCCCCGATATCGCCGGTTCCTCCAACAATGCCGATTCTCATACAGTATGCTTGTCCGGGCTGGATATAGAGATTGCCGTTTTTTCTCTCAGGCTGTTCCCTGATCCCTGACCAGTGGCTTCGAGAGATGCCGCCGTGCCGTCGGCGGCACCTCGTACCAGCCAGTCCTGATCGTTCTGGGGGTGGTGATGATCTCGGGATCGCCCGCACGTCTTCCACACTCCCGGCATTTGTAGCCCTTATCCCTGCCTGCGGAGGTCATTCTCCTCCCGCAGTCCGGACAGAGGGGCGGGCGCAGGAGACGATCCGCCACGAGGCGGTCTGCCCGCAGTTTCTCAAGGTTGAGGCTTTCGTTCTTGTAACTCCCGACGGCGAGGATCTCGTCGCCCGGCAGGAGAGCCCGCACGATCTCTCTGAAGCCTTTTGTAGGCTCGTATGCCATGCAGCGAAGCCTCTCGCCGTCGGTGCCGAGGATGGTGAGGCTCACATGCCCTCCTGCCCCGGTCGTCGCACGCTCCGCCACCGTTCCCTGGACACGGTACGACCGCCCTTCGAGGAGGCGGCCGATCGTCCCGTCCACCAGGTGGGCGTCGGTCCCCTGGTTGGTGACCCAGATCTGCTCGATCTCGCTCTCCTCCGCCCGGATGAGGGCACGGGCCTCCCGTACCCACACTTCGCTCTCCCCCCTGATCCCGAAGAGGACCGGGTCGGGCGTGTGGGGCACGCAGACCACGACGCCGTTCTGGCGGTCTGCCGAGTCCCAGGTGTGGGGATAGGTCGCCGCTTCGGCAGCGAAGATCGATGCCTTTTCGACCGAACGCGGCGTCCCCCATACCTCCCTTCGACGGTAGGCGAGGAGCTCGGAGGTCAGGTCGGGCAGGACGCTTGCCGCGGCTGCCGTGGCTCCGATCAGTCCCCTGCCGTTTTTCCATCCCCGGTAAAGGGCGCAGTTCTCTTCCAGAATCTCTTTTGCCTCTTCGATCGTGCAGAAGTCCCGGACGGCTTTCCAGTAGAATGCGGGGTCCGGGCGTTCTTCGGTCACCACCAGGCCCGGGTTGGTGTTCTCGCAGGAGAGGTCGGCGAGGTCGTCGATCAGCGCCGCTGCGATCGAGAACGCCGTCTCCAGGCTCCCAGACGCCTCGATACATATCGCCGCGTTTCCTCTCGTCTTGAACGGAGCGTTCGGGTTGAGTCGGACGAGCCGGGTCTCTCTGATAGTCATACCGGCACTTTTTAACCTTCTGACCAGCACGGCCCCGAGATAGGTCGTACACATCCCTGCGGGCGAATCGGTGTCGTCGATTCCGATGAACATGAGGCGATTATTTATTAGTGTGTCGTACTATATCCACCTTTAACGAGTGTCCAATGTCACAGGAGCGCCTCCTCGATATGGTGATCAGCGTGATGCTGACCGCCGGCTATGACGTCTCTGAACGGTGCAGCCTGCGCCCTCGCTCTTTTGACCTGATCGCCGGGAAAGACGAGGTGCTCCTCGTCATCAAGGTGGTCTCCCATATCGACTCGGTCTCGGAGGAGATATCCCGGGACATGGACGCCATCGCCCGCCACCTCGGCGCCTCGCCCCTGATCATCGGCGAGCGGGCCCGCGACGCCGATCTCGAACGCGGCACGGTCTATCTGCGCTATGGCATCTATGCAATCTCCCCGGCAACCCTGTACGACTATCTGGTCGAGGGCGTCCCGCCCCTCATATATGCCCATCCGGGCGGGCTGTACGTGAACCTCAACGGCGATGTGCTCAAGGGTCTCAGGGAGCGGCACCAGTTATCCCTTGGCGACCTTGCCCGCCATCTCGGCGTTTCGCGGCGGACGATCTCCAAGTACGAGGACGGAATGAGCACTTCTCTGGAAATCGCCATTCATCTTGAGGAGATCTTCGACGAGGCCGTCGTCGAGTCGATCGACCTCCTCTCCTATAC
>ENA-ORXD01001630-ORXD01001630.1-sediment-metagenome-genome-assembly--contig:-NODE-1630-length-17550-cov-10.228238_pt1 | contig 17550 bp, 16 predicted proteins | sample MGYA00237862_ERZ511471 | MGnify/ENA metagenome assembly ERZ511471
AAGTCAGACGGTCTTCAGGACAAGATGATCCGCCGGGAAGCGGGGGCGCCGCGGTGGCGACTGGTCCGGGTATCCGACGGGGAGAAGCGTAACGATGTGGATGCTCTCGTCCAGTTCCAGGATGTCCCGCGCCCTGTCCCGGTCGAACCTCCCGATCCAGCAGCTCCCCAGTCCGAGATCGACGGCACGCAGGACCATGTGCTCGATCGCGATGGCCGCGTTCATCGAGAGGTACTCCCGGGCGGCAAATTCGTTCATCTGGGCGGCAGTGTAGGCCAGAGGATCGACCTGATCCATCTCCACGCCGGTGAAGGCACCCGTCTCCAGGAGCTCGCCGACGCGCAGGTCGCGCGTCGCCAGAGACGCGCGGTCGGCGCAGCAGGCGAAGATGACGGGGGCCCGGGTGATGAATTTGTACGGCGTGCAGGTCCCCAGCTTCTGCCGCACGGCGGGGGATTTGACGACGACGAAGCGCGCCGGCTGGATGTTCGACCCCGAGGGGGCCAGGCGGGCCGCCTCGAGGAGCTGGTCGATCATCTCGCCGGGGATCGGCTCTTCCCTGAATTTGCGTATGCTTCTTCGCTGTTCGATAGCCTGTGTGAGTTCCATCTGCTGCCTTTCTCGTGTCAATAGGGGACGGCGCGGCTGCTCCGCCCTCCGTCCCCGAAGTTTTTCCTGTTGCCATCTCGGCAATACTCTGTCATTTCGAAGGAGTCTTTGCGACTGAGAAATCTTAGATTTCTCCCTGCGGTCGAAATGACAAAATAACAGTCGCAATGATCATGACACTGAAATAACAGAGTAATCACTCTGCCATTTCCGATTGACACGAAACTAGAAGCTCCCCGGGGGGAGGATCCCCGCGGCCATCTTCGCCATGGTCTCGTACTGCTTAAGGGGGGACTCGGCCAGAATCATCATCTTCTGCGCCGCCATCGATCCCTCGGCGTGGACCGTCGTCACCTCGTGGAAGGCCGACTCGTGCGAGCAGACGTGCCGCATCGTCTCGTGAATCATCTGCATCCGCTCGAGGGTGCTGTACTTCTCGCTCCCGCCCAGGTAGTGTTCGAGGTAGCCGTGGATGTCGGGGTTGTCCCAGTCCCGCTTGTCCGGGGAGGTGGCAATGATCCCCCCGGCGATATCCTGTATCAGCTTGATGAATTCGTGGTACTTGCTGGCGAAGTGGAGCTTGGCCATGTTCGCGATCAGGGGGTTGGGGACGGCGATCTCGCCGTACATGACGGGGTTCTGGGCCGCCGCGTTGGCAAGGGCGCGCAGCGTCTCCACGTAAGCGGCGATGTCCGCCAGCTTGTCCCGTATGTGGCCCACTTTCTCCAGGCCGTTGTACTTGGCCATGGCGACCGCGCACCCGGCCATCACCTCGACCGAGGGGACCTTGTAGCTGATCGCCGTGAAACGGTGGAAGGTGGCGAAGGTGTAGGCGATCAGCATGGAGAATTGCCACTCGCCGCACATGAAGACCCGTTCCCAGGGGACGAAGACATTGTCGAAGACGATCATCGCCTCCGTCAGCTCCCTTACCGGCCGGTCGGGATGGAACTCGCGGTCCGACCAGGGCCCGCGCCCGCCGCGGCAGATGAAGGTCACCCCCTCCGTGTTGGCCGGGATGGCGAAGCTTACCGCGTAGTCCCCCTCGTTCTCCCGCATCTGGCGGGTGGGGACGACGATGATCTCGTTGGCAGCCGGGGCGCTGGTGATGTGGATCTTGGCCCCCTTGACGATGATCCCGTCCTTGTTCTTGTCGACCACGCGGAGGTAGTAGTCGGGGTGCTTTTGCTGCGCCGGCTCCTTCGACCGGTCCCCCTTGACGCAGCTCACGGCGCCGCAGGTGTGCAGATCGTTTGCCCGCAGGTGTTCCAGGAAGTTCCTGGCGTTTTCCTGGTATTCCTTCTTTCCCATCTGGCCGGCGACGACGAAGGCCGCATTGAGGCAGTCGGTTCCGATGTCCTTCCCGAAGGGAAGTCCCCCGATGAGCTGGATGGAGCGCTGGATCATCTTCGTCCGGTTCGCCAGGTCCTCGGGACCCTTGGGGGTGATGAAGAGGCGGTTGATCGGCTCACCCGTCTCCGGGTGGGGGGCCACGAAGAGGTTCTTCACCTCGGGGTCCTTCGATGCGGTCAGCTCGTACCCGGCGGCGATCGTGTCGCAGGTGATCCCCAGGATCCGGTGCCTGGTGATGTCCTCCACCTTCTCCCCGCTGATGTAAACGCGTCTCCCGTCTTTCAAACTTTCCTTGTACTGTTTTGCGGTGCGAATTCCCATGATTCTCCTCCTTTATGTTATCAATTCGTTCATGATCGTTGCAGTGTGCCTTCCCATGGGGCATGACAGCCCTCATCAGCAGCCATTTGACCACGTGCCGCCGCGATATGCAAATTATTTGCGTCTCGATGGGAAAATTATCGACCCGGCCCCGTCCAAGGGAAGAACATCGGCGTCCGCTTCTTGTATTCGAGGTACTTCGATCCGAGCCGCATCTCGAGCTCCGGCTCCTCGATCATCTTCACTTCCATTATGTTGACGAGAACGAAGAGGGGGGTAAAGATGAAGAAGAGAGAGACGGAATTGAAGGCCAGGGCGAGGCCGAAGAGAAAGATGAATACGCCGCTGAGCATCGGGTTGCGGGCGAAGGCATAGGGGCCGGAGGTGACCAGCTCCCGGGGCGGATTGAAGGGAACGGGTGTTCCCTTGACCTGCAGGAAGTGCAGCACGGCCCAGAAGGACAGGAAGAGGCCGAAGAAGATGAGCGGGATCGACAGCACCGCGCTGATCGACGGGGGGAAAAGGCGTGAAAAGCCGAACAGGCGGTCGACCGGGAAAGAGGCGATCACGAAGAGCGACGCGAAGAGGAAGTAGGAAAGGGCGACGACCGGGGTGATGAGCAGGCGGATCTTCCTGCTTCCCGTCGCCGTCCGGTATATGAGACCGATCCATCTGTCTTTCAGGTTCATGGCCGACCCTCCGCGTGCGCGGCGGGCGTCTCCCGGTCGGGAATGCGCGATGCCGGGGAGGTGCCCGTCATCGGAAAGAAGAGAGGGCCTGCCGTTCAAAGGCAGGCCCTCGATGGTCCGGCCCGAATTACTGAACGGGCTTGAGTTCGACGCGCCTGTTCAGGGCGCGTCCTTCCTTCGTTTCATTGGTCGCGGCCGGCCTGCCCTCGCCGAATCCCTGCGCGGTCAGCCGTTCAGCCTTGATCCCGGCGGCCACCAGGTACTCCATGACCGCCTTGGCGCGCCTCTCGGAAAGGCCCTGGTTCCATTCGTCGGTACCCACGCTGTCCGTGTGCCCCTGGATATCAAACCGCATGGAGGGGTTGCTGTTCATGACCACGACCACCTCGTCCAGGATCGGGCGCCCCTCGGGTTTGATGACCGACTTGTCGAAATCGAAGAGGACGTCCCCCAGGCACCAGCACCCGCGGATATCCACGCGGGCCCCTGCCGGCGTGCCGGGGCATTCGTCTTTGTCGTCGTAGACGCCGTCGCCGTCGCTGTCCTTGGGCTCCGGTTTCGGAGGAGGCGGAGCGGGCTTGGGCTCGGGTTCAGGTTTGGGCTCGGGTTTGGGAGGAGGCGGAGGAGCCGGTGCAGCGACCGCCTTCTTCTCACCGCCGAAGAAGAAGGTGAGTCCCGCGGTGTAGAGGAGATTGTGATGCGTCGAGTCGAAGGATATGACGTGCCGCACGTCGCCGCGCAGGGCGACGTTGTCGGTCAGGAAATACTTCACACCCGCCCCGTAGTTGGCCAGGAGGTCCTCGTCGCTGCTCGCGCCGTCGGGATCGAAATAGATCCCCCCCACGCCGGCGGCGAGATAGGGGACAAGCCGGTCGGTCACGTTGAAGTGATAGAGGGCGTCCAGCCGGCCCAGGGAGACCTCCACATCGCTCCTGGTGCCGGTATCGTATTCCGTGTCGATGTAATTGAAGGCCGCTTCAACCGCCCATCGCTCGGTCAGGTTGTACCCGACTCCGAGGCCGTAGGTGAGATCGTTGTCCAGGTCCTGGTTTCCTTCGAAGAGGTACCCGCCGATCATGGGGGATAGGCTCACCGCGCCCGCCCTCATCTCCGCCGAGGTCCCTCCGGCAAAGCAGAGGAACACCGCGCACGTTACGACAGCCATGAATACGTTGTATTTCTTCATATAACCACCTCCTCGTCTCCGGCCCTTCGCGGCCCGGGAAGCACGGTATTGTAACCGATATGAACCCCCTTCCGTCGCCGGCACGCCCGCCGGGGTTCTTTGCAATGATGATGAGAGCTTAAGAAGGAATCCATAGTAACACCCGGAACGCCGAAACGCAAGGGCTGATATCCGCCCTTCATAAGGATATACCGCTATTTGGCCGCGTAGCGCCGCTGTTCGTCGAAGAAGGTGATATCGGCGTACCCGGCGTGGATCTTTCCCGAGTGAGGCATCCCCGCGGGGATGTAGTACCGGTCGCCCTTCCTGTAGGACCGCCGCGCTTCGCCGATCGTCAGATCGATCCGCCCCTCCAGGACGAAACCGACCTGGGCGGCGTGGGAGTGTTCGGGGAGATCGACGTCCTTTTCGAAGGCCATGAAGATGACCTGATGGGTGTCGGACTGGGAGAGGTACGCCGTTACCCCTTCCAGCGGGATATCGGCCTCGGGGAGGGCCCTTATCGGCCCCGGGAATATCTCGGGCATACGAAGCTCCTTGTATTGATGAAAGGCGTCCGGTCGGTTCACCGGCCGCTTTTCTCCTTCGGAAGGTAATCCTCACGCACCGGGGAGAAGACCTCCACGGCCACCGAGTCTTCGAGGATCTCGGCCCCGTGCTCAACGCCGCCCCCGATGCACCAGCTGTCGCCGGGGAAGACATCGTGCTCCTCCGGACCGATGGAGAGACGGATCCGGCCGCTCACGAGGTACCCGGTCTGCTCGTGGGGGTGGGCGTGCCGGGGCAGGACGCTCCCCTTTTTCAGGAGGAACTCGGTCATGAGGGTCTTCTCCCCGTGCACCGTCGTCTTCATCTCGATTCCGGGGATGGCGGGAACGTACCCGTCTCCGCTGCGCTTCTGAAACATGTCGTTCCTTTCTTTTCGAGACCGTTGCACAACGACCGATTCCGTCATTTCGACCGAAGGGAGAAATCTTAACAGATATGATTCTTTAAGATTTCCCCCTGACGGGGACTATAGCTCGTCGCTTACGCTCCTCTAAATGACATTGTGCAAAGGTCTATTTTCATGCACCCGCGGGGGTGCTACTTTCCCTCCAGCGCCGTGACCGTCGCTTGGTATTTCTCGTGGATCATCCTCTGGTCAAAACTCTGGAATTCGGCGAGCATGGCCTGCTCTTCCTCGTCGGAGAGGTACTTGTGGGATGCGGGGAAGAAGACCTTGTCCTCCTTTTCGATGTGCTTTGGATAGAAGTCCGTGAGCGTCCGGAGGGCGGCCGCGGCGGCCTTCGCGGCGGCCGTGTCGCCTGCGCGGTAGCGGGCGGCGGCCGAGACGAGTTCCCCCAGTACCTTGCGCCCGAATACGTGTTCCTCGATCAGTTCGTTCATCAGCCGGCGATCCTCATCCGACAGGTCCTTCCTGTCCAGGTCCCTGAAGAAGATATCCTCTTCCTTCCCGTGGTGGGTCCGGTCGGTATAGACACGCATGAAGTCGACGGCCGTGTCGATAAAGGCCGGATCAAGCGTGCCGGTCGCCTCGATCCCCTCCATGGCGCGCACCATCAGCGCGACCATCCGTTCGATGAGGCGATGCTCGATCATCAAGGGTCCCCGTGCCTGCATATCGATGTCCTCCCTTCGCGTAAGGTTTGCAACGAATCCGCTGGACGTCCCGTCCGCCCTCCCGTGCGGCGGGATTATAACAGCTATGGCCCTCCGGCATCAATACCCCATGCCTCGGAGACGCAGGAGACGATCGGCCTGTCGGGATCGAGAAACAGCATGATGGCACCTCAGATACGATCAGCCCATGACGGCGCCGCCGTCGACGTTGATCGCCTGCCCCGTGATGTTCTTCGCCTCCTCCGAGGCGAGGTAGGCGACGAGGCTCGCCACATCCTCGGCGGTCTGGGGGCGCCCCAGCGGCGTGAGGGGCCGCACCCGCTCCTCGAAGATCTCTTCGAGCTCCTTGTCTTTCATGGACGGGACGCTCTCCTTCAGCATCCGGGCGAGCCCCTCCCATCCCGGGGTGTAGACATATCCCGGGCAGACGGCGTTCACCGTAATGGAATAGCGCCCCAGCTCCTTGGCCAGGACCTGCGTCAGGCCCAGGACGGCGAACTTCCCCGCGCAGTACGCGCCGACCATCGATTCCCCGACCTTCCCCGATATGGAGGCGATGTTGATGATCCGCCCCTCTTGTTTCTTCATCATCTCCCGGGAGACGGCCCGGGAGCAGAGGAAGGTGCTCTTCAGGTTGAGCTCGATCGTCCGGTCCCAGTCCCGGGTGGAAAATTTCGTGACGAAGGTGGAGCCCCCGCCGCCCCCCACGTTGTTCACCAGGATATCGATCGTTCCGTACGCCTCCAGGGTCCGGGCGACCATGCGGTCGACGTCCTCCTCCTGCGTGGCGTCCGTCCGCAGGGCCATCCCGCGTCCGCCCCGCTCCGTGATCGAAGCGGCGGCATCCTGAGCCTCCTTCTCGTCCAGGTCCGTTACGACGACGACGGCCCCCTCCCCGGCGAGACGCAGGGCGATGGCTCGGCCGATCCCCTTCCCGCCTCCGGTAACGACGGCTATCTTATCCCTGATACACAGGTCCATTCCCTACTCCTATATCTCAAGTCCGGCCCGGTACCCTTCCGCGACCGCCTCCAGGGCCTTCCGCACCCCTGCCGCGTCGCCGACGGTCAGCAGCCGGGCCGCCTTTCTTTCGAGCTTCGACCGCAGCCCGTTGCAGGGTTTCAGCCCCACGGCCGTCACCACCGTGTCGAAGGGGCCGATCTCCTCCCGCTCCCCGCCCCGCTCGATAGTGATGCCTTCCTCCGTGACCGCTATGACCGTAGCGTTTACCTGCATCGCAACGCCCCGTTCGGCGAGCCCCTCGAGGAGGAAGAGGCGCACGTACTCCTGCGCATCCTGCGCCACCGCCGGAAGCATCTCCACGATTGTCACCTCCCTGCCGTGACGGGCCAGGTGGTGCGCCGTCTCGGCGCCGATCATCCCCCCGCCGATGACGGCAACCCGCCGCCCGACGGCGACCTTCCCCGCCAGGACGTCGTGGGCGGTCACGGCCCGCTCCGATCCCGGAACGCCGAGGGGCGCCGGGGCGCTCCCCGTGGCGATCACCACGGCGTCCGGCTTCTCCCGGCTCACGATCTCCTCGGTCAGCTCCGTCTCCAGGTGGATCGAGACACCGCTGTCGGCGAGCTGTTTTCCAAGCCACGAGATAAAAGCCGTAATCTCCCCCTTGGCGGGGGGAACGGCCGCGAGGGAGTACTGTCCGCCCAGGCGGTCTTCCCTCTCGAAGAGGCTGACCTCGTGCCCCCGCTTGGCGGCGACCATCGCCGCCTCCATCCCTGCGGGACCCGCCCCGGCGATGAAGACCCGCTTCTTCGTCTCAGCGGGGCGTATCCGCAGCTCCTCCTCCAGTCCCAGCGCCGGGTTGACCAGGCAGGTCGCAGGCTGATAGAGGGAGATCATCCCCATGCAGCCCTGCATGCAGCCGATGCAGCGGTTGATGTCCTCAAACCTGCCCGCGGCGGCCTTCTTCGGAAGGTCCGGATCGGCGAGGGACGCCCTCCCCATAGCCACCAGGTCGGCCTTCCCGCCGGCGATGACCGCCTCCGCCAGGAGGGGATCGGTGATCCTCCCCACCGTGACGATCGGGACGCCCGCGACCTGTTTCACCGCCTGTGCGTAGCCGGTGATCCACCCGTGGGCGACGGCGGCCGGGGGTGCGATCGCGTACCCGCTCCCGTATGTTCCCGCCGAGACGTGAACGGCGTCGACGCCATTGTGTTCAAGCACCCGGGCGATCGCCGCGGTCTCCTCGATCGTTCTTCCCCCCGGTACGAGCTCGTCCCCCGATATTCGGAAGATCACGGGGAATCCACTGCCCGCCTTCGATCGGATATCCGCCAGCACCTCGAGGGGGAAGCGCAGCCGGTTTATCAGGGAGCCGCCGTACCCGTCGGACCGCTTGTTGGCGTGGAGGGACATGAACTGGGCGATCAGGTAGCCGTGGGCGCCGTGGACCTCGATCCCGTCGAAGCCGGCCTGCTGTGCCCGCAGGGCGCAGTCGCCGAACTTCTTTACGATCTCTCTGATCTCGGGGATCGTCAGTTCGCGGGGCGTCTCCCCGATGAGGGGGCAGGGGATCGGCGAAGGAGCCACTGGTTGAGAACCAATGACGAGGCTGGTGGCCTGGCGCCCGGCGTGGTAGATCTGGGCGAAGATGGTCCCCCCGGCATCGTGGATCCGCCGGGTCAGCTCCGCGTGCCCCTCGATCTGGCCGTCGTCCCACAGGCCCGGTATGTTGGGGAAGCCTCTCCCTTCCGGGGCCACGGCGTAGTCCTCGGTGATGATGAGCCCCCATCCTCCCCGGGCCTTGGCCTCGTGACAGGCGATGTACCGCTCCGTCGCCGTCCCGTCGGCGTTGCAGTAGTTCATCACCATCGCCGGCACCACCAGCCGGTTGGGGATCTCGACCGTCCCGATCCTGACGGGGGAAAATACGTTCTCCAGCATGCCGTTCTCCATAATTGTTTGTGAAGGTTCCCGTGCCTCTGGCGGAGAGGGGCCCCGCTCATCCGGGGCGTTATTCCTCTTCCCCGTGCCGCACGTGGATTAATCCGCCGGTCTCAAACCCCAGGACCTCCGCCCTGCGTATCAATCCGGACAGTACCGGCTCTTCCAGCCGGGGCTCCCGGCTGAGAATCCATAAATAGGACCTGCTCGGTCCGCAGATCATCGAGTAGGAATACCCCGTTTCATCGAGGGCGATGATATTGTACCCGCCGTAGAAAGGGCCGAAGAAGGATACCTTGAGCCGTCCGGTCTTCGGGTCGCCGACGAAGTATGCCTTCCCCGTGATCTCTTTCCACCGTTTCTTCCGGGGATCGAACCCCCTGTTTATGACGTTCACGCCCCCGTCATCCCTCAGGCTGTACCGGGCGGATACCCGCTCCAGACCCCTCTCGAAGGAGTGGTCCAGCCGGGCTATCTCGTACCACGTTCCGACATAGCGCTCGATGTCGAACCCCTGAACGGGGGTGATACCTTCCGGTATCCCGCCGCAGCCCGGGAAGAGAAGCGGGATAAGAAGCAGCGACCGCTTCATTATACGCCATTGTTTCTTTGCCGTCATACGGTCCCTTAGTAGAAGAAGTCGCGTGTCGCGACGCGGCCGGAGGCGTTGAAAGAGATCCCCTCCATCTCCAGCAGGGATCGCTTCATCCTCAGCCCTCCCTGGTATCCCCCGAGTGTCCCGTCGGCCCGGACGGCCCGGTGGCAGGGGACCATGACGGGGAATGGATTGCCCGCCAGTGCGGCGCCAACCGCCCGTGCCGCCGCGGCGGTGCCGATGTGCCGGGCGATTCTCTGATAGGTGCTCACGCGGCCGCGGGGGATGCCGTACTCGGCGCGCAGGACCCGCTCCTGAAACGGTGAGCACAGGTCCATCCGGGCGATCTCCAGGGAAAACTCGACCTCCTCTCCCTCCAGGAACGCAACGATCCCGTCCGCGACGCCATCCACCTCGGCGCACGAAGAGGGGACGGTATCGGGGAAGAGACTATCGAGCCGCCGCAGGGCCGTCACCCTGCCCTTGGAGATCAGGACGCGGAAGATCATCGGCCTCCCCCGGTGGACCGACCAGAGGACCGCCACCGGTCCGTACGGCGTTTCACGGAGACACCGGAATTGCCGGGATGTGTGTGGCTTTCCCATAGGCCTCCCCCGGACCGGGGCCGGTTTCATCCCTTCCCGTCTCCGATGTTCCCGCCCGGCCTTCTGCTACCCCAACTGGGCGTTGACGAACTCCCAGTTGATGAGGTGCTGCATAAAGGCGTCGAGATAGTCGCCGCGCGCGTTCTGGTAGTCGAGATAGTAGGCGTGCTCCCAGACGTCCACGGTCAGGAGGGGCTTGATGCCGTGGGCGATGGGGGTGTCGGCGTTTCCCGTCTTCATGATCTCCAGCCTGTCGTCCCGCATGACCAGCCACGCCCAGCCGCTGCCGAACTGCGTCAGGCCGGCGTTCTTCAGCTCCCTGGCGAAGGAGGTGTAGGCCCCGAACACGGCTTCGATCTTTTCTCCGACGGCGTCCGTGGGGAGCCCCCCGCCGCCGGGTTTCATGCAGTGCCAGTAAAAAGTGTGATTCCAGACCTGGGCCGCGTTATTGAAGACGCCGGCCTTGTCGGGTTTGCCGACGGTCTTCGCGATGATGTTTTCCAGCGGCTCGCCGGCCAGATCGGTGTTCTCGATCAGTTTGTTCAGGTTGGTCACGTACGCGTTGTGGTGCTTTCCGTGATGAAACTCCAGCGTCTTCGAGCTGATGTGCGGTTCGAGGGCGTCCTTCTCGTACGGAAGATCGGGCAGGGTAATGGCCATATCGTTATCTCCTTTCCTCCTGATGGTGGTGGTTCCGGGCCTTGCGATCAGGCCCGCGCCGTCGTACCCCGGTCATCCACCCTCCGGGCAGGTCTCGGCAAGCAGCCTCATGCCGTTTGCATAAAATACCTTATCGTAAAAATCGTCTGAAAGATCAAGCCCTAAAAGATGATCGATCTCCCCCTCGCGGGGGAGTATCACGTTGGGAAAGTCCGATCCGTAGAGGATGCGATCCCTGTGTCGCTCCAGGTATTCCGTCCCGAGGTTGAAGGTGAAGGGCAGGCCGGGCCAGAAGCTGTACGCGGTATCGAGATAGACCCCGGGGTGATCGTCCAGCAGCCCCAGGAACGGGCCGAATTCGAGCCCTCCCATGTGGGGGACGTTGACCGGGAGCTCCGGAAAACGGTCGAGAACCCTCCTGAAGTGGCCGAGCCCCACGAATTCGTTCCCCTGGGGGCCGCTGCCGACGTGGAGGAGAAGGCGTTTTTTCCGCTCCATGATCATCTCGTACAGGGGAAAGAGGCGCCGGTCGTAGGGGTAGAGCCTCTGGACCTGGAAGTGCATCTTAACGCCGACGACGCGGGGATGGGCCATCATCCGCCCGGTGTAGTCGAGGGCGTTGGCGTCGTCGGGGTGGTAGGGCGCGAAGCAGTACAGGTCCGGGTACTGTTCGAGGAGGGCGATGTTCCACTCGTTCATCGGCTCCGCGACGCCTTTCTTGTGCGCATAGTTGGAAAAGACGATGGGGGAAACGCCGCGTTCGTGCAGATATTCGATACACCGGACGCTGTAGTACCGGTGAAGCACCTCCATCCCCGCCGCGGCGAAGAAGGCCCAGATGGCATCGAATCCCCTGTCGGGGAAGAGGTGGACGTGAAAATCGACAATCGGTGAAGGATATGGTCTCATCGCCTTACGGGGCCGGGGGTACCGGTCCCCGGCGCGTTCCTCTTCGGATACGCCGGTCATCTCACGTTTTCTTCCGCCAGTCAAAAATTATTTGGGATTCATGCGTGCACGGGCTGAAGCGCGGGGCCGGGGACCGGGCGAAAGAGACACAGAGACAGCAGTCAACCGTCTCCCGCTCCAAACTGCTCGCAATGACAACGGGGCGCCGGGGAGACAGCCGGCCATGATCAAACGGTTTCTTCCGCCGGTCGATCGAGACGCATCGCGGGACGGCCTCTCTTTACCACTCGGCGATTCTTTCTCCGACGGCCTCCATGGCTCCCCGCATCGGCAAAAGCTTTCTCCCGTTGACTCGGACCGCGGCAGAGGGTTCATCCTTCTCGACGAGTTCTGACGTTCCACTGACGAGAACCATCAGATCCGTCACGGTTCTCTGCATATCCTCCGCCTGGGCGCTCATCTCTCGCGACGCCGAAGAGGACTCCTCCGCATTGGCCGCTACCTGCTGCACCACCCTGTCCATCTCCGCGACGGCCCTGTTGATCTGTTCAATGCCCTGGGCCTGCTCCTCGGAAGCAGCCGCAATCTCGGCAACCAGTTCTCCCACTTTAGAAGAGCTTTCCGCCACACTCTTAAAGGCATCGTTGGTTCTTTCGACGAGTTCGGAGCCCCCCTCGACCTTTTTTACCGTCCCTTCAATCAGGTCAGCCGTGTTTCTCGCGGCCTCAGCGGCCCGTATGGCCAGGTTCCGGACCTCATCGGCCACTACCGCGAACCCGGCGCCGGCCTCGCCGGCCCGTGCCGCCTCGACCGCCGCGTTCAGGGCGAGCAGGTTGGTCTGGAAGGCGATCTCATCGATGGTCTTGATGATCTTGGATGTTTCCTCGCTCGCCTTCGAGATCTCATCTATGGAGGCGGTCAGCTCGGTCATGGCCTGATTCGCCTGTGCCACGACCTGATTGGCGGTTTTCATGAGTCCATCCGCCTCAGAGGCATTCTCCGCATTCTTTTTTGTCATGGAGGACATCTCCTCCAGTGACGAGGAGGTCTCCTCGATGGCGGATGCCTGTTCCGAGGACCCTTCGGCCAAGGACTGGCTCGATGACGAGACCTGGGTCGTCGAGACCACCACCTGATCGGCACCCTCATTCAGCTCCTTCGCCATGCGGGTGATGACCTTGACAGTCCTTGAGATGATGACGAAGAGGACGGACAGCACCAGCAGGGCGAGGATAGCGCCCAATCCCATGATGATCGTCCCCGTCTTGCTCTGGAGCCGGCCGGAGGCCTGATCGAGATCTTTTGCGATGGCTTTTGAAGACTCGTCGCTCTTCCGGCCCAAGGTATCGACGATCGTCTCAATCTGTTTCCCTACCGTTGCGCTTTCTTCACCAAGAACCGTGCGAACCGCCTCCGCATTTCCTGCCGCAAGTGAGGCGAAGCGGGTCGTCATCTGCTCTATCTTGTTGTTGATTACTGCCTTGCTGACGCAGAGCACGACCTTGCCCAGATTAGTGCCTTCCAGCTCAATGGGCCTTTCCACCATGAAGACGCCGGCGTCTTTCGATGCCCCATCCATGACCTTGGCGATCCTGTTATCGCCGCTGCCCTCGTCCAGGAACTTCCTGACCAGGGGGTTTTCCCTGTCCAGATACTGTATGAGAGGTTTGCCTTCAGGATTGAGATAGAGCGTATAGACGATATTTGCGTTCGCATTCGCGGAGCGGGCGTAAGCGATCAATTCCGTAAAGTTATTGGAGAGGATTGACGAGGGGGCGACCCGCGCGAGAAGTTCAGCCATGGCCCCGGAGCTTTCGCGGAGAAACGTCTCCAATTCCTTTACGCTTTCCGCCTTTTCCTGTTCCAGGGCAGCCTCCGTGGTCTTGGCCAGTGCATCGGCCGCTTTGCTCCCCATGGCCGCCATGTGCGCTCCCAGATCTTCCTGGAGGTCTTTGAAATTCACCTGCATTTCCTGGTTCGTCTTCTTGAGGGAAGAATCGACCAACTCCCCCATGTCCGAAAGGAGGGTCTTCTGGGCGACTATGACCACAAGAACCAGGCCGACGATAGAGACGACCAGGACCCCCGCGATGGGAAGGAGCAATTTTGCTTTCAAGCCGAGATTCATAATCTTTTTATACATATCTTTTCACCGAACAGCCCGGATCATTTCGATCCCGCGGCATAGGCCTCTATCTTGAGTGTCTTCTGGAGCTTCTGCACCGGGGCGTAATCGAGAGCGTCCACCCACCCGACCACCTTGGAGTCTTTGGCTGCCTTGTGATCTTTATCCAGCTTTTTCAGGGCCGCCACGACGGCTTTGGCCACGGCGTCAGGGGCCTTTTTCGTCTTTGCCAGAGGCCATTCCGGATAGAGGGCCGTACTGCAGACGAAGGGGAACCCGTCGTGTTTAACCGGATTGATGATCTTGAAATCCTGCATGTCGATCGTCCCTTCCGCCGCCATCCGCTCCAGGGTGTCAGTCCTCACGGTGCCCGCATCCACGGTGCCGTTTTGAACAGCCAGCGCAACATTTTCGTGTTTCCCTGCAAATTCGAGCTTTGTAAATTCCTTGAAGGGATCGATCCCCTTATCGAGGATCTCCTTATAGGCCATTTGCCACCCGCCGAATGAGGATTTCTCGACGGCGGCGAAGGTCTTTCCCTTGAGATCCTGGATCGAGTTGATGGCGTTGTTGTCGGCGCCGGTCAGAATGACCCCTCCAAAGGAATGCAGGGGTTTCCCCTGGCGGGAGTTGACCATCGTGGCGATTGCCGTGGCGCCGTATTTGACCTGGGCCGTGACGTACATGGATGAGTTGACCAGGAAGAAATCTACCTTGCCCTGCTCTATGGCAGAATTGACATCTTTGAAATCAAGGGGAACGATTTCAAAACTCTTTCCCGCAACGGTCTCTGTCAGGTAATCTCCCGTGGCCTTCCACATCTTCATGGCCTTCACCGGTCCGTCTTTGGCCAGGACCCCGATTCTGTAAGTTTCCGCGGCCATAGAATCTGCCGTGAAAACAAGGGCTAACGTTACTATCAGCAACATAAACATTTTTTTCATGGTATTGCTCCTTCATGTTATTTTGAACTGATCCATAGTACAGGTATATCGGTCTCCCACAGGAAAAATTTAACAAAAAAGGACCGAGAGAAATCGCGGGGGAATTCCAATTCGGGGAGGGTGCGTCGCGACAGGGGTGGACGGGCCGTGCACACGCGATGAGATGCGTCCTCTTCCGGCACGCCGGCCGGAGTCGGGGGGAACGCGCTGATACTTCGGCGACCGGGCGGTCAGGCCTTGTCCTTGAAGAAGGTCTGGAAGGTCTTGAAGAAGGCGAACGCCAGCCCTCCCAGGACCCCGAAGATGATCAGGTTTTTGTGGTAGGCCCTGATATCGCTTCCCGTGAAGGCGTCGAATCCCGGGGCGAAGGTGCTCAGGTAGTAGACGACGGTGGGAAGGATGAAGATCCCCGCGAACAGGATGACGGAGAGGATAAAGGCCGCGTTCTTCAGAAAGAGGAGAAAGAACGTCTTGACATCGAGGATTCGCTTCACCCGCTGTATCTCAAGATCTATCTTGTCGAGTTCTTTGATCATTTCTCCGGATTGTTCGGACATCTCCCTGAATTTCTTGAAATCGTTGAATGTCGCCGCTTCCATGATCTCTTGAAAGTCCGACTGCATGGTCTGCAGCTGCCGGTAGGTCTCCGAGCCGGAGAGCCGGGAGCGGTAAGAGGGGGGAACGCTGGAGATGGCGCCGAGACGTCTGTCGATGGTCTGAACGGTGCTCATGAACTCTTCCTTCCGGCGGCTCTTTGCCCCGCGGCAGAAGCTGATGACGGAATCACCCAGATCGGCCGCATCCGCATACCCGAAATAGCTGTCGGTGGATATGAGGTCCTGTATCTTTGACAGGAGGGTGCCGGTCTTTTCCGTCTCTGTATCTCCCTCCACCAGAAACTGTTCAAGCGAGAAGAATTCATTCCTGGACGCGTAGGCCTTCTTCTGGGCCTTGTGCCGGATCTCCCTGAAGAGTTTCTTGAGCTGGGGGTGTATCAGGCCGGCGAAGGGGGCGAGGTCCGGGTCGATCAAGGCGTTGATGTAGTACTCCCGGTTCATCCGGATGAGGCTCATGAGCCGTGTCAGCGCCGCTTCCTTCTCCCCCCGTTTGAAGGTCAGCACGATCTCCCGATAGCTGGCTTCCGGGTGGTAGGGCTGGATGTTCTTGATATCCCGTATCCTTTCCTGGGCATTGTCGAAATCCCCGGCAAGCTCATACAGGCGTGCGAGGAGAAAGAGGATGAAGATCTTTTGAGGCGCCGTCTGTGCGTGATACAGGGCCCTGTCAAGGTATTGTTCGCTCCGGGAGCGGCTGCCTTTTTCCATATTCAGGAGGCCCAGGGTGCAGTAGGTTCTGTAGTCGTCGGGATACTTTTCCAGACAGGTTTCCAGGAGCGATTCCGCCCGGGAGAGGTTGGAGACGCGGATGCAATCCTGAGCCAGCCAGATCAGCTCGCCTGTCGCATCCCCCGTGGTGTGTTCCGTCGCGATCGCGTCCCAGTCGTTGCTGCGGCTGTCCCAGATGGCCCTGAGGAAACGGAGCTGGAAAACCTGTTTGAGTTCGTAGAATCCGAGAGCGGCCGATGGTTCCTGGTCGCGCGATTCCCCCCGGGCCAGGAGTTCTTCCCGCTTTGCCTCTTCCGGGCTTGCGAGGTACACGCGGAAGATGTCGTCGATCCGGTCAAATGAGAGATACCCCAGCTTCTTCAAGACGCCGGTAATCCTGGTGAGGTGTTTTGAGGGGCAGTCGCGGACCGCGTGTTCCCTGCCGCCGCAGTAGAAGCACGGGTGGGCCTCCCCCTGGGACAGGGCGTCCTGGTGCGGGAAGAGCACCTCGCCCTCATTCTGCTGATAGTCGTCGGGGCCTATCTCATAGAACGACTGGGGGTGCTCCGCGCCGGGCGAGGCCAGATCGGTGACCGTCAGGTCCTCTTCTTCTATGAGCTGGTGGGCCGAAGGCGACATGAAGATGATTCCCGGACGGAATGCCCCCCACGCGGATCTGAACCCCTCGTGAGCCAGCCTGCCGACCTCCTGGCGGGGGGCCGCGTCGATGACGATCTGTACCGGCACCACGGAACGGGCTTTGACGTATTCCCTGAGAAACGTGAACACATCGTCAACCACATCCATGAGGACGGCAAGCCTCTTCGCGGTGAGGATGACGGTTTGATCCTCGGTGATCGTCTCATCGACGATCCCCCGGTTCCAGAAGAGGGCCTTGAGTTCGATGAGATCGCTCCAGAGGGTTTCGAATGCGCTCCCTTCCGGTTTTCGCACCGGCCTCATGTACAGGACCGGGGCCATGGCGGGGATGAAATCGATGCTCTCCTCCCAGAGGACCCGGTACAGCGCCGGTTCCGGCGGGGCGTCCCGCCGCTCCGAGGGCTTGACCGGTTCAAATTCGAGGGAAGGGAGGGTCTCGACCAGGGCGAGGACATCGTGAGAAATGAAGATTTCATTGCTCGCCGCGAGATGGGTGATCTTGGATGCTATGTTGACCGCGTTTCCGAAGATGTCCTTGTCTTCGACGATCCCCTCGTCGAAGTGGATGCCGATCCGGACGTGAATTTCATGCTTGGTCCCGCTTCGGCTGTTATAGTGCCTGAACGCCTTCTGTACCTCGACGGCTGCCTTCGCCGCCTCCCGGGGTTCGGCAAAAAAGGCGAGGATCGAGTCGCCCAGGTTCTTGACGACCGTCCCGCCGAATCGTGTGATCGTCTTCGAGGCGATGTTCTCGTGCTTCCGGAGCATGGTGCGCCCGGCCACGTTGCCGTGGGATTGGAAAAAACGGGTCGACCCGATGATGTCGGTGAAGAGAACGGCGATCTTCTGCAGGGATTTCTCCGCATGATCGGGGGGTAACGGCTGGTCCGGCTGATCGGTGCCGGGTCTCGGATTGTTCACGTCTGCATTGGGGGCCATAATTCCTGTCCTTCCTCTGTATTCGGCACCGATCCCCCAAAACTTGAATTTTTTATGCGGATCAGGTCGTTCCGCCTCTTTGCTATTGTTTCAGTGTATT
>ENA-ORXD01001631-ORXD01001631.1-sediment-metagenome-genome-assembly--contig:-NODE-1631-length-17540-cov-3.973716_pt1 | contig 17540 bp, 14 predicted proteins | sample MGYA00237862_ERZ511471 | MGnify/ENA metagenome assembly ERZ511471
TAATATGTCTCTCCTCTCTTTGATCTAACCGACGGGATCTCTTTTAGAAGTATCGTTCAGAGCAAGTTGTCAGATTCTGCTATGTTGATTTTGGTTCGTTAAATTTCGCAATAATCCCAAAAGGCTGAAGACTGGAACTTTTTTGTTTCCAGGCAATGTAATTCTTAATTTTTTGGATTGCTTCACTCGGCGTATCGACAAATTCTACACCCGCTTCGTAAAACTTGTCCTCAATGATGACTTTAATCCATTTTACTTTTCCAACAGCGGTAATGTGCTTTTCCAGAGTCTTTAATGTAAAATCTATCTTGAGCACGGTGTCAACAGGTAAAAGAATATTACCCCGAATTTTTGCACCGGAAGCAGATAAATCCTCGCTGTAATGATAGGCAATTTTTTCCTGAGAAATATTTTCTTTTCCAGAGACAAGCGACACGGTGATCTCGTTAAATTCATTCAATCGTTCCGATTTTCTTTTTTCCTTCATCACTGGCTCATTCCTTCTTTTTTACTTTAGAATCATTGTCATGTAAATTGATAATTTTTTGCTCTAAATAATGTCAGACAGGCATCAACAACAACTTCATCATAAAGGATACCTCTGTTTTGCTCAATTTCTTCAAGGGCGGTCTCAATGCCCAGGGAGGCACGATAAGGACGGTGAGACGCCATGGCTTCCACCACGTCGGCGACAGCCATAATGCGGGCTTCAATAAGAATTTCATCTCCTTTCAGGTTTCTTGGATAACCGGAGCCATTGATTCTCTCATGATGTTGATGGACTATTTCCGCCAGTGGCCAGGGTGATTCGATATCCTTTAGCATTTCGTATCCACTTTGGGGATGAACTTTAATCAGTGAAAATTCCAGATTGGTCAATTTTGTAGGTTTAGCCAGTATCTCCGTCGGGACGGATAGTTTTCCGATGTCATGAATTATGCCTGCCATCCGAATGCCTTGTATTTGATCCTGGTCTAATCCCATTTCCGCGGCAATAGCACAGGCCAAATCCGCAGATCGGGATTGATGTCCTGCCGTATAGGGATCCCGGGATTCCAAGGCAGACACCAGAACCTGAATGGTTGTGCCGACCGCTTTTTTCAAGCTTTCAAGTGTCTGTTGAAGTTTATCCTCTGCCTCCTTGCGCTCGGTGATGTCTCTTGCAATTCCTCTAAAACCTATCGGTTTACTTGAAGAATCTTTTAATAGAGATATAAATCCTTCAATATATCTCTGCGTTCCATCTTTTCTGGTAATTTTCCACACTAATTCCTTGATGGGCTCTCCTGTTGTATAAACTGTATTATACGCTTGAAAAACGTGTTTTAGCTCCTCTTGATCTGCATACTGCCGGCTATTCATACCCATCAATTCTTCCCTGGAGTAGCCCATGACCCGACAGACGGTATCATTAAAAAAAGTAAATTTACCGGCGAGGTCAATTTCAAAATATCCTTCCTGGATGTCTTCAAGGATGGTCCGGTATCTGGACTCGCTTTGATGAAGTTTCTCCTCAGCCATTTTGCGTTCGGTGATATCTCTTGCTTCGCCCAGAATGGACACAGCTTTTCCGTTATCGTCTCTGATGAAGTTAAAAGAGCATTCACCCCATACTGTCTGACCATCCTTGAGTATAAATTCCAGTTCAAATGTTCTGAAAATCGTATCTTTGGACGATGTTTTAAAGGCTTTAGGCATCCTGAAGGAAGTAAACTCGATAGCTTTCTTTAAGGATTCAGGTGTAAGGAGTTTATCCAATGGTAATTTTTTTATCTCATCCGATGAATACCCGGTTATTCTCTCCACGGATGGGCTGACGTAAAGAATGCTCATGTTCAGATCCATGAGCCATACCTGATCTTTCATGTGATCTGCCAGGAGGCGGTACTTATCCTCGCTTTGTTTAAGCAATGCCTCCGCCTGCTTACGCTCGGTCACATCCCGGGTAACTCCTCTAAAACCGATTGGTTGACCTGTTGCATCTTTCAGTAATGATATGGATGCTTCGATATACCGCCTTGCTCCATCTTTCCTTATAATCTGATAATCAATTTCCGGCAGGGCTTCTCCTGTTTTGTAGACCCTGCTAAATGCTTCAAAAACTTTTTTCGTGTTTTCTTGATCCATGTATTCTCGGTTATTCAGGCCCAGCATTTCATCTCTTGAGCGTCTATGAATACTGCACAATGAGTCGTTGCAAAAGGTGAAGTTACCGGTCAGGTCAACTTCAAAATAGCCTTCCTGCATGTTTTCAAGAATGTTTCTATACTTTTCCTCGTTTTGCAAAATCTTTTCTTCGGCCTGTCTTCGCAAGGTAACATCATTGTAAATGACCAGAAATTGTTTTTTGCCGTCCCAGAATATTTCCTTTCGGAAAACATGAAGATGGCGTATTTTACCGTCCTTTCTCACGATGCTCACGTCATATTCTTCTGACGGGCCAAGCTCACTTTGCAATCGTTTTGCTTTTCTCAACTTCCATTCAGCGTAGCTTTCCGGCGTATAGCGCTGTTTAAGGCGTTTACTCTTCAACTCCTCAATGCTGTCATAGCCATAGATGTCCAGTATCGCTTTATTGGCATAAATGGTTTCGCCCTCTACTGTTGATATACGCACGCCCAAAGGTGAGTCATCAAGAGAATTACGGAAGTTATTTTCACTTACCAGGAGTTTATTCTCAATTTGTTTGCGTTCGGTAATCGTCCTTGCTTCGCCCAGAATTGAAACAGGTTTCCCAACGTCATCTCTCATGAGAGTGAACATGCACTCGCCACATACGGTCTGTCCCTTTTTACTGACGAATTCTAGTTCAATGGTTCGATCCAAGACATAATCCGGGGAAGCAGCTAAGGCCTTGGGTAATTCAACGGAATAAAAATCGATTGCTTTCTTAAAGGACTCCGGCGTGAATAGTTCATTCAGTAATAATTGTTTAAACTCTTCTTCTGTCCACCCCAGAATATTTACCGCGGAGGGGCTGACATACGTGACTTTTAAATTGAGGTCTGTGATCCACACAGCATCTTTCATGTGTTCTGCAAGCAGACGATATTTTTCATCGCTTTGCTTGAGAGATTCTTCTGCCAGTACTCGCTCTGTGACATCACGGACTATTCCTCTGAAACCGATGGATTTACCGGACGAATCTTTTTGCAAGGAAATGGAAATTTCAATGTATATTTCGGTTTCGTCATCGCGTGTAAACTGCAAGCGTAATTCCTTGTTCGGCACGCCTGTTTCGTAAACTTTATTGTAGGCTTGAAAAACTTTTTCTAGATTCTCTTCATTGAGATATTGCCGGTAATTCAAACCCATTAATTCTTTTCTGGAGCGTCCATGTATTCTGCATAATGCGTCATTGAAAAAAGTGAAGTTACCGGAAAGATCTATTTCGTAATAGCCGTCTTCGATGGTTTCAAGAATAGTTTGAATCTTCTTTTCTTCTAGGCCAAGTGATTTTTTCTTTGTTTTGCTTTTTTTGAAAGAATGGTTAGTTCCAGTTATAGTTTTGTTCGTTTTGCCTCTCTTATATTTCATTATATTTCCCTTTTTCCGGGTTTGTTTTCTGCAGGAGCAAAATACAGCTCACTTTTTTGTAAAATTTGTTTTGATAAAATTAAAATTATATAAAGAACTATTATATGTCAAATTTTAATATCAGTAAAAAAATTAAAGCGTGGTTCATTCGTGAATTCCATAAATTGCTCATTGAATAATTGTTTTTTGTAAGTTGACGTTTTGTGAACAATAGATAATTATCTAGTAAGTGGCATTATGGGCAAATTCAATCATATTTCATTGAAATAATATATATCAAAATTTAAAATTCGATAAGGAATTATGGGTCTCGATAGCAATTTTAAATTTATTTAGAGGCGCGTCGCTTTTAAACCTAACGTGTAGAAGAAGGAACATAATTATTAATAGAAATATGTTAAAGTATTTTTTCCTCATTATTATCAGTTTTCGGATTTTTTTATCTCATCACATAGACCAACGATACCAATCAAATGACCATTAATCATTATTTTTTTATACTATCTTCAGCCATAGTTTTTCTAGAATAAAAGCATTTATTTAAATTTATTAGCGATTGATGATTTCGTCAAGTTATAATGTTATTTTTCTATACTAACAACATTAAGACATTAATCGTTTATTATTGATATTATTAGATAAAAAAATAAAATAAAACGATGTTTCATATTTAGCTTGACATTTGAAACAATGTTTCATATTTATTTCCAAAAAAAATGTATGTAACGGTAGTATGACAACAGAAAAACTCATTATGCCGCAAAAATTAAAAGCTCGCCTGTATCCTGTTGTATTGAGACAATTTGCTGGCAAAGATTTCCACGCCGTTAATATTCGCGACATTTCCAGTGAAAGCGGGATAAGCACCGGAACAATTTATAAATATTTTACTTCCAAAGAAGATCTTCTTTTTTCCATCATTGACGAAAAATTACTTGATTTGGCTTCATTAATGAGGCTGCATCTCGAGGGAACTGAAGATATACGTGAAATGTTCAGAAAACTTTTCTGGGTAACGATGAATTTCTTCGATAAAAATCCTGATTTGGCAATTACGGCTTTCATAACAGTACCGCTTAAAAGTTTCATGGCTAACAAATCTTATAAAAGAGAAACGGAAATAGATATTCTTAATGAAATAGTGGAAAAGGCAAAAAAGAAAGGGGCGGTTATATCTGATATGGAAAACAAATATTTTGTCGACCTTTATATGATGATAACCGTTAGACATATACAAAACTGGTATATGCACGGTATGAAGTGGAAACTTGCCGATACAATAAATCAGTTTTTTGATTTTTTCTGGAAAGTCGTTGCACCTTTAAGCACTTGATATTATAAATAAAATATATAATATTAACGAATTTACAGTAATGTGGGGAATGGAAATGGCAAAAATAGATATTATTGAGAAAGCAAAGTCTCAAAAAAGAAATACTTTGACGGAATCGGAAGCTAAGAAATTGTTAAAGCAATACGGAATACCGGTAGTGCAGGAAAAAGCTGTAAAAACAATTGCAGAAGCTGAGATGATAGCAGAAAAAATAGGTTATCCGGTTGTTTTAAAAGGATTAGGAGCAAAACTGACGCATAAAACCGAAAAAGGTCTGGTTATGCTCAACTTGAAACACAAGAAAGGAGTTCAATCAGCGGCTTCACATATAAAAGAGGCAGCCGGAAGTGATTTGGAAGGTTTTTTAGTTCAACCGATGCTGGAAGGCAAAAGAGAATTTGTTGCCGGATTTTTTCAGGATGAACAATTTGGTCCAACAATTATGTTTGGATTAGGCGGTATATTCACAGAAGCCATTGGTGACGTTGTTTTTCGTTTGGCGCCGATCAATGAGAATGAAGCTGAAAAAATGATTGATGAATTACATGCAAGGAAATTGTTGAGAGCTTTTCGGGGAGAAAGTGCGCCGGATAAAGCTTCGCTTGTCAAAACACTGGTCGGATTGTCACGAATAGGTTTGGAAATACCGGAAATTAAGGAAGTAGATGTTAATCCTTTATTGGTTTCTCCCGATGGACAAATTACCGCCGTTGACGCTTTAATTGTCTTAGGAAAAAATGATGAAAAAAAAGAATGTCCACTGCCGGCGGATTTAAAACATGTTTGGAAATTATTCTATCCAAGGTCAATTGCTTTCGTCGGTGCTTCTGCAAACTTCAGAAAATGGGGGCATTTAATGTTTTCTGGCGTTATTGCAGGAGAATACAAAGGTGAAATTTATCTGGTAAATCCCCAGGGTGGAGAAATTGCAGGGAGAAAAGTTTTTCAAACCGTAACAGAAATTCCTGATCAAGTAGACCTTGCGGTTGTTACAGTCCCTGCAAATAAGGTTTTATCTTTAATACCTGAATTTAAGCAAAAAGGAGTTAAAAATGTTTTACTGATATCTTCCGGTTTTGGCGAGGTAGGTGAAGAAGGCAAAATTTTAGAAAATGAATTGGTAAAACAAGCTCGTAATGCTGGAATATTAATTATTGGTCCAAATACAATGGGTATATGCAACCCTTACATATCCTTTTATTGTGTCGGTTCTCACGTTAGACCACCTGCTGGGGGGACTGTGTTGCTTGCTCAATCCGGTAATTTGGGAACACAGATTTTGGCTTTTGCTGCAAAAGAAGACATCGGAATAAGAGCTTTTTGCGGTTCCGGCAATGAAGCAATGATTACAATTGAAGATTATATGGAAGGATTTGAAGTTGACGATAAAACTAAAACAGTCGTTTTGTATGTTGAAAGTGTGAAAAATGGCCGAAGATTTTTTGAGTCAGCAAAACGAGTAGGTAAAAATAAACCGGTTATCGTCTTAAAGGGAGGCCGCACGGAAGCAGGTTCAAGCGCTGCGGCAAGTCACACAGGAGCAATGGCTTCAGATATAAAAGTATTCATGGCCGCCTGCCGGCAAGCAGGAATCGTTCAGGCCGAAAGCCCGATGGATTTGCTGGATCTCTCAGCGGCATTTTCTTCATTGCCCCTACCTAAAGGGAATCAAGTTGCTCTTTTAACTTTGGGAGGAGGATGGGGTGTTGTTGCATCTGATTTATGCGAGGAAAACGGCTTAATTGTTCCCAAGCTATCTGAAGAAGTAATTTCCAAAATTAATAAATTGTTGCCACCTTTCTGGAGTCATGCCAATCCAATAGATATTGTAGGCGAAATGAATCCTGAAACATATATGAAAATTCTGGAAGAGCTGATACAGTGGCCTGAATGTGACGCGATAATTCATATGGGCATAATTGGCAGAAAGATAATGATTAAAGCCATTATGGAATCCACTGCTATAGTAGATAAAAAATACGATTCTAAATTTGTAGAAAATGCGTTACGATATGCTGAAGGTTTTGAAAAGCAAACTATCGAACAAACAGTAAAATTAATGGAAAAATATAATAAGCCTATTATAGGAGTTTATTTACTAAATGATGATGAAACGCGAACCGTTACCGAGGTTAATGGCGGTAAGTATAAAGGAGTAAATTTTATTACCCCCGAAAAAGCGGTTAAATCATTGGCCAAGATGTATCAGTATTCGCAATGGTTGAAGGGTTTGAACAATTAAAATTTAATTGAGCAATGAAATGTTTCACGTGAAACATAATGAAACTTGCTGATAATGAAACTCAACGAAAACAAATAAAGTGCAGTTTGAGTCGCTGGTCGAATTATACCTTGAGTAAAACGAGCGAAGCGAATAACCTAAAGGTCACTATAGGTTTGAAGCATTAGTCGTAGTGAGACTCAAGTTTCAGAAACGTAGTTAGCTGAAACTTGTTAGTCGAACTATCCTATCCCGACATAGTGAGGGAAATGATCCCAGGCACGAAGTGCTGTGGGGTTTGAGGCTTGCTGATAATAAGACCAAAAAAGGCAGGCCAAATATGCCTGCCTTTTATTTTTCAATTATTTAAAACCTACTCCATGTTCAGACCAACAAAGAAATTGGCGTTACCACGCCTGACCAAAAGGATTACACTTTTCTTTTCAGCAGCCCTTGCCATTTCTGCCGAGTATTGTTTTAATGTAACAACTTTAATTTTATTCACCTGAACAATGATATCATTGGATTGAATTCCAACATTATCCGCAGGACTTCCCTCTTCCACATCAGTAACTATTATGCCACCGCTTTGAGAAATTCCCAGTTGCTTGGCAAGATCTTTCGTTATTTCTTGAACGTGGAGACCGAAAAACCCGCCATCTTTTTGAGTTAATGCTATTTCAGGTTTATCTTTACGTTCCGCTACTACAATCTGAAAGAATATTTCTTTTCCGTCACGCACAACTTTAATGTTAGCCTTTTCTCCTACACGTAAAGCGGCCGTTATAAGCAATAATTCATGGGTATCTTTTACAACCTTACCGTTAATTTCCGTAATAATATCACCAACTTTTATGCCTGCCTTGTCTGCCGGATCTCCTTTAAATACATCGCTAACTAAAACACCGCTCTTGTTTTTATAATTCATGCTTTTTGCTATTTCATCAGAGATATTCTGTATTGATACGCCCAACCATCCACGCGTAACCTTGCCTTTAGTTTTTAAATCATCCAAAATGCTCTTGGCCATGTTAATGGGTATCGCAAAACCAATACCTTGGCCTTGGGCAACAATGGCTGTATTGATGCCAATAACTTTTCCAGACATATTAAATAAAGGCCCCCCGCTATTGCCGGGATTGATGGAAGCGTCCGTTTGAATAAAATTGTCGTAAGCACCCGCACCAATAACACGTCCCTTGGCACTAACAATACCAGCTGTTACTGTTTGTTCCAGACCAAATGGATTGCCTATAGCAATTACCCATTCTCCGACTTTTACATTATCAGAATCTCCAATTTGTACGGTTGGCAAACCATTATCAGGTTTTATTTTTATTAAAGCAAGATCCGTTTTGGCATCCGTACCGATAATCTTTGCTTCATATTCTTTCCCATCAGATATTTTTACAAGAATTTTATCAGTATTTTCAACAACATGATTATTGGTGAAAATATATCCATCATTGCTGATAATAAAACCGGATCCCAAACTTCGCTGTTTTAGATCATGCTGAGGAATATCACCAAAAAACCTGTTGAAGAATTCATCTCCGAAGTAATTGTGAAAAGGAGATCGTCCAAAAGGATTGCCCAAACTGCGTCCTTTATATATTTTTGTCGTACTTATATTAACTACCGCCGGTTTAACTCTTTCTGCCAAGTCAGAAAAAGAACCCGGTGTAATGCTTTCCAGCGCTGAAGCAGTAGGTATTTCCGGCGCTCCCGAAGATGAAAGTGACGATCTTAGAACTTCCACGAAAGATACAATAAAAAAGGCGATTAAAAACGCCATTAAGAACATAAAAAATGTTTTTCTATTTTTATTTTCCATTTTTATCTACTAAACCTCCGTTATTATTTATATAATGTTGTTTGTCCCTCAATATTATATGATTTATATTGATTATGATCTTTAATATAACCGCTACCTAATTTTTGTCAATAAAATATTATAAATTAATGAAATGTTTGCATTAATATTTTTTTAAAGAAAGATTTTTAACACTTATTACTTTGTGTCAACAAAATAATTTGTGTATGTGTTCAACTTGTATTTTTTGTCTTTCTATTATAGTTTTCAAATACTTTTTATTGAGAATATCAATTCCTTGACAGTGAAATTCAAAAATAATATAAGCCTATTCGCTTTTCGTGTTTGTATTTATCATGCCTGGGTGGCGGAACTGGTAGACGCAAGGGACTTAAAATCCCTCGGTCCTTGAGGCTGTGCGGGTTCAATTCCCGCCCCAGGCACCAATGAAATCAAGGGCCTGTGACATTCAACGTTACAAGCCTTTTTTCATTTTTAGGCAAATTGTAACCATTTTGTAACCATTCGTCTTGTTTCGCTGTGAATTTCTGACTCTTAACAGCCGCTTCTTTCAAATCATCTTCAGACACTATGTTGTATCTGTCAAAGACGCTGCGTGTTTTGTGACCAGAAATCATCATGGCAACGCGCTCAGGAATACCTGCCCTTACCATGTTTCTAACTGCGGTTCGCCTTAAATCGTGAAAAATTTTAGTAGGAGCCATTCGTTCCTTTTCTTCATTCCAAGCCCACAAACCTATCTGTTTACAAGCACTTTCCCAAGACTTTCTGAAATCTTTAATCTTGCCTGTCCCTATTGCATTCGTAAAAGCATAACGAGAAATTCTACCAAGTATTTTTTGCCTCTTGTTCTCGTTTCGGAATACTTCTATTAATTCAGCATCAAGATAAACTGTCCGGGCTTCCTCGTTCTTTGCTTCGCCTGGTTCAATCCTAGCAATGCGATTATCAAGGTCAACTTGTGACTTTAATAAATCAGAAATTTCAGAAACACGCCATCCGGTTTTATATCCGAATGTAGTGAATCCTTTAAGATGCAAAGGCAATACATCACGCAATGCGATGAACTCACCATGCTCAAAAAATCCTTTTCTGACATTGCTTTCTTTTAACATCGGAATATAAGGCACAAGAGCAACCTTGGGCGGTGTGCATCGTGCAGCCAGATTGAATGCTTTTTTCAAAGCAGCCAATTCTCTGTTGATGGTTCCATTGGCCAAACCTTCAGACAAACGCCTTTCTATATATCTTTTTATGTTTGGCGTATTGACCTCCGTAGCACTCATACCCCCAAATTCCTTTTTCAGATAATTGGCACATCTCTCTGCTTTGGCAAGGCTACGTCTTTTGTTGATTTTGAAATCAGAAATATAATCATTTATAATCTCATCAAACTTGACCTTCTCAAAGCATATACTTGGCAATTTACCCTGCGATATTTCTCCTTCTCGCACCTTCAGAATCCTTTTCGCAACTTCCATTTTATCGCTTTTTGTTGATTCCGCAAACTGCTTCCCATGTCGAAAATATTTAATCCAATAATTTTTCCCTCGCCTATAAATACATCCCATTTCTTTTCACCGTCCTTTCCGAGAGGGTTTGCGTTTTACAAACTCAATATCATAGCCGAGGTAGTCAGCAATCGCGGTTAACTTTTCCAAAGAGTATTCTGCTTTACCGTTCAGAACTCTTGAAAGATGACCTTTATCAAGACCGAGGTCTTTGCTGATCCTGTAGGCCGATACTTTTTCCCTCTCAATGATGTCTTTAAGGCGATTCCCCATCATGGGGATATTGGTATCACATAGTTGCATATTAGTCAACCTTTAGTTATAGACCGCTTTGTTTTTTTCTATGAACGCATCCATATCGTTTCTATCAAGATACATTTTCCGGCACCCAGCTTGTTTTATGACAGGAATTGTTTGGGACCAGATTAAATCTCTTACACCCCAGACAGACCGACCAAGATATTGAGCCGCTTCTTTGATCGTAAAAAGCCGCTTACCCAGGGGATTGCATAGCCTTTGTGCCCTTTTAAGTTCAGTGTCTGTCTGCGTCTTCTTTGTCATGTAATTAAAATGTAACCGTCCTAAAGATTGCTTTGCCTATATATATTATAATTATAGTTTCTATTGATATGAGGGGAGCTGTGCATGCACATATCTCACGTTCCCACGTTTATGGTGTTTGCATCATATTATATGCACAGCTCCCACGTAATCACGTTTATTGTATTTATATATGCACAACCCCCACGATCCCACGTTTCCACTACCATTTCTCCTCATCAGTATTTTTATGATTTCCATCATAATCAATAAGTTTTTTGTTTTCCAATGCCCGGAAATCTTTCATCCGATTACGATTGACCGATTTACTAAATTCGTAAGCATCATTCAGTTTGTGTATTTCTTCCTCAAACCACGTTTTGGTCTCATCAGAAGAAATTGCCGCCAACATCGTTTGAACGGAAGCATTGAATTCATCAGCTGTAAATACGCCACTCGTAAGATGGTCATAAAAATGTCTCAATCTTCCTCTGATTAGTTCCCGCTCGGAAGCTATATTTAATTTTTCATTGCTGGCAGTTATTATTTTGTCGGCTTCGTTGTTACTCTTTGCCTTTACGTACATCTGTCGTAATATGTAAATCCCGATATAATGAGCATTCCTGTGAACATCGCCCGTATGTTTGAATCGGTGAGGCATTGCCTCCTTGATTTCTAGGGCCATACCACTCAAGTTCGGATATCCAAAAAAATCAAAACGTATGCCCTTGCCGTCAGGCCGTGGTGTGTAGGGAATATCGTCTGTAGTAATTCTCTCAAACCATTTTGAATTACCCGCTGACGACCCTTGTTGACCATCTGCCCCGTCCTGTTCATGTTGTGCGAAATTATATCCCTGCAAAGGTTTTTCTTTCATTGCCGCCTCCTTACCGAAAAAATCATAGAACGGATTAGTTTTAGTTTCTGGCAGAAGTCAGCGACTGGGACTGGGACATTTTGGTAGAATTTACCGACGGCATCGCCAACATCAATATCGAACGCAAAGGCGACACGATGGGTCTCATCATCAATTACTGGTCTGGGGTTTGTGCCGCAAAGTAGACTTATGAATGCGGTAATATCCGGGGATTCAAATACGGCGGGGCTTTTTTGCTTCTTCATCTTCTTAATCCTCTCTTTCTCTGAAGTTTAGAAGCCATGACGCTTCCTTTTCCATTATCATAGCAAAACCTATATATTATCATTTCGGTATTATAGAAAATGGGATGGAAGAGCTCATCGTTTAGTTTAGTAATTCAGAAAAGCAGGTGTTACTAGTTATCAGGTTTGGCTAGCTTTAGCATTACAGGATAATGCTGGCAGCGTTAATAGCATAACGCTATGTATTGGTCTTGGTTTGTTTATGCCTGCGTTAATGTAACCATCTATTGAAAAGGGGGAGATGTTTTTTCTTATGGTACGTAATGAAGCAGGTGTATTCTTGCGTACCGTCACATCCTTTTTGAAATAATCATTTATCTTGGCGATAAGAATAGTCATATAGCGAAACCTTTTATCTTCATAGAAGTGCCTGTCACGTTTAATACCACGAGGGCCACTAATAAGATATCTTCTGTATTCTTCCGCATCTTTTGAAATAGTGTTTTTTATCGTCTGCCTCCCTTTTATGGCGACTTTTAGTTTCTGAGCGTCCTTGTAGTATGCTTCAGTCTCTGGCATCTTTTTTATCGTTTTTGTTCTGACTTCATATGCCTGATAAAGTTCTTCACGGAACATTATGCCCATTTCGTAAATGACATACAGACCATGAGCAATCAATTTCCTGACATTTTTTGCATGTTGATGTTTAGTAAAGTAATCGTCTATTGATTTTCCGCTTTCCCTCAGCCTGTGTGCGATTATCATTAATGATTGAAATTCAACTTCATCTATCTTGCATTTATATTTTCTGAAGAGTTTATGCGGGCAAGATATTATGCTCTCAGCATCTAGAAGAATTTTGTTTGAACTACTGAATCCTCGCTCTCTGCGTCTTTTTTTGTTGTGTTTTTCTGGATATAAAATTTCATCTGCAATTTGTTCAGCCGTTTTATTGGGTAAATAAATTCTGCTGAAAGATATGAATAATAGAAGTTCTGAGAATTCATTAATAACTTCTTTGTATGCTTTGACAGTATTATCGTTATTAGATGGTATAATTGAGGGAGGATATTTATTTAATAGATCCTTAATTAAAGAAATAAGTTCTTGCCTATCTGGTTTACTTCTTTTCAATACTTTCCCTTATGCGTTCTCGTTATTTGTTACATCGACATTATATCAGAGATGATGTGTTTATTTTAGCACTTTTATATTTTCTTTCTCCCCGCGTTATTTCCGCTAGAGGTACGGCCTTCACGGTCGGGCGGTGTGCGCTGGCTCGTCGCTCCGCGGCCCCGCCCCCCGCTTTTCCGACCTAGCCTATCCTCCGCAGAATAACGCTCGCAACCGGCCGAAGTATATATCACCTGCCCCTTAGATAAAACAGCGCCGGCACGATTGTAAACATAGGATGAGGGTTTTAATGTGCGCCGATGGCCGCGCACACGTTTTTTGTGCGCGGAGTGGGGAGGCGGGCGTCCGAGGCGCCAGACGGGGAGCCCCCGTGGGGGGCGGATGGGAAGGGAGGCAGGGGGATAATAAACCCGCTGCAATACCTTTACGCAGCGGAACAGCAAAGGAAATAAATAGTGGGAATAATAGAGGGCAAGGTGACATAACTACGTTATGTCTAGTGAGCATCGGGCAGTTATTTGGCGCGGGGATTGCTACATAATGCAAGCGCCGTGACAAATAACCATGTTGCATAAGGCGCCTTATGCGACGTGCCGATGCGAACGACTTGCCCAACCTTAAAGAAAAATAAATCTGAAGCAACGCTATGAGCCCTAACAGCGAAAGCGCCAAGGCGAATGTTGCGTACAGCATAGAAGCAATCCAATAATGGACTGGCACTTGAGAGTGTGCGGAACGAATGAAGGCATGGGAGCATACACCTTAAAAAAAAATAAAATATGCTCGCGTGCCTGAAGTAGTGGAGCATACGACCATGTGCCGCACCGCATAGGAAGTGGTGTTTGTAGTTGTAAAATGGAGCGACAAAGGAGCGCAATGTTACAATTACAAATGCCATAAAGAGCAGCAAGGTTAAGTAAGTAATTAACCACTGAACTAGCGACGGCGCGAGCCCTGCTTTCTTCTCTCATGCAGGGGGCGTGACGGAGCGGGGCTAGTAACCGGTCATTCAAGGCTATGTTTTAAGTGTTTCCTAAGAGAAAGTCGATCATACGCAGAAGAAAATAAATCTAATCCCGGCACCCCCACTACCACCTGATTGCACTTACAGGGGGGGTATAGAGTCTCATATATAGGGGACTGTTTCTGTAACACACAAGCCGCAGGAGAAATATTTTCCAAGTCAGATCCGCTGGCAGTCTGGTTAATTGTACGCTAATAGAAAAACTGTTGCCGGAAAAATTTTAGAAAAAATTTGGGAAATACGGGATGGAGTTCTGCTGGCGCGGTAGATGGCTTTGTTTCTTACTGAAGTCAGTAGATTTAAGGTTTTCATTGCAATGTAGATTTCAAATGGGAATCGTGATATAAAAAACATACAACATCAAAAATTAGATTTCTGAAACATTCAACCTTTAATGAGGGAAGCATGGACTGATTACTGAAACCCCGTTACTCAAGAATAGTGCGGGTTTTTGTATTTTAAGGAGTAGCTATGAAAAAATGTCCTTATTGTGCTGAAGAGATTCAAGACGAAGCAATAAAGTGCAAATATTGCGGAGAATGGCTTGACATAATACCGCCGTCTCAACAAGGGGCTTTTGTCAAACCTCCTAAAAAAGAACAAATTAACGAAGGTTCTGTTGATTGGCAAAAAAAGTTGCAAAAAATATGGGACAAGCACTGGGCATTTATCGGAACTATGCTAATTATTATGTTAGCCGTTGGTATTATAAATATGTTCGGTCTTGGGGAAAAGAACGATATAGATTGGAGTAATCCTAATTCTGGAAAATCTTCTGATGATATTGATTTTAGTAAATTACCTGATCCAACAGAATTATATCTTGGAAAGGAAACTTATACTTCCTCTTCTCCCAGTATTTTAAAAAGAATCAGTAGTGTAACAAGCCTTATTCCTTTCCGATATGAAAGTGAACAAGTTGGAAACCGTTTAATCAGATATGACAGGTTTACGTCTCGCGTTGAATGGAAGAGTGTTTTCAGCAAAGATAATAAATGGCGGCCATTAAAATTTGAAACTCTCCAACAGGCAAAAGCTGTTTTTCAAAGACGAGCAATAGAAGATGCACAAGAAGAAATCGCAGATAAAATGAGACAGCAACATGAAGAGTCTATGGATCAAATGAAGGATCAACAAGATGAACTGGACAGGTTGAATAGAGAACTCGAATGGAAGAGATGATGTATAGTGGCAATAACCATAGATGATATGTTTCATAAAGAGTTCGAGTTTTTATGTTTTTTAAGGAGCGACTATGAAAAAATGTCCATTCTGTGCTGAAGAAATTCAAGACGATGCTATTAAATGTAAGCAGTGCGGAGAATGGCTTAAAAAGAAAGATGAGTCTACACCCACAGGGCCATCATCGCCACAGCAAAGCACAGTAACCACACCACCTATAGAAAAAACGAAGGCGAAAGTAATAAGCTACGCTGGATTCTGGAAAAGAGTCGCAGCATCTTTAATAGATATAATCATTATGACAATTGGAGCTTTTGCAATCGGATACGTGTTGGGGTTCGTTGGGTTAGCAGGAAGAACGTATGATGTAAAAATATTTGAACAGCAGTGCATGTTTTGGGGAGTTATCATTTATTGGCTTTATTTTGCCGTAATGGAAAGTTCCCCCAAGCAAGCCACCCTTGGGAAAATTGCATTAGGGATCAAAGTTACTGATTTGAATGGGAACAGAATTGGTTTTGGTAAGGCGACTGGTCGTCATTTCGGTAAGTTTATTTCTTCAATCATACTTTGTATCGGATACATCATGGTTGCATTCACACAGAAGAAACAAGGGCTTCACGATATAATGGCCGGATGTCTTGTAGTAAATAGTGACCCAGAGAATGCAACTAGCAACGAAGCTACCACAGAAAAGATGCTCCACGAGGATGAAATAAATAAAACAAGAATTATAGCAACAGTTGTCTTTGCGGTTCTCTTAATTGCAGCATTTATCTCCGCTTATTCAAAAGGTGATTTAAACGGAACTTATCCTATTAACATTGGCTACATGATTGGTTTGATTTGTGTGCCGTTAATAGCATACATCGTTTACTTGATTTATCCGAAACATAATGGCGCCAAATATGTATATTACATATTAGCGATATTATTTATTATGATTTATGTGTTGGGAGGAATTCTTTATAAACCTGAACAGAGGGAAGAACCGGCACCAGCAGACGTTCCTATGGTTGAGGCACCAGTTGCACCCGCACCAGCACCGGAAGCTGCTCCTCAAGTTGAAGCACCCGTTGCGCCGGCACCGGCACCAGAAGCTGCACCACCTGTTGCACCGGCACCCAATCCATTATCAAAGTTTATAGATAAGAATGGTAATTTTAATAAGTATGAATTTGCCGAATCACTTTCCGATAGGCAATACAAGAAATTAGTAGATGAAGATGACTGGCGTGTAAAGGGAATGGGGTATATTGAAAATGCAGAAACACATAAACTAGATAGGCATTATTACAGATAGAGATGAGATGAGTTGATCTGAATCAAATTAAGTTTATCTTTGAAGATTACCAATAGATAGTCTTATTCTAAAACCGCCCCCTCTTCGGCTTCTGTGCTTTAAGAAACCGCACTTTGAACGCCTTCTACTTATTATCCTATTATTATCCGGCACCGACTATCTCCTATTTGTTTCTATCGTCTTAACAATCATGTAGCGTATGAAACCGGACACACTCCTACCGTTCCGCCACGCCAATTTTTCCAACTCTTCTTTTTCATTTTCTTTAAGAAACGTCGTCACGCGGCGTTTGGAATCTTTATAATCTTCATCTTTCTCTCCCATCTTAAACCTCCTGCAATGTGGTTATTTATTGATATTTTCTTGACATTTCCTGTCACAAAAAAAACTTAAAACCAAATATTTTATTTATACAGCATTGAATCCAAACTGTGCATCTACCAAAATATTGCAACATCATATTCTCCATGTCTTTTTCGTGTAATTTCTTAATGATAACATAATCATGCTCACCTATCTCATCTTTGATAAATGTGCGAATATGGGGGGCAAGACGTGTCTGCAACTTTTAAAATTATTTTGATATTGCATCCTTCACAAACTAAAAAAGACTGTAACCAAATTGTAACCGTCTTAACCTAAAATAAACCAACATAACCAAATAAAAACCAACTTACCCTTTGTAACCTGTCAATATTCAAGGCGTTAAAATTGATGGGAAATCGCCTTTTTGTTAGTTGCGTCTTAAAATCCCTCGGTCCTTGAGGCTGTGCGGGTTCAATTCCCGCCCCAGGCACCAATGAAATCAAGGGCCTGTGAC